>WNGH01010855.1_pt1 | contig 13490 bp, 8 predicted proteins | sample 5400631 | NCBI WGS metagenome assembly WNGH01 (sample SAMN13153373, study PRJNA577476) | soil metagenome | isolation source: 115 cm soil or saprolite under Garry oak tree replicate 1 | place: USA:California | collected 2016-06-15
GGAGAGTGGTTTTGAAGCCGCTAATCCCGGACTGCCCCGTGCAAGACACGCCGCTGAGGTCGTTGATATTTGCGGGATTAAAGCCCGAGCAGTAGGGGATGGAACTGGAGCCGGATTTGAAGTCGGCGGGGTTCCCGAAGAAATCCCAGCGATCATTGAAATCCCCGTCGCCGGTGAAATTGTTGCTTGAGTCGGCAATGTTCCAGGGCTGGGCGCTCTGAACGCTCACGATGGAGTTGATCTTCCAGCCTTCCAGTAACTGGCCAAAGCCCTTTTTCCCGGGAATCTCGTAACCGGTCGTGAAAGTGAAGCGGTGCCGCACGTCGAAGTCGCCGCTGGCGTACTCCGCCCTCGGATTGGTGCTGTCCTGGGGGAGTGGCCCGAAACGATTCTCAGAGCCGTTGTCCAGGCCATGACCGTACGTGTAACCGGAGGTGAAATTCAGCCCGTGACTAACCCGTTTGGTCAGCGTAACTTGCATACTGTTGTAGTTCGAAAGGGCGTCGTTCGAACCGAAGTTGATAAAGTTCAGGTAGGGGAACCTGGTGGCGTACGGCAGGGTGCCGCTGGGATTTGCCGGAGTCACGGTCGAGGGCGGAATTTGATTGAGGTCGGTAAACCCGGTCAGCCTCGTGCCGTGATTGCCCACATATCCAACCTCCAGCGAAAGGCTGTTAGTGAAGGCATGCGTGACACTGAAGTTCCAATTCGTGACGTAAGGGGTGTGGAGATTCGGATCCACCCCTGAGATATTGCACGGCTTGATGCCGGTGCAGGAGACTCCGCCACCTGGAAAGACAACTCCATTCCAGGTGAGATTAGACGCTGTGTAATTGACGGTGCCGAGGTCGATCGTGCCGCCAAAGGTTTGACCCGCAGGGCAAGTGGGAATCGCAACAACTCGGCATCCTCCTGTTGGAATGGCGGCGATGCTGCCACCGTTAAAGTTCTGGAGCCCGGCCTGCTGCACGAAACTCGCTGCAGCGAACGATGAGTAAATGATGCTGGCCCCGGCCCGGACCACCGTCGTCCCCTTGCCCGAGACATCCCAGGCAAAACCAAGGCGCGGCGAGAAGTCCCTGTAGTCTGGCTTCACGAGCGTATTGCCGACCGATGCCTGACCCTGCTGGACCATTCCGAGCGTCGGGTCGAAGGTCGCCAAAAGGTTGTTGGCCTCCTTGAAAGGCGATGTGTAGGAGTAACGCAAGCCCAGGTTGACGATCACTTTCGAGGTCAGGCGCCAGTCATCCTGAACGAACCCGGCGTAGTCCATCCAGGTCATCTTACGGAGAGCGTTACCGGCCAATAGAGTTCCTTTCGACGGATTTCCCGCAAAGAAGTCTTCCAGCGGGGTGGACCCGGGGATTGCAGCAGTCTTGCCACCCTGGAAATCAATGCGGCCCCGCGTATCGTGCACGGCGAAATCGGTCTCGATGTGCGCGTACTCACCGCCGAACTTCAGCGCGTGCTTTCCTAACAAATACGAGACGCTGTCGGTGAAATCGTAGAACGGGTTCGGGCCATTTTCCACAGGACGGCCGCGCCAACTGCCGATTTGAGCGCCAAAACCTGTGATGGTGACAGTCGGAAAGCCGCCATAATTCGTGACGCCCGTGTTGAGGGCGTAGCTCTTGCCATCGGCGAAAACGTTGCGGTCGAAGGGCAGGAGTTTTTGCCCATTGCGGGTGTAGCCCAGCTTGGCTTCGTTCACCACGTTGGAAGTGGGAGTCCAAACCCAGTTCACGACGGACGTCCAGTTGGGTATCTCCACGGTGTCGTCGAAGACGCTATTCACCATGGGGTGATCTTCACCAACACCGTTGTAGCGTCCGATCCACAACATGCCATTCACCATGTGCTTGTTGTTGATGCGGTAGTCGAGTTTGGCTATGCCATTGTTGCTGGTGTTTGTGTTCGGGAAGGAGCTAAGGTAATTGGTCGACGCCAAAGAGGCGTTCTGGATGAGGCCGCCCGTGCAGGTGGACGCGGCGGTTAATGTGCCCGTAGGACATCCAAACAAGGCCAGGCTGATTGGGCTAACCGGTACGTTGACGCCGGGCGCCTGCAGCGCCATGATGGCATCCACCATGCTCTGCTTCGGACCTGCGCCCGAGCCCAATGCGGGAACGGTAGCGCCAAACGCGTTGCCGATGAACGAACGCATGCCCTCATATCCGGCGAAGAAGAAGAGTTTGTCTTTCTTGATCGGTCCGCCCACCACGCCGCCGAACTGCTCCAGCGTCAGAGGCAATTTCGCGCATGTCGGCTGGCCGCAGTTTCCGGTTGCATCCGGCGCGGGATTGAAAATGTTGCGGGCGTCGAAGGAGTCGTCGCGGCCAAACGCGTAGGCCGCGCCGTGAAGGGTGTTAGTCCCCGAACGGATTCCTACGTTCACCACGGCGCCGGGCTTCCAGCCGTATTCGGCTTTCGGATTTTCCTCCAGGTTGAATTCCTGGATAGCATCGATCGGCAGGATCGTGGCCCCATCGGTGATGAAACTCGAGGCGCCGGTCACGGGGCGGGCGTCATAGAAACTGGCATTTATGACCCCGTCCACCATCCAGGCGGATTCATCGGGACGAATGTTGTTGGTGCTCTGGGTCCAGGGTCCGCCGCCCGGCTGGACCATCACGCCCGGGCGCAGAGACAGCAGGTACTGGTAGTTCCGGCCATTCAGGGGGAGGTCATTGATGTCCGCGTTGTTCAGTGTGCCGCCCAGGGTGGCGTTGGTGGTCTCCACTAAAGGAATCGCTTCGGTGACCGTGACGCTCTGGGTTTGCTCGCCGGGCTGAACGGTTAGGTCAACGCGAACCTCCTTGCCCACCTCGAGCAGAACGTTCTGGCGCTCTATCCTCCTGAACCCATTGGCCTCGACGCGAACCGTATACGTGCCGGGAATCAGCGTGGGAGCGTTATACTCCCCCGCATCATCCGTAGTTAGGGTTCGCGCGACCCCTCTGTCTTTGTCGACGATACTTACTGTGGCGCCCGATATTACGCCGCCCGTTTGGTCTGTAACCGTGCCGAGAATGCGTCCGTTATTGCCCTGCGAAAACAGCGGTACAGAGAACAGCAACACACCCAGCGAGGCCAGCAGCAGGAACGTAATTCTACTCGTAAGGCCCAAAAAAGATGTGCGAAACCGCGAGGTACTAGAACTCATCGTCTCACCCCTTCGAAAATTTGAATAGCCTGTGGACCCCACAACCGGACAGGAAACGACAGATGGGAAGCGTTTACTCTGTCTGAGGGGCAAAGTCAAGGGATAATTTGTCAAAAAAGATGATTCGATCGGACGGCCTCTGAAAGTGCGCCAGGTTCCGGCAAAATGGCAACGACAAAATTTCAATGGACGCTTCAAGTTCGCGCCGAGGATTTTTTTTGACGGCCATAGGGAGATGAGTGTTACAGCACTGTGAGAACGGAATTCCCGTTTGCGGCGTGATGGAATTTCGGTGCGCACGCGAGGAGCAGTTCCTCTCCGAGACAGATGACAGCGTGAAAGAAACTAGTTGCTATTCGCCCATGCCAGCTTGGCTTCGCCGCATTCGATGATGATGGTGCTAAAGCGGTCGACGTCGTCCTTGCTGGCAAAAGGATGGGGATCGCCCGGCTTACGGGAATGCAGGGCGTCGATTTTTGCAAACATATTATCGAGGGCGGCATGAATAGAGATCATCGTATCCACGCCGGTTTTATCTTCGATCTCCTGGAAGCGCTTGGCCGAAGCGATATAGGTTTTGATCATCGCCTGCATGTCGGGGAACACCTGAACGCCGCCTTGCACGAGATTCATGGTTGTACCGCCGATCATGCCGGCGAGGTGGCGCTGATTGCCGTCCTTCACCGGGAAAATGATCGATAGATTGTCCGCCGAGGCACCCGGAGTGGAATAAAGCGCGACGGTCGTATCCCCGAGGGTCAGCTTCTGACCATCCTTTGCCACCATGTCCTTCACCGGTTTGACCTTGGCCGGAGAATTATCGTTCGCCAAGAAATCCCAATCGCCTTCGGACATGACCACCCGCGCGGATGGCACGACTTTCTTGAGAGCATTGATGCCCCAGGATTGATCGGAATGCGAGCGAACGATGACGGCATATTTAATGTTCGCGGGGTCGAGGCCGAACGTCCGTAGTTCATCAAGCAGTTCAGGAGTGACCCAATCGAAATTCGTATTGATCAGAATGATCCCCTCGGACGTACTGAGCGCCCAGGTGGATTCCGTCTTTGTGCCGATGTAGTAGAGATTGTCAAACACCTTCGCGGGCGGGGCATACCATTTTTCGCGCGGAGTCGGAATCAATTTCGCAGCCTCGCCAGGTTCTAAGGGAACGTCCTTGCCCGCCGGTTGAGGCCGCGCACCTGGTTTCGGCTCAGCGCACATCTGGTTGAAGGCCGAATTGAAGATGTGCCAGGGTTGCGGACTAGCAGTCTTGGGCGAAACGGCAGCTTTGGCGGCCGCGACATGAGCCTGCGCTTCTGTTTGCCCATCCGCAGTGACCGAACCGCCCCATACCAAGGCCATCACGAAAATCGCTGAACACAAAGATTCCAATTGTTTCATGGATTGCTCCCGCCGATGGGCCGCATTCGACTGCCGGTTTTCGGCGTTGCTTATACACTAACCCCACGCAGCGCCGCCACATTTTTTGGGCGCGGCTAGGGCGCCTACATCGTATCGATTCGCGTACACAATCATTTGACTTGACAAGGACGCCTCATGCTATAACAAACGCGAATTCAGGTCCCCGCGTGAAAACGCGCGGACGGCGTAGATGTCTGCGACGACCACCAGGAGTGAGGAGTGTGTCATGAGGCTCAGGAATATTTCCCTTCTACTTATTTTTGCATCTTTGCTTAGCCTTCAATCGTTAATGGCCCAAACGCCCGGCACGGGCGCCTTGACCGGCACCGTCAAGGACCCCTCGGGCGCGGTGATTCCGAATGCCACGGTAACCGCGACGAGTGTCGACACCGGCCAAACGCGAACAACCATGACCGGGGGAGACGGTGTTTACCATTTTAGGGAAATTATCGTGTAAGAATCGAATCCAGCGGCTTCAAGCCCGTCGAGGTTCCCTCCGTGACGATTGCCGTGACGGAAACGGAAGTGCTGGACCGCAACCTGGAAGTCGGCGCGCAGGCTCAGACCGTCACCGTGGAAGGCGAAGTCGAGAATATTCAGACCGCCAGTTCGGCGCTGGGCACCGTGGTGAACACGCGCAGCATGGAAGCGCTCCCCTTGAGCACTCGGAATTTCACGAATCTTTTGGCCATGACCGCGGGGGCCAACGCCGGCGTGGCGAACTCCACGACCTTGGGCAAATCTGCGACGGGCATCGCCGTGAACGGCGCTGACATCGGCCAAAACACCTACCTGCAAGACGGCGTGGCCGTGAATACCTGGTCGAGCACCAACACCACCCAGGAAGGCACGAACTCGGGCGCGTTTCCAACGCCGAATCCCGACACCATACAGGAGTTCAAGATTCAGGTTTCGAACTACGACGCCGGATACGGCCGCAATCCAGGCGCCAACGTCAACGTCATAACCAAGTCCGGCACCAATGCCTTTCATGGGAGCGGGTTTGAATTCTTCCGGAACACTTCTTTGAATTCCAACGACTATTTCCGGAATGCCGCCGGCGGATCGAAGCTGGAGCTGAACCAAAGCCAGTTTGGCGGGACTTTTGGCGGCCCGGTGAAGAAAGACAAACTCTTTTTCTTCGTGGCCTATCAAGAGACGGCGGAGAAGAACGGCATCGCTGGATTTGGCTACTCGGTAGTGAACTTGTCTCCGATTCCCAATATGCCTCGTGGGAATTGCCCGCTATCAGCCACCCAAGAGTCCCAGTGCGATTTGCCAGCTCAAGCTTTTGCCCAGTCATTGGGTACTATTGTTTCCCAGGGGGCCACGGCCACTCCAAATATTAAGCAAGATAAGACCACCACTGGAACAGTAAAGGTTGACCCCAGTGGAACGAATATCAATCCGATCGCTCTCCGGCTCATGCAGCTCCAGCTACCCAATGGCCAATACGTAATGCCTGGCGCATACACGGCGAACGGCGGGTGCTCCGCTGTGACGTCTGCGTGCCAATACCCGCTCTCCAGCTTCACGGACCCCGCCACCTTCCATGATCATCAAGGCATGGGCAATTGGGATTATATTCTGAGCAACAAGCACACTTTGTCGGGACGCTATTTCTTTGAACAGGATCCCACCGACGGGAATTTCGCTTCGAATGGAACGCGGATCACGGCGACCAACATCCTGCCCGGCTTTCCTGTTCACTCGCAAAAGACTTATCATGCCGCGCTGCTAAGGCTCACCTCGGTTCTATCCAATAATCTCGTCAACGAAGCCCGCGTCTCCTATCAGCGTGTGTTTGCCCAGGCCAACAATTTAAACACGTACACCAATTCGCAGATGGGAATTACCGATTTGACACCGGGAGTGGACAACCTATCCCAGGTCAGCATCAGCGGTTTGTACAGTTTTGGATCCAACACTGCTTTTGGACTCTCCAATAAGAGCAATCAGTTCGAGTTTGCCGACCAGGTCTCCTGGACGCTTGGCAAACACACATTTCGAACCGGCGCCGAGGGACAGCACGTAATCAACGACGCGAGCAGTACAGGTAGCACGTATATGAACGTAGGGTTCAAATCTTTTGCCGATTTCCTGATTGGGCTGCCGGCGTGCGTCGCCGGGGCCACTGGCCCGGTGACCGTCGTCCCTCATACCAGCAACACCGGTACCTTGGGCATTCCCGGCCCAGCCGTACCTTGCAACGGGAGCACATCAGCGAGCAGCGTTAACAGCGCCGGCGGAACAACTCAAGCTAACGCAAATTATCAATATATGTTCCGTCTCAACTACATCAATGCGTTCGTCCAGGATGATATAAAGCTTACCCCGCGATTTACTGTGAATGCCGGCGTCAGGTGGGAGTGGGATGGATTTCCGACATTGGCGAACGGCGTTTCCAGTACCTACTGGCCCAGTCTGGCCTTGGCCTCGCCTGTCCCGGGTACGGGATGTGTACTTAATGGCGTGCAAGCCGGGGCAGGCTCGACTGGAACGGGATGCAGCCTCGCGGGATTTGTCGTGCCCAATAATTACACGGGTAATCTTCCGGCGGGCGTAACCAGGAACACGACGCCTTACATCTCCCAGACCACGCCTCCCTGGCATAACTTCGCCCCGCGGCTCGGATTTGCCTGGCGGCCACTGTCGAGCAATCGTTTTGTGGTGCGCGGCGGAGCGGGGATCTTCTACGAACTGATCAACGGAATTCAAGGTGCCTACATGCCCATGCGGGTCATGCCCGGCGCAGTCAACGTCCAAAAATCGCCACTCGCAAGCTGGACGGTCCCAGGTGTGGCTCCGGCTTCGGTCCCGGGACCGGTGGGCGGCTTCGGGTTCACACCACTGTGGGGTAACCCCGCGACAAATCAAACTTCGAACATTCAGCAGAACCTGGTGCCGCAGAATCTAACCACGCCGCTGACCTACGAGTGGAACCTGAATACGCAGTATGAATTCCTGCCGAATTGGGTTCTCGAACTAGGTTACGTGGGCTCGCATGGGATTCGCCAGGAACAGGGAGGATCGGTAATCAATGCGAGCTATTGGAACCCGGCCCAGTTGATCACCCCCGGCAGCCCGCTGGCCGTTGCGAACGGGATCAACTGCGACAACCTCACACCAGCCACAGCTTGCAACACCGCCGCCAACGCGAACCTGCGTACGCCCTTCTTGGGGATGTCCACAAACTCGAACCTGTTTGCGACCAATGGCGCCTACGTATTCAATGCTTTGCTGGCAACTGTGAGGAAGCAATTTTCCAAGGGATTACAGCTTCAACTGTCGTATACGTGGTCTAAGGGCTTGATCACACAGGGCTATGGCATCAACACTGCGCCTTACTCGGTTTTGCAACTGGGGGCCAATCCCGATTACCATCCACAGCGCGTGGTGATCAACTACGTATGGAATCTGCCGGTGCACATGAATGGAATTGGCGGAAAGATTCTGAATGACTGGACCTGGGCGGGCGTGACCACGATCCAGAATGGCGTTGCGTTCTCAGTTTATGACAGCAACTCCGGGAGAGCCTTCTTCCAGGGGGGCGTAGGCAGCAATACCTATGGGCCTGCTCTGATCTGCCCGGGCGTGAACCCCTTGACCTCAGGCCCTATCGAGACAAGGCTGGGCGGCTCGCTCAGCGCGAATGGCTACCTGAACCCCGCAGCATTCGCAGACTCAGGTGGGACTTGTTCGCTGCCGATTGCGCCCGGAGACGACCCGACCAAGAACACAGCGACGATGTTCGGGAACATCGGCTTGGGCACATACCTCTCGCCCGGGCAATATAACTGGGATATGTCCATCGCCAAACTGATCAAGATTCGGGAAAGCAAATCCCTGGAGTTCCGAGGCGAATTCTTCAACACCTTCAACCATCCGCAATTTTCGTTTAACCCTGTAGACGATCCGGCGTTCGCGGCCCAGGACGTTGGCGGCCCCAACCCTGGCCAAGTTACCGTCAGCTCGGTGAATCCGCGGCTGATCCAATTCGTGCTGAAGTTCCTCTTCTAGGGAGGAGCGCAAGAGTAAGCGGCTTCGTCACAGCGTTAATCGGCAACCGTCTGAGGGAGAGCACGGCGCGGTTCCGGCCGCGGCTCTCCCTCGGCGTTTATAGAGTCGACTACACGAACTCACACAGCCTCGGCCCACGACCCCGGCTCGCGACCTTCAAGACCGCATTCGGGCGAGGCCAAGTTCGCGCAGTTGCCGCGCACGTGGATGGCGAAGAGGCTTTGCTAAAAGTCATGGATTTTTTAGTCTGAAACGGTTTATATGTCGGAAACGTTCCATATACATACAAGCGGGGAGACTCCATATGAAACGGCAAGCGGCTCGGTCCCTTGTGATGGGAGCGTGTGTATCGGCTCTGGTATGCATGGTCTTTGCGTACGCGGGCGCTCAGCAAACGAAGGGCCAAGCGTCCGCGCCAGCCTATGCTGGCTCTGGGAAGGCGCCTTCGAAGGCGCTGCCCGATGGCGGGCCGGCGCCGCGCCTGCCGGATGGACACCCGGACCTTTCGGGAATCTGGTTCGTGGGCGCATTGGGGAAGGAAGACGCGACGCTCGTGCCCTCCGCGGCGTCACAGGGCGACGCAGAGGTGAGGGCCTTCGATCCCAAGGTGACACCGGAACAAAAGCCTTCGTTCCAGCCCTGGGCTGCTGAGAAGGTCAAGCAGATGGGCAGGGGACCCGATGCGGTATCGTTATCGAAGCTATCTAAGGAGCAGCAGCTCGCCGCCATTGATGCGGAGATTATGAGGCTGGAGAGAAATTGCATGCCGCATGGCACGCCAGGGATCATTCTCGTTGGGGCGATGCATGGGATGCAATTGGCGGCGACGTCCGGGCTTTTGGTGGAACTCACAGAATTGAACCACGACTATCGCGTTATTCCCACTGATGGGCGTGCGCATATGAAGGATCCCGACCCGCTGTTCAACGGCGACGAGGTGGGCCGTTGGGAAGGGGATACGCTGGTCATCGACACCATCGGGCTCGATGATCGGACCTGGAATGACGCTGGTGCATGGTTCCATAGCGACCAGCAACACGTTGTCGAGCGCTTCACTCGTCCCTCCCGGAATTATCTGATCTACCAAGTTACGGTCGAAGACCCTAAGGTGTTGACGAAGCCCTGGGTTTCCGCTCCTCACAGATTTTCGCTGTCGGTTACCGGCGAGCCGTTGAACGAATGGTACTGCGGGATCAATCCCGACGGCGATGAGGAAGTGCGGGCGTTGCGAGAGACCAGAAAACGGCTGGCGGAAGAGATCAGCAAGGAATCGAGCCATTAGCTTCGGTGATAGCTGGCTCAGTTTTCGCGGTACTTTTAGACCGGAAGGATTTTGTCATAGCGTTCAATCATTCATAGGAGGGTTGGCATGAAGGGGAGTTTTCCGGATAGGCCTTTCCTTACATTGGGGTTACTGGCGTCTTTATGCACGATCTGTTTGTGCGCGCGCGCGCAGGAGAAGAAGGGACAACTCGCCACGCCCGGCTATGCTCAGCGAACGCCTTCAAAGCCGCTGCCGGAGGGTGTGCCGGCGCCGCGCCTAGCGGATGGCCATCCGGACTTTTCTGGAGTTTGGTTCAAGGGGCTGCTCGGAAAAGAGGACGCTACGCTGGTAGGTTCTTTCGGCGTAATCGACCCAAACCAGAGGGAGTTCGATCCTAAGGTAACGCCGGAGGAAAAGCCTTCCTTCCAACCCTGGGCAGTGGCAAAGCTCAAAGAGCAGCAAGCGAACCTCGTGGCCGACACTCGCGACCCCTCTTCGTTTGATAAGCTGCCCCGGGAACAGAAGATAGCCGCTCTGGATATGGAGATCCTCAAGCTTTCCAGGAATTGTATGCCCCATGGTGTGCCAGGCATTGTCCTGAATTCGGACCGTCCGTTTCAATTCGTCTCCACGCCGGGATTACTCGTGCAACTCGACGAGCACAATCATGATTATCGCGTTGTGTCGATCGACGGCCGCGCCCACAGCAGAGATCCTGATCCCAAGTTCAACGGCGAATCCGTGGCTCATTTCGAGGGTGATACGCTGGCGATTGACACTGTCGCCATTGACGAGAGGATCTGGAACGGGGAGCAGTGGCAGTTCCACAGCGACCAGGAACACGTCATCGAACGCATCACCCGCCCTTCGCTCAATTACTTGATCTACCAAGTCACCATCGAAGATCCGAAGGTGCTGACAAAGCCTTGGACCTCCGCTCCGCGCCGGTACTCGCTCGGCCACGAGGCTTTGCTGGAATGGTACTGCGGCGTCAATGGCCATGATGATGAGGAACTGCAAGCGTTGAAAGCGCAGAGGGACCGGCTACAGGCGCAGAAGTAAAAGTCGATCGTGTTTTCTGAAATCGCGTTGTCGCGAGGTGACGCATGAAAACTAAATTCGTGGGTTACGCCGGGATGGCCGTGGGTTTCCTGATCCTTTCGATTCCTGTGATGGCGCACCACGGAACGGGTGTCGCATACGAGGTGGATAAAGTCGTCACGCTGAAGGGAACGGTGACGGACTGGCTGTGGTCCAATCCCCACTGTGGTCTGCTGTTCGATGTGACAGACGATAAAGGCAACGTGATACATTGGGGCGCCGAACTGGGCAATCCCCACCAGATGTCCGGCGCCGGATTTGCCAGGGATACCTTCAAGCCGGGAGACAAAATTACCGTTACCGGCCACCCCGCCAAGTCCGGCGCGCCACGCATGACGCTTGACCACCTCGTGCTTGCCGATGGCCGAGTGCTTTCGGGGAGGGGCGTTAAGGGAAATGGCGAGCGCGACGATTCCGCATATTGAAAAATTCGCTCGTAGAAGAAATCGGAGCTGAATCATGCGAAAGCAATTTCTGAAGTCACTGGGCATCCTCACGTCCATAGTGGCGCTTTCTTGCCCCGCGTTCACTCAAACTTACGGCACGAAAGGCTACGCGCCGGGAGCGTGGAAACCGGACGAATTGCCGAAGGAGTTGGCGAAGCCCAAGCCCTTTGATCCTCACGACCTCTCCGGCGTCTGGTCCATGCCTACTAAAGCCAATTTTGAAAGACACTCCCTGAACGACAAGAGGCTAAACATCCAGGACAAGAGTCTCCCGGGCGAGATGAGGGCGCAGAGCTACCCGCCTCCCATGACGGCTTGGGGAAAAGCAAAGTTCGAAGCCACGCAACCCAGCTACGGCCCCAGATCGGTTCCTCCTGGTTTGGGAAATGACCTGGTTTCGAGCTGTGAACCGCTGGGTTATCCGCGCGACCTCTGGGAAGCGAATCTGAGACCCTTCGAATTCGTTCAGGCATCTGGCCGGGTGTTGCAGCACATGCAGTATCACGATCTGTGGCGTACGATCTGGACGGACGGGCGGGCACTTCCGAAGGACCCCGACCCCGCCTGGAATGGATACTCAATCGGACATTGGGATGGAGACACCTTTGTCGTGGAGTCCCTTGGCTATGACGACAGGACCTGGCTCGACCATTTCGGCGACCCGCATAGCGATCAGATGACGCTTGTGGAGCGCTACAAGCGCCTGGACGCCGACACCTTGCAACTGGACATGACGTTGACCGACCCGAAAACATATACGGTCCCTTGGGTGGCTGACACGATAACCTTCGAAAAGGTGAAAGTGGCTATCTTTGAAGAGATTTGCGCGCCCTCGGAAGAAAATCGGTTTAACGATCGCGTGAGGGATGCGGCGGTTGGAAAGTCCAAACCTTGACAGGTGTTTTGCATTCCGATAGATTCAGGTCCACCTGATAATTTGCAGCTTGGATAAGGAGATTTCCTAATGAGACGTCGACTCCCAGTCGCAATCCTGGCGAATTTGAGCCTTCTGGCGGTGAGTTCTCTGTCGCTGGCAATTCCAGTATTCGCTCATCACGGTTTTCAGTTCGAATTCGATGGAAGCAAATACATCTACATTACCGGTACGCTGACGAAGGTGGAATGGGAAAACCCGCACCTCTATTTTAACGTCGAATCCAAGATGTCGCCGCAGGATCCAACGGTTCCGGATCCTAGCGGCAAGGTGACCAATTGGCGCTTTGAGGGCTCCTCGGTGAGCTTGGTGCAAAGAACCGGAACACGGCGGGCGGATTTGGTCGAGAGCATCGGCAAGACGGTCACCGTAAGAGCATGCCCTGGGAAGGGCGGTCTGGCGAAGGGCGCTGCCGAGACAGTGAAGGTGGCGGATGATCGGGAAGTCGTGGTCGGCAGAAAGCGATATTACGGAGAAGGGCCTGCTCCGGCGGATATCGATAAGGACCCCGTGAACTAAGCCGCTTCCCTGCTTCTTGATGATCTCCAATCTTTTGGCAGCGTCTCACTTTGTAGACGCTGCCAAAATTTTTTTCCTGCTAATTACAACGTGATAGGATATGCGGCCTCAGGGAAAAATGCGCTGAGGCGTGCCCATCCCCAATAACCCGCTTGTGCGAACAGATCCGCTATCTTCGTGCGCGGCAAGCAAGGAAGGCGACATGAAAGTCCGGTCCAGGCGAATCATCGTTGACGCCATCTCCTTGGCGATCATTTTCCTGCTGGGCGTGGCGTCGGCAAACAGCCAGGCTGCGCCCGAAGACAAGCCGCAAATGGCGGATGAGATCTTCAAGAACGTTCAAGTTCTGCGAGGACTCACCGTGGACGAATTCATGGGAACCATGGGCTTCATCGCCGCCTCCCTGAGCATGAATTGCATTGATTGCCACACCACGGAGGCCGCCAGCGACGTGACTAAATATGCGGTTGACACCCCGACCAAGCAGACCGCACGCAAAATGATCCTGATGGTGAAGTCCATCAATGCGGCAAACTTTGGCGGGAAACAGATCGTCACCTGCTACTCCTGCCACCGTAGCGGTAACGCCCCAAAGAACATACCGAGTTTGGCGGAACA
>WNGH01021521.1_pt1 | contig 13489 bp, 20 predicted proteins | sample 5400631 | NCBI WGS metagenome assembly WNGH01 (sample SAMN13153373, study PRJNA577476) | soil metagenome | isolation source: 115 cm soil or saprolite under Garry oak tree replicate 1 | place: USA:California | collected 2016-06-15
TTCTAACCGACTCACGAAGCATGTCGCCGGTAGAGATCCTGGCGTAGTTGTAATAAGTGCACAGCTTGCGGGCCTGAGTCCCTTTACCCGCTCCGGGCGGGCCCAACAAGATAATTCCTAATCTCGACATATCTTCAATTGCGGATTGCGGATTTGTAGCCTGCTCTGAACTCAGGAACTCGCAATCCGAAATCCGAAATTTGGAGATCCGAAATCCAAAATCCGAAATTACACCTACCCTCTTCGACCGCGAATCCTCCCTTTCTTCAAAAACCCGTCATAGTGGCGCATGATCAATTGCGATTCTATTTGCTGAACCGTATCCATGGCGACGCCCACGACAATGAGGAGCGACGTTCCGCCGAAATAAAAGGTCACACCCAGCCCCGTGGTCACCCAGCTCATCCCGATGCTGGCCAGAAAATCGTCCAGAGTGGGACCGATGACAGGAATGGGCTGGACTTTGAACCCCGTCATCAGGAATTCCGGGAGCAAACAGACTAGGACCAGGTAGATAGCGCCCGCGGCCGTCAGGCGGCTGAGGATCCGGTCGATGAACTCCGCGGTTCTCTTGCCCGGACGTATCCCGGGAATGTACCCGCCGTACTTGCGGATATTGTCCGCGACTTCCATCGGGTTGAAGATAATGCTCACATAGAAGAACGCGAAGAAGATGATCCCGGTCACGTAAAGCAGGTTATAAAGCGGCATACCCTGGGCCAGCTGAGACGCCAGGCTCTTCATGAATGTGCCGGGGAAAACGACGCCCAATGTCGATGGGATCGACACGATGGATGCCGCGAAAATCACCGGGATCACACCGCCCGAGTTCACTCTCAACGGCAGGTGGGTGGCCTGCCCGCCGTAGACCTTCCGGCCCACGACACGCTTGGCATACTGGACCGGGATCTTGCGTTGTCCCCGTTCCACAAAAACGACTGCGGCCACGACGAGAATCATGACCACAAGCAGGATGATCACGGTGAAAAGCGACCAGGTGCGCTGTTGCACGTTGACTATGATGTCATGGATCGCGCGCGGCAGACCGGCCACAATCCCGGCAAAGATTATCAGGCTGATCCCGTTGCCGATTCCTCGCTCGGTGATCTGCTCTCCCACCCACATGATGAACGCGGTCCCTGTCGTCAGGGTAATCATCACCATGAAACGAAAGTACCAACCTGGCGCTTCCACGATCTGCGGCCCCGTGCCTCCGGACTTCTCGAGGGCGACGGCAGTCATGAATCCCTGGAACATCGTCAGCACCACGGTCAGGTAGCGCGTATACTGGGTTATCTTCCTGCGGCCCAGCTCCCCTTCTTTTGAGAGCTTTTCCAGGTGCGGGACGACCAGCGTGGCCAGCTGAAGAATGATCGAAGCCGTTATGTAAGGCATGATCCCCAGTGCGAAGATGCTGAAACGACGGAGATTTCCTCCCGAAAAGATGTCCAGAAAGCCGAAGATCGTACCCGATTGCGCCTGGAAGAGCTGCTCCAGAGCCGAATGGTTAATGCCCGGAGTGGGAATGTACGCTCCGATGCGGTAGACCGCGAGGAGCCCCAGCATGAACAGGACCCGATTGCGCAGGTCCGGAATGCTGAAGATGTTCTTGATGGAGCTAAATAACGGACTTCGTTCTTCTGGCATCTCTTTCCACCCGTTCGGCGGGACCGCAGTAATCCGTCGCAGAGGCGAGAGGTTCGGAGTTCAGCCTTCAGGCTGCACAACGCCCGGGCAGGCTAAAGCCTGAACTCCGAACCACTCGCCCCTACGACAGGGCGACTCTTTCACACCTTCTGACCGATTACGATCCGCAGACCTTTACTGCCGATCGCTTATGATTTCGACCGAGCCTCCTGCTTTTTGAATTTTTTCGGCTGCGCTCTTGCTGAACTTATGGGCGCGAACAATGAGCGCGTGTTTTAGTTCTCCGTTCCCCAGAACCTTGAGACCGTCACGAAGGTCTTTCACGATTCCCCTTTCTGTCAGGACTTGAGGATCCAGGGTGGATCCGGCGACGAACCTGCCGAGCACGTCGACGTTCACTATCGCGTATTCCTTTCGAAAAATATTTGTGAAACCGCGCTTGGGCAACCGGCGGTGCAGGGGCATCTGCCCTCCCTCAAATCCGGCGCGGACAGAGGTGCCCGAACGGGATTTTTGCCCCTTGTATCCTCGAGTGGCAGTCTTGCCGTGACCGCTACCTATACCCCTGCCGACGCGTTTGTTCTTCCTGTTGGCCCCTTTGGGCGGCGCGATGTTGTTCAGCGCAATTGGCATGACGTTTTCCTATCTGGACTCCACAATAGTCACAAGGTGGGGTATCTTCGCCACCATCCCGCGAATCGCCGGAGTATCCATGCGCGTTACTACCTGGTTAAGGCGCTTGAAACCGAGACTCTTCACCACCAGCTTGTGCTTCATCGGTGAACCGATGGCGCTCCTGACGTACTTGATCTGGATCGTCGCCCCCTTTTTCCCGGCCTTCTCTGTCATCGCTACAACCCCTCCGCCTGTTTGCCAAGCATCTTGGCGACCTCGGCCGGATTCCTCAGCTGCTTCAAACCGTCAAAGGTAGCCTTCACGACGTTGTGCGGGTTCGTGCTTCCGAGGGACTTCGTCAGTATGTTGGAAATCCCGGCAGACTGAACCACGGCGCGCACGGGGCCTCCGGCGATAACGCCCGTCCCTTCCGACGCCGGCTTCAACATTACCCTTCCCGCTCCGTAACGACCCACAACAGCATGAGGAATAGTGCGTCCTTTCAGAGGAACCCGGATCAAATTCTTGCGAGCCTGTTCGACGCCCTTGCGAATGGCTTGAGGCACCTCCTTGGCCTTTCCCATCCCGTAGCCGACAATGCCATTTTGATCCCCAACCACTACAAGAGCGCTAAAGCTCAGGTTCTTCCCACCCTTTACGACTTTTGTGACACGATTGATCGAAACTACCTGGTCCTTCAGTTCCAGAACATTCACGTCGATCCTTTCCAAGCTGCCTCCCTCAACACTGCTCGTTCAAGTCAAGCATGACTAAGGCCAGGTCTGGAGCTCAGAAGGGTCGCCCGCCCGGTCAATAAGTAACGCGGACTCGCGGGCGGCCACGCGGGGCCACCCCTAGGAGACGTGGATTTTCTCACAGCTTCTGAGGCCTCACTCTTCACTAGTGGGTGTCTTGACTTATCTCGGCCCACGAGATCTGGACTTTTTCACAGCGTCTGACGCTCCGTGACAGCGGCGACCAATGACAAATGAGAAATGACCAATGACAAATTTCTCGTCTCTGCCTGCCAACGCAATTTGTCATTTTTCAATTGCCATTTCTCCTTTGTCATTGAACGACCGATGCGTCAGATCCACACGGATTGAGCGGCATCAGAACCTCAATCCGTTTTCCCGGGCTGCGTCTGCCAGCGCCTTGACCCGGCCGTGATACAGGTACCCTCCCCGGTCAAACACCACGGTCTCGATCCCTTTGGCCCGGGCCCTTTCGGCGATAGCTTTCCCCACAAGCTTCGCAGCCGCGATGTTTCCTCCCGAGCCTGCCGATGACCGGAGCCCCGCATCGGCCGTCGAAGCGGACACCACAGTTGTTCCACGCCTGTCGTCGATCACTTGCGCGTAGATATGTTTCAAGCTGCGGAAAACACAGAGTCGCGGCCGCTCCGGTGTGCCGTCTATCTTTCTGCGAATCCGCCTGTGAATTCTGGTGCGCTCGTGAGCGCGGTCCCTTGGACTAATCATTATGCCCCCTTCTTCCCTACCTTGAGGCGAATGACTTCACCGGCATAGCGAATCCCCTTCCCTTTATACGCGTCCGGCCTCCGCAGCGCCCTTATGTCCGCCGCAACCTGGCCCACCAGTTGCTTGTTCGCGCCTGAGACAATCAGCGTTACCGCGTAATTCTGGAGGGGTTTCTGTTGCTTTTCGACCTTGACGGAGATTCCTTCAGGAATCGGAAACTCGATCGGATGGGAGTAACCCAGGTTGAGCGTCACCGATCTGGGCTTGGCGTCGGCCTTGAATCCGATGCCCACGATGTCCAAGTCCTTCGTGAAACCTTCCGTCACGCCACGGACGTTGTTCGCGGCAAGCGCCCGGGCCAGCCCATGGTAGGCGGGATACGGCTTCTCGTCGGACTCACGCATGGCGACAAGCTCGCTCCCCTTCAGCTCAAACCGGATTCGGGGCGGAATAGGGCTGGTAAGCTTCCCCTTTTTCCCCTCTACTTCCAGCACCCCGTCCCGCACGGCTACCTTGACCCCTGCCGGAATCTTGATGGGTTTCTTTCCTACTCGTGACATGACGTCTCCAATTTCGGATTGCGGATTGCGGATTGAAAGACACCATCGACCCAATCCGAAATCCGAAATCCACACCTAGCTGATCGCACAGAGCACTTCTCCACCAATTCCCTTCTCCTGCGCTTGCTTGCCCGTGAGCACTCCCTGTGACGTGGAAAGTATGCAGATACCCATCCCGCCAAGAATCGAGGGAATGGAACCTTTGTTCGCATAAACGCGGCAGCCTGCGGAGGGTGACCTGGATCGCGCCCTGTTTGTTATCCCGGTTATAGGCGTAATTGGCGATGTAGCCCTCCTCCTTGAGAATCCGAACAATCTCAAGCTTGATCTTAGAAGAAGGAATCACCACGGTTTCGTGCTTGGCCCCGATCGCGTTGCGGAGCCGGATCAAGAGATCGGCTATGGGATCAGTCATGGTCATAATATGCGCTCCTTACCAGCTCGATTTAGTGACACCAGGTATTTCGCCAGAAAGGGCCAGGTTGCGAAAGCAAATACGACAAAGCTGAAATTTCCTATAGTATCCACGCGGGCGCCCGCAACGCTGGCAGCGGTTGTGCGCACGCACGCGAAATTTGGGCTTCTTCCTGGCCTTTGCAATCATGCTGGTCTTCGCCACATCAACCCCTTTCGATTTCGGATTTCGGATTTCGGATTGCGGATTTTCAATCCGAAATCCGCAATCCGCAATTCTATTGTTGGCCTTTCTTGGCGAAAGGCATACCCAGATGCCTCAAGAGCTCGTAGGCCTCATCGTCCGACTTTGCCGTGGTCACGATTGTGATGTTCATCCCACGCGCCTTATCGGCCTTTCCGAAGTCGATCTCGGGAAAGATCAACTGGTCTCGCAGGCCGAGCGTATAGTTCCCCCTTCCATCGAAGGCACGGGGGGACCTTGGCATTTGTAATCGCCTCGCCCAGACCCATGTTGATGTTTATCTTCACGAGCTTGGGTACCGCCATGACGTTGCGATAACCGAAATGCTTTGTGAGGGCGGACACAACCTCCGCCTTATATAATTCCCGCAATCTGCTCATGAACCAACCCTCTTCCATTTCGGATTGCGGATTGCGGATTTTCACTCCGCAATCCGCAATCCGTAATCCGCAATCGAAAGCGCTCACTCATCCAGGAGCTCGTTGCAGCTCTTGCACACGCGGACTTTGCGCCCATCCTGCATGGTGCTGGATCCCACGCGTGTGCGTTCATTGCACCGCTTGCACACCACCATGAGATTGGATATGTGGATAGATGCTTCCTTCGGCAAGATTCCGCCCTTGATGTTCTTCTGGGGATTTGCCCGGGTATGCTTTTGAATGAAGTTCAGGCCCTCGACCACCGCCCGATTCTTCTCGCGGAAGAGTCGGAGCACCTTCCCCGTCTTTCCCCTGTCCTTGCCTGACAGGACATAAACCTGATCGTTTTTCTTGATATGTACGCTGGGCATCGGTTCCATTCCTCCCGTGCCTAAACACCGTCACCTATTTCCGCCCCAGCGGGGCGCCTGGATTCATGTCACCGTATTAATGAAGTCTTGTACTAAGTACCCGTTCCGTGGAGGCCACTAAAGCACCTCCGGAGCCAGGGAGACGATCTTCAAGAATTCCTTCTCCCTAAGCTCCCGGCTCACAGGGCCGAACACGCGCGTTCCTATGGGTTCCTTCTGGTCGTCGATCAGCACCGCAGCATTGTCGTCGAATCGGATGTACGTACCGTCCCTGCGCCGGTATTCCTTCTTCGTGCGCACTATGACGGCTTTGACCACAGCCCCCTTCTTGACCTGTCCGTCCGGCGAGGCTTCCTTCACGTTCGCCGTGATGATGTCTCCAAGGCTTGCCACCCGCCCCACTTGATTCCCCCGGGCGTGAATGCACGAGATCTTCCGGGCACCCGAGTTGTCCGCCACTTCCAATATCGTTCTCATCTGGATCATGATGACTCTGCCTCCGAGTCGGACGCTCAGATCACGCGCGCCCGGGAACGTAACGCGTCGGTTATCACGGACAGCCTCTAGAATTCAGCCCTTCAGGCTGCTCTGCGCAAGCGCCAGCTTCTTTGGAGTGCGCGAGCTTGCTCGCGCTTTGTAGGGCCGCTGATACTGCGGTGCTGAGCGAAAGCGGCAGCAAACTGCCGCACTCCAAATTAACTTACCGAATTTAAGGAAACCGTGCAGTTAACGGGCGTTCCCGGCAGCATGGAAATCCACCTAAGTGGACTTCTCCTTCTCCAGGATTTCCAGGACGCGCCAGCGCTTGCGTGCGCTCAGCGGTCGAGTCTCCGTAATCCGAACACGGTCACCCACCTTGCAGGAGTTCTTCTCATCATGGGCGAGAAACTTCGAAGTTCTCCTCAAGGTCTTCCTGTACAACGGATGCCGCACCAGCCGGTCGACCGCAACGGTGACCGTCTTCTGCATGGCAGTGCTGGTCACAACCCCCACCTGTGTCTTTCGTATTCCTCTCTTCTTCTCGGTCATTTCCTCCATTCCGCTATATCCTCAGGATTTCGTATCCAGGAATTCAGGGAATCCAAAGAATCCAGGAAATCCGGAATGAACCGGGGGAGCCAGGCCCAGTCTTTCATTCCGGATTCCCGGATTCCTTGGATTCCCTGAATTCCCAATTTCGGATTGCGGATTGAAAGCTTTTGGTTCTCAATCCGCAATCCGCAATCGGAAATCCGAAATCAATTCTTAAGCTCCATTTCTCTCAGCACCGTTTTGATGCGGGCAATATCCCTTCGCACGCCGCGCGCGCGGCTTGCGCTTTCCAGCTGTCCTGTAGCCGCTTCGAAGCGCAATTTGAACAACTGCGCCCGGAGTTCCTCTTCTTCGTGAATCAAGTCCTCTCTGGACATCTCTCGCAGCTTCGAGGGTTTCATGCTTATTCCTTGCCGAACCGTTTCACGAATTTTGCCTTCACGGAAAGCTTGTGCGCCGCCAACCGCATCGCTTCCTGGGCCACGTCTTCCGGCACGCCTTCCATTTCGTAGATGATCTTGCCTGGCCGGATCACAGCCACCCAGCCCTCCGGGGCTCCCTTGCCCTTGCCCATTCGGGTTTCGGCCGGCTTCTTCGTGATGGGCTTATCCGGGAAAACCCGGATCCATATTTTCCCGCCGCGCTTGATAAAGCGCGTGATTGCCACGCGTCCCGCTTCGATCTGCCGGTCGGTCAGCCATCCCGGCTCCAGGGCCTTCAGGCCATAATCGCCAAAGGTTACATCCGAACCGCGCCAGGCCTTGCCACGGCGCTTCCCTTTTTGCTGCCTTCGATATTTGACCTTCCCTGATTTCGGATTGCGGATTGCGGATTGCGGATTAAAATCCGCAATTCGCAATCTTAACGCGCTCTTTCCGGCCTTTCCGGCTTCTGCATCTCAAAGACTTCGCCTTTGTAGATCCACACCTTGACGCCAATGACGCCGTAAGTCGTGAACGCCTGCGCGAAACCGTAATCGATGTCGGCGCGCAAAGTGTGCAGGGGGAGCTGCCCGTGAAGGTACCACTCCGACCGCGCGATTTCCGCGCCGTTCAATCTTCCTCCAACCCGCACCTTGATTCCCTTGGCCCCGAAACGCAGGGTGCTGTCGACGGCGCGGCGCATGGCGCGTCTGAAGGCGATCCGTTTTTCCAGCTGCTGCGCGATCCCCTCTCCCACAAGCTGGGCATCCAGTTCCGGTTTGTTAATTTCCTGAATCCTGAGATTGATCTCCCTGCCGGTGAGAGTCTGAAGATCCTTCTTGAGTTTCTCGATCTCGGTGCCTTTCTTTCCCACGATGATTCCGGGCCGCGAAGTGAATATGATGACCGTAAGCTTGTTGGCCGCGCGCTCGACTTCGATTCTGGAGATTCCCGCATGGGCGAACTTCTTCTTGAGCATCGCCTTCAGATTGAGATCCTCGTGAAGGAGGGCGCCGTAATCCTTGCGCGCAAACCAGCGCGAGCGCCACGTCCGATTGATACCCAATCTGAAACCGTAAGGATGGACTTTCTGACCCAAGGCCGGCCTCCCTATTTCGGATTGCGGATTTCGGATTGCGGATTGATCACGAGATCCGGAATCCCGAATTGGCAATCTGATAAAGCTGTGCGCCAAAATCCCCTCAACAACACCCCCAAAAACAAATACGGAAGTACTTACCCTTCTTCCTTTGCCTCGCCTTTGATGACGATGGTGATGTGCTTATAGCGGCGCTGTTGTTTGTAGGCCCGCCCCATGGGCGCCGCACGCATTCTTCGGCGCCATTTGGTTGGCCCCATGTCCACCACCGCCTTGGTTACAGTAAAGCTGTCGATATCTGCGCCGGCGAACTTCTCGTGGGCATTCGAGACGGCGGAGAGCAAAACTTTCTCTATCGATCGGGTCGCCCGCTTCTTGGTAAAGCGCAGGAGGGTGAGAGCCTGCTGCACATTCTTGCCACGTATCAGGTCTATCACCAGCCGCGCCTTCTGCGGCGAGCCCCGAAGGTAATTTCCTCTGGCTGTTGCTTCCATATCTTCCAGCTGGGAATCCAGAATTCAGAATCCAGAAGAACCAACGTCCATTCTGAATTCTGGATTCTGAATTCCTTCTCCTCAGGCCGGCGGCTTCACGGCCGTTGTCTTCTCTGCCACCTTTGTCGTATGCCCCTTGAAGATGCGGGTGGGCGCGAACTCCCCCAATTTGTGACTTACCATGTTCTCGGAGATGTAGATCGGGATGAATTTCTTTCCGTTATGAACCGCAATGGTCAGCCCGACCATTTCCGGAATGATGGTGGAGCGGCGGGACCACGTCTTAATCACCGTTCTGCTGCTGGCGCCGGCGCTAGTGTGAACCTTCTTAAGAAGGTGCGCGTCAACGAATGGCCCCTTTTTTACAGATCTCCCCATGAAGCACGCCTCCTAGTTGCGATGCTTGATGATGAAATGTTCGGTGCGCTTGTTGTTTCGCGTCTTGTAACCTTTCGTCGGAAGGCCCCACGGGCTTACGGGGTGGCGCCCTCCGGAGGTCTTGCCTTCACCTCCGCCGTGAGGATGGTCGATTGGGTTCATCGCCACCCCGCGCACAGTCGGCCTGATCCCGAGCCACCGGCTGCGCCCGGCCTTCCCGATCGATTGATTCTCATGGTCGAGGTTACCGACCTGACCGATGGTCGCATAGCATTCCAGATGAACCATTCTCGTCTCGCCCGACGGAAGTTTGATCTGGGCATAGCCGGCCTCCTTGGCGAGAAGTTGCACTGCCATTCCCGCGGCGCGAGCCAGCTGTCCGCCCTTTCCCGCTCGAAGCTCTATGTTATGAACCATCGTGCCCAGCGGAACGTTGCGCAGCGGAAGGGCATTGCCCACGAGGATATCGGCGCCGTCGCCCGCAATCACTGTCGCGCCTACGGCCAAGCCGTGCGGAGCCAGAATGTAGCGTTTCTCCCCGTCGGCGTAGGTCAACAGCGCAATTCGCGCCGACCTGTTCGGATCGTATTCGAGAGTCGTGACCTTCGCAGGAATATCCCGCTTGTCCCGGCGGAAGTCGAGAATGCGGTACAAGCGCTTATGTCCCCCACCCCGGTGCCTGACCTGGATGTGCCCCTTGTTGTCCCTCCCGGAAATCCGCTTCTTCGGCGCCGTGAGACCTTTTAAGGGGCGCACCTTCGTCACGTCTTCGTTTGTCAGTGTCGTTCGAAACCGTATCGCCGGCGACGTCGGCCGATAAGTCTTGATCCCCATGATTCCCTCATCTCGATCGACGATTGACGATTAAAAGCGACTGATAGGACCGTCGCTGCAAGTTCACTCGTCAATCGTCATTCGTCAATCGGTTAGACCGCCCCCGCGAATTCGACCATCTTTTCACCCTTCCTCAGGGTGACGTAAGCTTTTTTCCAATCCGGCCGGTGCCCGCTGTAGCGCCCCTGCCTGCGCATCTTGCCGTGGAAGTTAGCGGTTCGAACGCTCGCGACTTTGACCTTGAAGATCTTCTCCACCGCGTTCTTGATCTCCTGCTTGGTTGCACGTCGGGCTACCTTAAACGTCAGGGTATGAAGGTTATCCTTGACGAACGTGCTCTTCTCGGTTACGACAGGAGTCTTGAGAACGTCGTATCGTAGGCTCATCAGCTCAATACCTCCTGCACCTGAAGGATCGCCCGCTTTGAGAAAATCAACATCTGATGATTCACCACGTCGTAAATGTTGACGCCGGTCCCCGGCACCATCTTTGCTTTGGGAAGATTCCGGGACGAGAGCTGGAGGTTGTGATTCTCCTCCGAATCGACGATGAGCACCTTCTGGTCGCCCGCCAGACCGCGCAGAATCCTGTCGAACTCCTTGGTCTTGTGACTGCCCAGCGCGAATTCGTCCACGACCGTGATCCGGTTCTCCTCGAGTTTCGCGGAGAGGGCCGAACGCAGCGCGCCGCGCAGCTTTTGTCTCGGAAAACGATACGCATAGCTCCGCGGTTTCGGACCGTGCACCGTCCCGCCGTGTCTCCAGAGCGGGCTCCGGATGCTCCCTATGCGAGCCCGCCCGGTGCCTTTTTGGCGCCAGAGTTTTTTTCCGCTGCCGCTGACTTCCGCCCGTGTCTTCGTGGAAGCTGTTCCGCTGCGCCGGGAATCCCTGTAATGCTTTACGGCCTCCCAGATGAGGGTTTCGTTGATCTTGACTTTGAACACCTCGTCGGACAGCTCCAGCTTGCCCACGACTTCACTCGCCAGGTTCTTTACTTCTATCTCAGCCATCTTGGTTCCTGGGAATCCAGAATCCAGAATTCAGAAGGTATGTCCTGTTGTGTCCTTCTGGATTCTGGATTCTGGATTCTGGATTCCTCCTTTGTTCGTTTGCACTAGGCTTTCCTTATGATCACGTAGCCGCCGTTACGGCCGGGAACGGCTCCCTTGACTAGGAGCAGGTTTTCCTGATCCATGATCCGGACTACCTGGAGCTTTCGGACCGTAACCCTGGCATTTCCCATATGCCCCGCAGCCCGCATTCCCGGAAGGACCCGGCTGGGAAACGCGGAAGCCCCGATGGATCCGGGGGCGCGATGGAACATGGAGCCGTGTGTTGCCGCGCCTCCGCGGAAATGATGGCGCTTGACCAAACCTGCGAATCCCCGCCCTTTGCTGGTTCCGACCACATCCACGTTGTCGCGCACTTGGAAAACCTGGTTGACGAGTATCTGGTCCCCTGGTTTGATAGCGTCACTGCCGTCTTCGAAGCGAAACTCCCGGAGAACACGGACCGGCGGGACTCCCGCCTTCTCGAAGCGCCCGGCCAGGGGCTTGTTGACGCGATCGGGCCGAACAAACTCCACAAGTCCGAGCTGGACCGCGTCGTAACCGTCTTTCTCCTTGACCTTCTTCTGGACCACGACACAAGGACCGGCCTTGATCACGGTGACGGGAGTGACCGTCCCATTCTCTTCAAATACCTGAGTCATTCCCACCTTAATTCCAATCAGTCCGTCGACCATGGTCATCTCGATTGCGGATTTCCGATTTCGGATTTCGGATTCCGGATTGCGGATTTGAAAGATTAATCCGCAATCCGAAATCCGAAATCCGCAATCTACTTGTGTTCTGTGCCGAAGGCTTTGATCTCCACGTCAATCGCGGCCGGAAGATCGAGCTTCATCAGGGCATCGACTGTTTGAGGCGTTGGCTCCAGAATATCCACCAACCGCTTGTGCGTGCGAATTTCAAACTGTTCGCGGGATTTCTTGTCCACGTGAGGAGAACGCAGCACGCAGAACTTGTTCTTCACAGTAGGGAGCGGTATAGGCCCCGACACTCGAGAACCGGTTCTCTTGGCGATGTCAACGATCTCCGAGGTGGACTGGTCGAGCACACGGTAATCGTAAGCCTTCAGCCTGATTCTTATTTTTTCGTTAAGCATAACTGACTCTCTCGTATCCCTCTCTCTACGGGTACCGAAGAATTCAAGAATTCAAGAATTCAAGAATAAAGTCCAATCAGTCTTTCAGACGTTCATTCCTTGGATTCTTGAATTCTTGGATTCTTTCTACTCCAAGATCTCTATGATCGTGCCGGCGCCGACCGTCTTTCCCCCTTCACGAATGGCAAACCGCAGCCCCTTCTCCATCGCGATCGGCGTGATCAGCTTGATCGTCAGATTCACGTTGTCTCCAGGCATCACCATCTCCGTCCCCGCCGGCAACTCCGCCACACCCGTCACGTCCGTCGTCCGAAAGTAAAACTGCGGCCGGTACCCGTTGAAAAACGGCGTGTGCCGCCCCCCTTCCTCCTTCGTCAAGATGTACACCTGCGCCTTAAAGTGCGTGTGCGGCGTGATCGACCCCGGCGCCGCTATCACCTGCCCCCGCTCCACTTCCTTCTTCTCCGTCCCACGCAACAGCAATCCTACGTTGTCTCCCGCCATCCCTTCATCCAACAACTTCCGGAACATCTCCACTCCCGTCACCACCCGCTTCACCGTCGGCCGCATCCCCACTATCTCTATCTCCTCCCCCACCTTCAAATGCCCCCGCTCGATCCGTCCCGTCGCCACCGTCCCTCGTCCCGAAATCGTAAATATGTCCTCCACCGGCATCAAAAACGGCTTCTCCACATCCCGCTGCGGCACCGGTATGTAGCTGTCCACCGCATCCATCAACGCCATTATCTGCTTCTCCCCCTCCGCATCCCCTTCCAACGCCTTCAGCGCACTCCCTCGCACCACCGGTATCTCATCCCCGGGAAACTCGTAGCTCGACAACAACTCCCTCACTTCCAACTCCACCAAATCCAATAACTCCGGATCGTCCACCATGTCGATCTTGTTCATGAACACCACGATGTAGGGCACCCCCACCTGCCGCGCCAGCAATATGTGCTCCCGCGTCTGCGGCATCGGCCCGTCCGCCGCCGATACCACCAATATCGCCCCGTCCATCTGCGCCGCCCCCGTGATCATGTTCTTGATGTAGTCCGCATGCCCGGGACAATCCACGTGCGCATAGTGCCGCTTCGACGTCTGATACTCCACATGCGCCGTCGCTATCGTGATCCCCCGCTCCTTCTCCTCCGGCGCGTTGTCTATCGAATCAAACGTCCTTACCTGCACCTTCGGGTCCTTCTTGTGCAGTACCTGCGTGATCGCTGCCGTCAAAGTCGTCTTGCCGTGATCCACATGCCCGATCGTCCCCACATTCACGTGCGGCTTGCTTCGATCAAATTTCTCCTTCGCCAT
>WNGH01019677.1_pt1 | contig 13486 bp, 13 predicted proteins | sample 5400631 | NCBI WGS metagenome assembly WNGH01 (sample SAMN13153373, study PRJNA577476) | soil metagenome | isolation source: 115 cm soil or saprolite under Garry oak tree replicate 1 | place: USA:California | collected 2016-06-15
ACGACGACCTGATGGTCCGGCGCGGGGTGCTGATCCGCCGCCAGTCGGTCATTCCCTATGGCCGGATGCAGTTCATCGACGTCACCGCCGGGCCGGTGGAGCGCAGCCTGGGGCTGGCGACACTGCGGATGCACACCGCGGCCGCGGCCAGCGACGCGCGGATTCCCGGCCTGGACCGGGCGGTGGCCGCGAAGCTGCGCGACCAGCTCGCCACTCTCGGCGAGGCGCGGGCAGCCGGCCTGTGACCAGCCCGCCTGGCAGCACGCCGCCGGTCAGCACCCCGCCTGGCAGCACGCCGGATCCGGCCGGACAGCAAGCTGCCGCGGGAGACGTCGCGGCCTGGCACCGGCTGCACCCGCTGTCGCCGGTCATCCGCGCCGGGCGCCACCTGGTGACCATCGCCATGCTGGTGCTCGTCCTTTTCTTCGCCAACCGCCAGGGCACCGGCAGCGATCTCATCAGCAACCTCGTCCTGGTCGCGGTGGTGCTGGCGGGCGGCGTGGTGAGCTGGCTGGTGACCCGCTGGCAGGTCGCGGACGGCGTGCTGCGCATCGAGACCGGGCTGGTGCGGCGCGAGTCACGGCGGTTCCCGTTGTCGCAGGTCCAGGCGATCGACGTGGTGCAGACCGGGCTGGCTCGAGTGCTCGGGCTGGCCGAACTCCGGCTGCGGATGGCGGGGGCCGATTCCTCCGGGGGACGGCTGGCCTCCCTGCCACTCGCCGAGGCCGAGCAGCTCCGGCAGCGGTTGCTGTCGATGGCCCGGGCACCCGGTGCCGTGGCCGCAGGCTCGCCCGCCAGCACGGTGCCGGGCACGCCCGGCACGACCGGCCCGACCGGCGCGGGCGACCCGGCCGGGCAGCCTGGTGACGGGGAGGCCGAGCGGATGCTGTTCCGGGTGCGGTCGAGCCGGCTTGCCGCGGCCATCGCGCTGAGCAGGACCGGCGTGGTCGCGGCGGCCGTGATCGCCGCGCTGGCCGCGGTCATCGCGGTGACCGGCCAGCCCGGAGTCGTGGTCTCGGTCCTGCCGTTCGCGATCGGAATCGTGCTCGCCGTCTGGCGCCAGTTCAACGGCGACTACGGGACCGTCGTCGCCGCGGCGGCTGACGGGCTGCGGCTACGGTCGGGGCTGGTGCAGACCACTGCGGAGACCATCCGCCCGGGGCGAGTCCAGGCGGTGCGCCTCGTCGAGCCGCTGGCGTGGCGAGCGCTTGGCTGGGCCCGGCTTGAGGTCGACGTGGCCGGGCCGCGGCAGCGCCGGGAGAACCGGTCGGAATCGCAGCGCCTGCGCGCGCTGGTGCCCGTCGGGTCGCGCGCGGAGGCGGCGCGGATGATCAGCGAGTTGCTGATCGAACCGCCGGCGCCGTCGCAGCGGCCGCCGCGAAGTGCCCGCTGGAAGGCGCCGCTGACCTACCACTTCCTGGCGTGGAGCGGCGACGACCGCTACGTGGTGGCATCGCGCGGCCGGGTCTGCCGCACGACGACCTGGGTCCCGCTGGAGAAAGTGCAGAGCATCCGCTGGGTGCAGGGCCCCGTCCAGCGACGGCTCGGACTGGCTTCGGTGCGGCTTGACGTCGCGGGCAAGCGGGTAACGGCGGATATCGAGGACCGGCGCACCGCCGAGGCGGATGATATTCTCCGGCGGCTGCCCGGCCTGGCCGGCCAGGCGAGGGCACGAGCGCAGCCAGCCTAGGCCGGTTGTCGCCCGGCAGCGCGGCCCGGGGACTCGGCGGAGTGTGCCGTGTCGCCCGGCAGCGCGGCCCGGGGACTCGGCGGAGTGTGCTGTGTCGCCCGGCAGGGCGGCCGATCGGCGAGGAGTGCGCCAGTGCGGAGCAGGCAATACAGCCGGGACGTGCTCGCAGAGCCACGTCTGCGGCCTGGGCAGCGGCCGCTGCCCCGGGTGCCCGCCGAAACCGGACTCGTTGTCGAGGACGGCGCGGCCACTTTCTGCGGTGCCGTGGTCGCCTGCGAGAAGGACGCCGTCGCGCTGGAAGACGCCCGCGGCAGGCGGCGGCTGTTCCCGCTGGCGGAGGCCTTCTTGCTGGAGGGCAAGCGGGTCATCCTGGTCAGGCCCGCCCCGGCGGCCGGCCAGGCCGGGGCCGGCCACGCCGGGGCCGGCCACGCCGGGTCCGGCCACGCCGGGTCCGGGCAGGCCGGGGCCGGCCGGGCCGCGCAGGCGGCAACGCGGACTGCCTCCGGATCGATCGCCGCTCCGCAGCAGCGCGCCAGGGTGGCGCGGGCGAGCCGGATCTACGTCGAGGGCCGGCACGACGCCGAGCTCGTCGAGAAGATCTGGGGCGACGACTTGCGCGACGTCGGCGTCGTGGTCGAGTACCTCGGCGGTATCGACGACCTGCCCGCGATCGTGGCCAGCTTCTCCCCCGGGCCGGCCCGCAGGCTCGGCGTACTTGTCGATCATCTGGTGGACGGGTCGAAGGAGAGCAGGATCGCGGCCGGGGTGCGATCACCGCACGTGCTGATCACCGGGCACCCGTTCATCGACGTCTGGGCGGCGGTCAAGCCCTCGGTGCTCGGCATCCCCGGCTGGCCGCGGGTCCCCCGCGGCATTCCGTGGAAGGAAGGCGTGCTGCGCGCCATCGGCTGGCCGGCCGACACCGCCGCGGGATGGCAGCGGATCCTGCGCTCGGTCACCGGCTTCGCTGACCTGGAACCGGAGTTCCTCGGCCGGGTGGAGGAACTGATCGACTTCGTCACCGCGCCCGGCAGCGAATAGCGCGGGCCCGCGGTCCGCGTGGACCCGCGCCGGCAGCCCGCAGCGCCCGGCAGCCCTGGCGACCCGGGGGCGCCCCGGCAGCCCCGGCGACCCGGCAAGGCCGCAGGCTCGTGCCTGGCCGCGTCAGGGGGATGCGCTGGGCTGCTCGGCTGGCGTGGGCGGTCCGGTGCCGCCACACGGGCGCTGCACGATCTCATCGACGGCGGCACGCGGCCAGATGATGAATTTCCCGACGAACAGGTACTGGATCCTGGCGTACGCCCGCCCGCCCTTCGGGCAGGCGACGGATCCCGAGATGACCAGCACCACGGAATGGTAGCTATAACTGCCGGTATGGCAGTCCTCGAACTCGCAGTCATTGATCACGGCCAGGCCTGTCGCGCTCGCGACCCGCGTGCCCCAGCCGGACCATTTCAGGTGCCTGGCGGTCATGGAGGTGTCGGCACATCGGACGACCACCACCGAGGGCCGCACCAGCGGATGGCCCAGGCAGTCCGCCAGGTTATCCGGCCCGGCCGAGGATGCCGGCGCCGTCGCCCGGCTGCAGCCGGCCGCCAGCAAGGCCAGCACCGCCACTATGACGACGAGAGGCCTGCGACTCCGCACCAGGAGGATTCTCCTTAACATTTCCGTTACCTCCCAACTGGTGTAGCAAGTAACGTCGCCTAGCCTCCTCTTGACCGGTCACACCACAACAGATCTTCTGACAACAGTTCCGTCACGAATTCGCACGCCTGGTTAGGACTGGAACCGGCAAGATAGGTTACCCTTTGATGGTGATTGAAGGTAACTCGGTAGGGCCGCCGACAGCCGGCCGGGATCCTGATGACCGCTCGCCCGCGCCCGGAGACCTGCGGGTCGTCCAGGCGCTGGTCAACACCCTGAGCGGACACACCGGGGCCGACCTGATCGGCATCCCCGCGGACGCGGCCAACTGGCTCGCCGCTGCCGGACTGCGGCCGGCTGGCTCGGCAGTGACAAGCTCCGAGCAGCGCGCGCTCGTCGAGCTGCGCGAATCGATACGGGCAGTGCTCGCAACCCACACGCACGGGGCGAACAAGCCGGACGCCGCCGACCGACTGACCATGGCGCTAATGCACTGCCGTCTCATGGTCAGCGCCGATCCGGCAGGCACCGTGCGGCTGACAAGCGCAGATCAGCACCCGTTCGCCCGGGCCGTGGGCGCGATCGCGATCGCGATCGCCGAGGCGTCCGCCACCGGCACCTGGGCCAGGCTCAAGTCCTGTCCGGGGAACCGGTGCGGCTGGGCCTTCTACGACCGGTCACCCGGCGGCCGCTCCCAGTGGTGCTCCATGCAAGTCTGCGGCGCCAGGGCAAAGATGCGCGCCTACCGCAGCCGCGTCCGCGGCGGGCCCGACAGCGGCTAGCGGGCCCAAAGCCGCGTGTTCTCATGCCCATCGGTAAATCAGCCCCGTACGATACGTGTCCAACTAGTCAGGCAAAGTCGGCGATGAGGCACGATGGGGGCGGAGATGACGATGCGTCGGCTTGGCTGGAGCTCGCTGGGGGCCAGCACGCTCGCCACGGTGCTGGCGGGAACAACAGTGCTTGCGGGCACAACAGTGCTGGCAGGCACAACAGCGCTGGCGGGAACAACAGCGACCGCCACGGCGAGCGTCGGCGGCCGGGCCATGGCGGTGGCGGCGACGTCCTGCACGAGCGCGCCCAGGCCTCGCGGGCACTACCTGGGACTGGTCGCCCACAACCTGCCGCCGAGCACGACCTACCTGCGCAGATTCAGCAAGGCGGCCGGCGTCAAGCCGAACCTGATCACCTACTTCCAGAACTTCGGGCGGTCGTTCGTCGCCTCCGATGCCTGCATGGCCGTCGGCCAGGGCGCGCTGCCCCTCATCCAGATCGAGCCATTCCGGCCGTACACCGTCGGCAGCATCGCGAGTGGCGACTGGGACTCGTACCTCAAGTCCTACGCCAAGGCGGTCAAGGCATTCGGCGCCAGGATCGCGCTCGGATTCGGCCACGAGATGAACGGCGGCTGGTACCAGTGGGGCTTCGGCCACGTACCGCCGGCCACGTTCATCGCCGCCTGGAGGCATATCCACAAGGTGTTCGCCGCGGCTGGCGCGACGAACGTCCGCTGGGTCTGGACCATCAACCGCGCGATGCACCCGCCGAAGCTCTGGTGGCCTGGCCGGAAGTACGTGAACTGGGTCGGTATCTCGGGCTACTACCGACATGCCGATGACCGCTGGGCGCACATCTTCAACAGCACGCTGGCGAACGTGGCGAAATTCAGCAGCAAGCCGATCCTCATCGCGGAGACGGCCGTCGGGCCATTCCGGCGACGCGCCAGGATGATCACCAACTTCTTCGCCGGGCTGCGAAGGCATCGCAAGCTGCTCGGCTTCACCTGGTTCGACCTCAACAAGACCGAGAACTGGCAGCTGGAGGGCGACAAGCCGGCGGTCGCCGCGTTCAAGAAGGCCGCGCCGCGTTACCTGAGGCAGACGCGCTAGCCGCCAGCCGCGGCATCGGCTGCGCTGAGGCGGTGCGGCCCGGCGGCGAGCAGCCGCCACAGCTGCTCCCACGCCCGCATCCCCTCCCGCAGCCGGCGGATGCGGATGAACTCGTTCGGAGCGTGCAGCTTCTCGTCGGCCGTCGAGAACGAGAAGAACAGCGTCTTGACCCCGAGCACTCGCTCGAACATCTCGGTGGCAGGCAGCGTGCCCGCAATGCTGGCCAGCAGCACCTGCTGGCCGGGTCCAGCCCGAGGCCGCTGAGGTAATCCGCTTCGTCGAAGCCGATGGCGGCGATCTGCTGGCGGCGCTCCGCGGTCAGCCCCGGGATGCCGGCGTAGAAGCCGTCGACGGCGACGGTCCCGTCCGGGTGGTGCAGGCTCGCCAGGACCTCGCTGAGCGCGTGCAGCGGGTTGGCGACGGTCCCGCCGTACCGGCCGGAATGCAGGTCCGTGCTGGCGCCGTGGACCGTGATGTCCATCGTGACCAGGCCCTTGGACGCCAGCGACAGGGACGGCTCGCCCGGCCGCCACATCGCGCCGTCGGCGGATATCACCAGGTCAGCGGCCAGCTCCCCGGCGTGCCTGGTGACGAAGGCGGGCAGTTGCGGGCTGCCGATCTCCTCCTCGCCCTCGAAGAGGAACTTCACGTTGAGCGGCAGGCCGCCCTCCTGGGCCATGAACGCCTGCGCGGTCTTGAGCACGATGTAGACCGGCCCCTTGTCGTCGGTCGCGCCGCGCCCGCGGATCACGTCGCCGTCCACTGTCAGCTCGAACGGCGGCGTCTGCCACTCGGCCAGGTCACCGGTCGGCTGCACGTCGTAGTGCCCGTAGACCAGGATGGTCGGCGCCCCGTCGGCATGCAGCCACTCGCCCCGCACGACGGGGTGCCCGCCGGTCTCGACCACGCGGCCATCGGCGAACGCGAGCTGCCCGGCGAGCCACTGCGCGGCGGCGCGCATCACGGCGGGCGGCGCGTCCCGGCTGATGCTCGGCACGGCGACGAACTCGGCGAGCTCGCGGAGGTAGCCGGCATCGCCGGAGTAACCGCCGGAGTCAAAGCGCAGCATGGCCGCCGTCGATGGCAATTGTCTGGCCGGTNNNTGTCCGCAGGCCGGCCCAGTCTGCGCAGGGCAATGCCCTGCACGAGCTGCCGCTGACCGTCGGCGCCGTAGCCCTGCCACTGCTTCTCGGTCGTCGGGGTGGAGAGGATGAACCCGGGCGCGATGCAGTTCACCGTGATGCCGAACGGCCCGAGCTCGTGCGCCATCTGCCGGGTGAACCCGATCTGGCCCGCCTTCGCGCTGGCGTACGCCTGGATGCCCGTCCGGCTGACGCTCAGGCCCGCCGCGGACGAGATGTTGACGATCCGGCCCCAGCGGCGTTCCTTCATCCCCGGCACCACCGCGCGCGTGCAGAGGAACGCGGTCGTCAGGTTGGCAGCCACCACCGCATGCCAGTCGTCGTCCGGCACGTCCTCCAGCGGGTGACCGACCTGCCCGCAGACACCTCCGGCGTTATTCACCAGGATGTCGACGCTGCCGAGGCCGGCGAAGAACTCCCGTACCGCGCTGGGCACGGTCAGGTCGGCGGTGTCCTTGTCGACGCCATGGACCTTCGCTCCGCCGGCCCGCAGCACCTCGGCGATCGCGGCGCCGATGCCGTGCGCCGTGCCGGTCACCACGGCGGTCTTGCCGGTCAGCCCCGTTGTCATCGCACCAGCCGTTCTCCAGCAGCGCCCGGACACGCGAACCGTCGCGGCAGGTCAGGGCCCGTAGCCGCTAGGATAGTAACCCAAACCGGGTTGCTCCCGTCCAATTCACCTGAAACGGATGGTCGGTGGCCGGTCGCCGCGGGTTACGCCGCTCCGCTTCGCTGGCCGGGCTCTAGTTGTCTTCGCAGCACGCCATGTTCAATGACGCAGGGCCGCTAAGTTGCGCCTTACTGCCGGGTGGGAGACGCTTGCTCCCGTCTGATGCGATTTGGCGCGACGGAAGGCAGATTATTGTCAGCCGAAGGCGAGCGGGCGGTACCGGCCGAAGGGGAGTCCGCGCCATTCGACGCCAGCGTGCCGCATATGGCCCGGGTGCAGGACTACTGGCTGGGCGGCAAGGACAATTCCGCCGCCGACCGGGAGGCCGCCGAGCAGGCGATCGCCGCCAATCCCGGCATCCGCCGGGACGTCAGGGCGAACCGGGCGTTCCTCGCCCGCGCGGTGCGCTACCTGGCGGCCGAGCGCGGAATCCGCCAGTTCCTTGACATTGGCGCCGGCATTCCCACGGCGAATAGCACGCACGAGGTCGCCCAGTCGGTGGCGCCAGAGTGCCGGGTCGTGTACGTGGACAATGACCCGGTGGTGCTTGCCCACGCGCGCGCGCTGCTGACCAGCACTCCGCAGGGCGCTACCGCCTATATCGACGCCGACCTGCGCAATACCCGCGCGATCCTCGGCGCGGCGGCGCAGACGCTTGACTTCAGCCGCCCGGTGGCGATCACGCTGCTGGCGATCCTGCACCTGATCCCGGACGAGGCCGCCCCGTACCAGATCGTCGCCGCGCTGATGGCCGCAGTGCCGCCGGGAAGCTACCTGGTGATCAGCCATCCGGCCAGCGATATCCGGCCAGCGGCCGTGGCCGAGCTGAGCGGGCGCATGAACGCCCGGCTCGGGCCGGCCACCGGCACCCCGCGCGATCTGGCCGCGGTCACGCGCTTCTTCGACGGCCTGGCGCTGGTCGAGCCTGGCGTCTTGCCGCCGCAGTGGTGGCGCCCTCCGGAGGCCGAATCCGAGGCCGAGGTGGCGCTCTGGTGCGGCGTGGCCCGCAAGCCTTGACCGCTGCCGGCCGCAACTGTGATCAAGCGATTCCGCCGAAGGGCACAGCGGCCTGGAGCGCCCGGCCTGGCTCCCGGTGCTAGCTATTCCATGATCACGGAGGGTTTCGGGTGCGGCCACCCCCAAAAGTCTCCGCGATCAAGCCAGTTGGCCGCAGGGACGCCGGCCAGCAGAGATGCCGTGAGTGCGGCGCCACGGCAGACTGGGAAGCAGCCGAGCTCAGCGGCCAGCCAGTCCGCCGCGGGCAGGCGCAGCTACCACCGGAGGCCAGCCGATGACCGAGCGAACCGAACAGGCGGCCGGCGAGCCGCTCAGCGCGCTGCTGGCCCGTGGGGAGCCATCAAGGCCGGCGTTCGTCGTGCCCGAGAGCGGCCAGGTGCTTACCTACGCGCAGGTGGCGGATGGCAGCCACGGCGACGACGGTGCGCACGGTCGAGGCCGCCGATGACGGTCCGCCGGGGCTGCTGGCGGCCGGGAGCCCGGCCGCGCCGCGGCTGCCATTCGAGCACGGCGGGCCGGACGACGTGGCCGTCGTGCTGCACACGAGCGGCACGACCAGCCGCCCGAAGCAGGTTCCGCTGCGCCAGCGGAACCTGATGGCCTCGACCCGCACGATCGCCGCGCACTACCGGCTCAGCTCCGCGGATGTCTCGTTCTGCGTCATGCCGCTCTTTCACATTCACGGGCTGGTCGCCTCGACCTTCGCGGCGCTGAGCGCCGGAGGCACGGTCATCGCCCCGCGCCGGTTCACCCCGCAGCGCTTCTGGCCGCAGGCCCGCGAGTACGGGGCCACCTGGCTGTCGGCCGGCCCGACGCTGCACCAGATGATCCTGGACAAGGCCGATGACGCCGGCCCGCCTCCCGCGCTGCGTTTCGCGCGCTCGTGCAGTTCGGCACTGTCACCGGCGCTGCTGGAGCGCGCGGAGCGCAGCTACCGGGTGCCGATGCTGGAGGCCTACGGCATGACCGAGGCGAGCCATCAGATGGCCGCCAACCCGCTGCCCCCGGCAGCGCGGGTGCCGGGCTCGGTCGGCACGGCGACCGGCACCGAGATCGGCGTGGTCGACGCCGACGGGAGCTTCCTGCCCGGCGGGAGCACCGGCGAGGTCGTCATCCGCGGCCCCGGCGTGATGTCCGGCTACGTGCACAATCCCGCGGCCACGGCCGAGGCATTCTTCGGCGACTGGTTCCGCACCGGAGACCGCGGGGTGCTGCGGGACGGCTACCTCACCCTGGAGGGGCGGCTGAAGGAAATGATCATCCGCGGTGGCGAGAACATCGCCCCGGCGGAGATCGAGCAGGTGCTCATGTCCCATCCCGCGGTGCGCGACGCGGTCTGCTTCGGGGTCGAGGACGAGAAGTACGGCGAGCTGGTGGCCGCCGCGGTGACCCTCGGCCGCGGCGCCGAGGCCAGGGATCTGATCGAGCACTGTAGGGCGCAGCTGGCGGCGTTCAAGGTGCCGGCCAGGATTCACGTCCTGCCGGAGATACCGCGCACGCCCACCGGCAAGGTGCAGCGCCGCCGGGTGGCCGAGTTCGTCGCGCAGCGGCCGGCCGCGCAATGAAGTTCGCCGTGCTCGGCGCGGGGGCGATCGGCGCCTACGCCGGGGCCGCGCTCGCGCGCGGCGGCGCGGAGGTCACCCTGATCGCCAGGGGCGCGCACCTGGCGGCGATGGCCTCGCGCGGCGTCCGGGTGCTGTCGCCCCGCGGCGACTTCACCGCGCACCCGCGCGCGACCGGCGACCTGGCCGCGGTCTCCGCCGCGGACGTGGTATTCGTCGCGCTCAAGGCCTACAGCCTGCCCGAGATCGCGCCGCGCCTCGGGCAGCTGCTGGCGCCCGGTGCCGCCACCATCTGGGCACAGAACGGGATCCCGTGGTGGTACTTCCAGTCGCTCCCGGAACCCGTCGGCGGCGCCGTCCTGGAGAGCGTGGACCCGGGCGGAGTGATCTCCGGCTCGATCGGTCCCGAGCACAACGTCGGCTGCGTGGCCTACTGCTCCACCGAGATCATCGAGCCCGGGGTGATCCGGCACATCGAGGGCACCCGGTTCACCCTCGGCGAGCCGGGCGGATCGACGTCCGAGCGGTGCAAGCTGATCTCCGCCGCATTCGCCGCGGGCGGGCTGAAGGCGCCGGTCGAGGCCCGGCTGCGCGACCAGATCTGGCTCAAGCTCGTCGGCAACGTAGCCTTCAACCCGATCACCGCGCTCACCAGGGCGACGCTGGGGGAGCTTGGCACGCTGGCCGAGATGCGCGACCTGCTGCGGGCAATCTTCACCGAATGCGCGGCGGTGGCCGGGCGGCTCGGGATCAGCTTCCCGGTCTCGCTTGACCGGCGGCTCGAGGCCGGCCTGGCGGTGGGCGCGCACAAGACATCGATGCTGCAGGACCTCGAGGCCGGGAAGCGGCTTGAGCTGGACTGCATGACCGGAGCGGTGGTGGAACTCGCGGAGCGGTTCGACATCGACGTCCCGCACGTACGGGCCGTGCATGCCTGCGCCAAGCTGCTCGACCAGCTGGGCCCGCGGCGCTAGCCCGGGCCGGCCCGCGGCACTAGGCCGGGCCGGCCCGGGTGCATGATGCCGTTATGACGGACGAGGCGAGCACGACCGGGCGGCACGACCAGCACGGCAACGGCCACGGCCATAGCCACGGCCATGGCCAGGTCGACTGGACCGAGCGTGGCCAGCAGCTTGTCAGCGAGGGCGAGGTTACCGCGCCGATGGTCGATCAGGCGCTGGGCTGGCTTGCCGAGCGGGTGCCGGCCGCCCGGGACGTGCTGGACGTGGGCAGCGGTCCGGGCGTGGCGGCGTGCGCGCTCGCCCGGCTGCTGCCGCGGGCCCGCGTGCTGGCGGTCGACGGCGCCGCGCCGCTGCTGGCCATGGCGGCGGAACGGGCATCGCGGCTCGGCGTCGCCGGCCGGCTCGCTACCCGCGTGGTGTCGTTGCCGGAAGGGCTGGCTGATCTTCGCCCGGCCGACATTGTTTGGGTCAGCGGGGTGGCTCATCACCTGCCCGACCCGGTAGCGGGGCTGCGTGCGCTCGGCGCCCTGGTCCGGCCGGGCGGCCTGCTCGCGCTTCGCGAGGGCGGGTTGCCGACGCGATTCCTGCCTGATGGCGTAACCCCCGGCCTGCTGGCCCGGCTGGAGGCGATCGGCGAGGACCTGGCGGCCGCTGCCGAACATCCCATGGGGGTAGTTCCGCACCACGGCGGATGGCCAGACCTGCTGCGCGAGGCGGGCCTGCAGCCGGCCGGGAGCCGCAGTTTCCTGCTCGACCTGCCCGCGCCGGTGTCACCCGCGGTGCGCCAGTATCTGCACGGGCGGCTGGCGATGATGCGGGAACTCGGGGACGGCCGCCTGAGCCCGGCCGAGTCCGCGGCACTTTCCGGCCTGCTCGATCCGGATGCCGCCGACGGCGTGCTGCGGCGCACCGACATGTTCTTGCTGGCCGTGAGCACGGTCCATACCGCCCGGCGCTGAGCAGCCGGTGTTCTCCGATTCCGAGCTGCGCCGGCGCCGGGCGGCGTTCGGCGCCGAACTGGAGCGCACGGGGGTGCCGGTCGCCCTCGTCTACGGCGCGAACCGGTCGGGCAGCGCGGTCTCGTGGCTGACCGGGTGGCCGGTCACCCGGGAGGCACTCCTCGTCGCGGGACCGGATGAGGACGAGGACGTGCTCCTCGTCTCGTTCTACAATCACCTGCCCCAGGCCCGTCGCCTCGCCGCGGTCCGGGTCGAGTGGGCAGGCCCGCGGGCGGTAACGACGGCGCTCGACCTGATCGCGGCGCGCGGGAGGCTGCCCCGCCGGATCGGGGTTGCCGGAGCGTTGCCGTTCGACCAGTACCGGCTGCTGGCGGAGCAGGTCCGCGAGGTGCTTGACCTCAATCCGGCGTACACCGCGCTGCGCCTGGTGAAGTCCGGGGAGGAGGTGGCGGCGCTGCGGCGCGGTGCGGCACTCAGCGACGCCGCCATCGCGGCGCTCGCGGCGGCGCTGCGCCCCGGGGCGACCGACCACGAGATCCTCGCCCGGGCGGAGCAGGCGTACGTCGGGCAGGGCGGGCTGCACCATATCCACTACCTGGGCGTCACCGCCATGGATGAGCCTGCTCTCAGCGTCCCGGCGCAGTGGCCGACCGGGCGCCTGATCCGGCATCGCGACGTCGTGACATGCGAGATCAGCGCGGCGGCCGCGCCCGAGTACGCCGGCCAGGTGCTGCGCACGTTCACGGTCGGGGCGCCGCCGACGGCCTTGTACGCCGAACTCCACGCCGTCGCCGCTGCCACGTTCGACGCCATCGTGCGGAACCTGGTCCCTGGCGCTCGCGCCCGGGAACTCGCCGCCGCCGGATCCGTCATCGAGGAGGCGGGATTCACCGGGATTGACGACCTCGTGCACGGCTTCGGCGGCGGCTACCTCCCGCCGGTCGTGCCAGCCCCTGGCCGGCCCATACCGGTGCCCGAGTTCACCCTGGCGGCCGGCATGACCCTGGTAGTGCAGCCCAATGTCGTCACCCGCGACGGGCGGGCCGGCGTGCAGACCGGAGAACTGCTGCTGGTGACCGAAGCCGGGCCGCAGCGGCTGCACGCGTTCCCCCGGGGACTCCAGCAGGCCGGGTGACCCGCGGCGAAGGAACGCCCGCATGCCCGCGCACGACCGCACTTCGCCGAGCGCCGCATCCCGCGATCCTCAGCGCCCCAGATACGCGCGCTTCAGATCCTCGCTGCGCAACAGCTCGGCAGCCAGGCCCTCGAGCACGATCTCCCCGGTCGACAGGACATAGCCGCGGTCGGCAATCGACAGCGCCATCGTCGCGTTCTGCTCGACCATCAGCACCGCGACGCCGGAGGAGTGGATCTCCTTGATGATGCGGAAATTCTGCTGCACAAGAGCGGGCGAAAGGCCCATCGACGGCTCATCCATCAGCAGCAGGCGCGGGCGGGACATCAGCGCGCGGCCCATCGCGACCATCTGCTGCTCGCCGCCGGACAGCGTGCACGCGAGCTGCTGACGGCGCTCCAGCAGCCGCGGGAACAGCCCGTGCACCCGGTCGAAGTCCTCGTCGAGCGATTCACCGCGGCGGAGCACCGCGCCGAGCTCGAGGTTCTCCCGGACCGTCATCTGCCCGAAGAGCCTGCGGTTCTCCGGCACGATCGCGATCCCGCTGGCGATGCGCTGCGGAACGGGCCAGCCGGTCACGTCCTGGCCGGAAAGCAGCACCCGTCCCGCGCGCGGCCGCACGATGCCGAGCACCGTCTTCAGCGTCGTCGACTTGCCGGAGGCGTTGCCGCCGAGCAGGCAGACGAGCTCGCCCTCGCCGACCCGCAGCGAGACTCCCTCCAGGATCCGCATCTGGCCGTAGTAGGTGGTGACGTTGTCGAGGCTCAGCAGCACGGTACTCATCTGCGCGCCTCCGGCACGGTGCTCATTCCG
>WNGH01004394.1_pt1 | contig 13473 bp, 9 predicted proteins | sample 5400631 | NCBI WGS metagenome assembly WNGH01 (sample SAMN13153373, study PRJNA577476) | soil metagenome | isolation source: 115 cm soil or saprolite under Garry oak tree replicate 1 | place: USA:California | collected 2016-06-15
AAACCTTTGTGATTCTTTGCGTCTTCGCGTCTTGGCGGTAAAGGCTGCGCCCTATCAACCACGAAGGCGCCACCGAAGCTGACGGAAGCTGACCGCTTCACGATTCCTCCTGCGGGTTTTCTTCGCCGGCGAGCTCGCGCTCGAGCTGATCGAGGGGCGGGAGGAGTGCGGCGATCGCCTGCTTCAGCGGCGGCAGGTCCTGTTCGACGATTGCCCAGACCTTCTCCGGATCCACGCCCTCGTACTGGTGGATGAGGACGTCGCGCATGCCACCGAGAGCGCGCCAAGGGATCTCCGGGTGCGCCGTGCGGTAGGGATCCTCGATTCGTTTGGCCGCTTCGCCGATCACCTCGAGGTTGCGCACCACCGCATCCTGGACCATGACGTCACGCAGGAATCGGCTCTTGCCCTCCGCCGTGAACCGCTGGACTTTCTCGATGCACTCGAGGATGTGGGCGAGATAGACCCGGGGATCCTTCCTCATAGAGCCCGGGCCTCCTTGAGGATCCGCCGCCGGAGCAGCCAGTAAATGCCCTTTTCGGTGACCACATCGACCTTGCGTCCCAAGAGCTCTTCGAGGTCGAGAACAAGCGCGGCGTGGTCCAGCAGACTCCGGTCCGGCTCGAAGTCGACCAGTAGATCGATGTCGCTGCTCTCATCGGCATCGCCACGAGCCACCGAACCGAACACGCGGATGTTGTGCGCGCCGTGTCCGGAGGCGATCCGCAGGATCTGGTCGCGCTTCTCTTCGAGTAGATCCTTGGAGGTCATAGCCGGGTCCTTTGAGATTGTGCCACAGGAAGGCTATCGGCGCGCGCAGTGGAGAGACGTGGCGGGCCTATTTCATGATCAGCTCTTTGGAGGAAATATTGTAACCAACCAGCAGGGCTTTCTCGCCGTTCATCTCAAACGTGAATGTTTCGTTTCCGTTGCCCTGCTCAAAGGTCGTATTCTGCTGGAGGACAGCCGTGGTGGTCAGATTGAACGTCCGCACATTGAAACCAGCGCTCGACGTGTTTGTGACCTTGCCCACCTTCCGTTGCACGGCCCCCATGAAATCCGAAAACTCCTTCTCCGAGGCGGCGTTCTTGAACTTGGAGTCGGCGGCTGCGCGAATCTCAGCAATCTTCCCGTCATTGTAGAGTTTGTGAAATTCCGCCACGGCCTTATCCGAGGCACCCTTGCCTTTGAACATGCCGGAGCAACCGGAAACGAAGAGCGCGAGGCAGGTGAGTAAACCGAGAAAACGTGTCGTCGTATTCATACTTTGCGCAGTTAAAGCGCGTAACTTTAAGGTACAGGCGGTCTCGGTAACGGCGTCGTAAAGGAACGACGCCATGATGCGCCGTGATTGATTCGACGCGGTGCATCTGGCGGAGGGTTAGCCGCCGGAGAGGGAGCCGAGGAATTCCGCGTTCGATTTGGTCTTGGAGAGCTTTTCGAGGAGGAGCTCCATGCTTTCCGTGACCGAGAGCGGGTTCAGCACCTTCCGAAGAACCCAGATCCGAGTGAGGTCGGCAGAACTGAGAAGCAGCTCCTCTTTTCGAGTGCCCGACTTGTTGATGTCGATGGCGGGGAAAACGCGGCGATCCACCAGTTTCCGATCCAGATGGAGCTCCATGTTGCCGGTTCCTTTGAACTCCTCAAAGATGACATCGTCCATGCGGCTGCCCGTATCGATCAGGGCCGTGGCCATGATGGTGAGGCTTCCCCCCTCCTCGATGTTGCGCGCGGCTCCAAAGAAGCGCTTCGGCCGCTGCAGGGCGTTGCTGTCCACGCCACCGGACAGCACCTTCCCGCTCGGCGGCACAATGGTGTTGTAGGCGCGCGCCAGACGCGTGATGCTGTCCAGCAAAATCACGACGTCCCGCTTGTGTTCGACGAATCTCTTGGCTTTCTCCAGCACCATTTCGGCCACCTGCACGTGGCGGGATGCGGGCTCGTCAAACGTAGAGCTAATGACCTCTCCCTTTACAGAGCGCTGCATGTCGGTGACTTCCTCGGGTCTTTCGTCAATCAGCAGAACGATCAGGACTACCTCCGGATGGTTCTTTGAGATGGAATTGGCGATCGACTGAAGGAGCATGGTCTTGCCTGTGCGCGGAGGGGAAACGATGAGGCCGCGCTGCCCTTTTCCAATAGGCGCCAGCATGTCCATAACCCGGCCCGAAAGGTTGTCGGACGAGGTCTCGAGCTTCAAGGCCTCATGCGGATAAAGCGGCGTCAGGTTGTCGAAGAAAATCTTGTCCTTCGCCGCGTCGGGATGCTCGAAGTTGACCGCTTCGACCTTTATCAGCGCGAAGTATCGCTCCCCGTCTTTCGGCGGCCGGATCTGGCCCGAGACTGTATCGCCTGTGCGCAGGTCGAATTTCCTGATCTGCGAGGGAGAAACATAAATGTCGTCGGGACCCGGCAAGTAGTTGTAGTCGGGCGCTCTCAGGAACCCGAATCCCTCGGGAAGACATTCAAGCACGCCTTCGGAAAAAATCAGGCCGCTCTGTTCTGTCTGAGCCTTCAGGATCTGAAATATCAGTTCCTGCTTCCGCATGCCCGTGTAGCCGGGGACATTCAAGTCCTTCGCGATCTGGGTCAGGGAAGCGATGTTCATCTCTTTCAAGTCACGTATGTTCAGATGGCCGTTCTCGCGGCCGGTGGTGGGGTTGCGATGCTGCGCTGTTTCGGTCATAGGTATCTATGCTCCCTGGGGAGAAGAGTGAGGTCGGTCAAGAATGTTCTCCCGGTTTTTCCTCGAGGATTAAACATGCTGGGTAGTGTCTGCTACCCGTTTCCAGATCTCTTTGCAGCCGATGCCCGTTACCGCAGAGGACAGGAGGACCGGAACGCCTTCAAAGGAGCTCGATAACGCTCTGAGTTGAGACGATCGTTCGTTTCCGGATAACTTATCGGCTTTGGTGGCCACTACCATAGTCGGAAATCCCAGGTGGCAAAGCCATTGAGCAAGCTCCTGGTCCAGAGGCGTCAGCCGGAGCCTCGCGTCCACCAGGTGAAGGACGAGAACGATTCCGGGACGACTCCGAAAATAGGCTTCAACTAGTTTCTTCCAGTGGCGGCCAACGGACTTTGGGACTTTCGCGTAACCATATCCGGGCAGGTCCACGAAGTGCAAGGAACGATTTACCCTGTAAAAATTTATGCTCTGGGTCTTGCCCGGGGTCGAGCTGGTTCGAGCGAGGTTCCTCTTCTCCACCAGCCTGTTTATCAGGCTGGATTTTCCTACGTTGGACCGACCCGCAAAGACGATCTCAGATAAGCCTGCCGGCGGGAAATCGCGCGGGGAAAACGCGCTCGCGACGAACTCAGCTTCGATCACTTTCACGCAGAATCATCGCGGGCGCTTTGAAGTATGGCCTAATGCGCGAGGTTCTCGTGCGGGCGGTTGCCTTTGAGGTCAGGCATTCCCTCGGGAATCTGAGCCTGGGAAACGGGCAACCGCTCCAGCGCCACCTCGAGCACTTCGTCCATCGTTTCCACGAGGTTTACGCTGATGGATTCCAGGACTTCGGGAGGAATGTCCTGAAGATCCTTTTCATTCTCTTTTGGCAAAATGACGTATTTGATGCCGGCGCGGTGTGCTGCGAGCAACTTCTCTTTGACGCCTCCTATGGGCAGCACCTTGCCACGGAGGGTGATTTCTCCTGTCATGGCCACATCGTTTCGCACGGGGATCCTGGTGAGGGCGGAAACGATCGTAGTTGCCAGCGTAATGCCCGCGGAAGGGCCGTCCTTCGGAATCGCTCCCTCGGGAATATGGATGTGCACGTCCATCCTTCGATGAAAGTCCCGGCTTATTCCATAGGTTGTGGCGCGACTGCGCACGAAACTCATGGCTGCCTGTGCCGATTCCTGCATCACTTCGCCAAGCTTGCCGGTTAAGGTCAGCTGACCCTTCCCGTCCATGAGAGTCGCTTCCGTCAGGAGCACTTCTCCACCCACTTCCGTCCACGCCAACCCGGTGGCCAGGCCTATCTGGTTGCTCTCGCTGATACCTTGCTGCCGGAACTTGGGTTTGCCCAGCATCTCGCCCACAACACTCTCGCCGATCTCAGTCTGTTTGGATCCTGCGATGACAATCTTCTTGGCTATCTTTCGGCAGATGTTTGCGATCTCGCGCTCCAGGTTGCGCACTCCGGACTCGCGCGTGTACTTACGGATGAGTTCCAGAAGTGCCCCGTCCGTGTAACGAATCTGCTCCGTCTCCAGCCCGTTGGCCTCGACCTGCTTCCTGACCAGGAAGCGCTTCGCGATCTCGAGTTTTTCCAGCTCGGTGTAACCAGACAGATATATGACTTCCATGCGGTCCTGCAAGGGCCGCGGAACCGTGTGCAGCACGTTCGCGGTCGCGATGAACATCACCATGGACAGATCGAACTCGGTGTCCAGGTAATGATCCATGAACATATGGTTCTGTTCCGGGTCCAACACTTCGAGCAACGCGGCCGAAGGGTCCCCGCGGAAATCCATGCTCATCTTGTCCACTTCATCGAGCATGAAGACGGGGTTCCTCGTTCCGGCTTTCTTCATCATCTGAATGATCTGGCCAGGAAGGGCGCCGATGTAGGTACGCCGGTGGCCCCGAATTTCCGCTTCGTCCCTTACGCCGCCCAGAGACAGCCGGATAAATTTCCTTCCGGTCGCGTGCGCGATCGACCTTCCCAGCGAAGTCTTGCCCACGCCTGGAGGCCCGACAAAGCACAGGATGGTCCCTTGCGGTTTCTTGACCAGACTGCGCACCGCCAGGAATTCCAATATGCGCTCTTTGATCTTTTCCAGACCGTAATGGTCTTCCTCGAGGACCTTCGAGGCGTATTTCATGTCCCGGATCTCGCGCGACTTCTTGTTCCAGGGCATTGCCAGCAGCCAGTCCAGGTACGTTCGCGATACGGTGGATTCTGCCGACATGGGCGGCATCATCTCGAGGCGCTGAACTTCTTTCATCGCCTTCTCGTGCGCGTCCTTGGGCATCTTGGCGGCTTCGACTTGCTTCTTCAGCTCATCCAGCTCGGTCTTCTCGTCTTTGCGCCCCAACTCCTTCTGGATCGCCTTCATCTTTTCGTTGAGATAGTATTCCTTCTGGGCGCGCTCCATCTGGCGCTTCACGCGTCCCTGGATGTTCCGGTCTACTTTGATCTTCTCGATCTCGACCTCAATGATCTCGTTGATCTTTTCCACGCGCTCCGCGAGGTCCACCATTTCGAGGAGTTGCTGCTTCTCTTCAATGCTTATGGGAAGGTTGGCGCATATGTTGTCAGCCAGCTTGGAAGGCTCCATCGTCTTCATCGCATTGAGGATCGCGTCGTAGTTGACGTGGTGGCTGAGCTTGGAGAACTGCTCGAATACCGACTGGAGCCGCTTGATCAGGAGGTTGGTTTTGGCGCTGGCGCGCGATGTCTCCTCCATCAGCTCCACATCCGCCACAAAGAAGCCGGGTTCCGAACTGTAACGCAGGGACTTCCCGCGTTGTATCCCTTCCACCAGCACCTTGATGTTGCCGTCGTTCAGCTTGACGCTCTGGACGATGTTGGCGATGGTGCCCACTTTGTAGATGTCGTTAGCCTTGGGATCATCCACGGAGGCATCGATCTGCGTGGCCAGAAAGATGCGCTTGGAGCCTTCGAGAGCGAACTCCAGCGCACGGACCGACGAGGGGCGCCCGATCACAAAAGGGATCATCATGTGGGGGAACACCACCACATCCCGGATCGGGATCATGGGCAGACGTTCCATTGTTTTCGCAGGATGCTCAGTACTCATCGTTGATCGTTACCCAGCCTTCTCCAAAAGTGCAAACACTATATCCTTATTTTCGACCATTTCGCCCGTAATCATGAACTCTTTTACCTTCTTTTGAGAAGGAAGCTGATACATGATGTCCAACATAAGATCTTCCAGGATGATTTTCAATCCCCTGGCACCCATCTTGCGCTCCAAGGCCTGGACGGCCACGGCCTCCACAGCCTCGTCGGTGAACTTCAGCTTCACATTTTCAAACTCAAACAGCTTCTGATACTGCCGGATCAAGGCGTTCTTGGGCTTGGTGAGTATGTCCACCAGGGCCGAATGATCGAGTTCCGACAGGGAGCCTATCACCGGCAAGCGCCCCACAAACTCCGGAATCAACCCGAATTTGATCAGGTCTCGCGGCTGTGTCAGTTCCAGAATGTTCGATGGCGCCGCGACCTTGTTCTTCTTGTAGTCGCTTTCGCTCGTGATGAAGCCGAGGCTCTTTTTCCCGGCGCGCCGCTCGATGATCTTGTCCAGTCCGACAAAGGCGCCGCCGCAGATGAACAGGATGTTGGTAGTGTCGATCTGAATAAACTCCTGGTGCGGGTGCTTTCGACCGCCCTGCGGCGGGACATTGGCAATTGTCCCCTCCAGGATCTTTAAGAGAGCTTGCTGGACACCTTCGCCGGAAACATCGCGCGTAATGGAAGGGTTTTCGTCCTTGCGGGCAATCTTGTCGATTTCGTCGATATATACGATCCCCTGCTGGCACTTCTCCTTATCTCCCCCCGCGTTCTGGAGCAGCTTGAGGATGATATTCTCGACGTCCTCGCCCACGTACCCTGCCTCTGTCAAGGTCGTGGCGTCAACGATCGCGAACGGAACGGACAACATCTTTGCCAGCGTCTGCGCCAGCAGAGTTTTGCCTGTTCCTGTGGGACCAATCAGCAGAACATTGCTCTTCTGAAGCTCCAGGTCGCTCCGCTTCTTCGTGATCTCCAACCGCTTGTAGTGATTGTAGACTGCGACCGCCAGCTTTTTCTTGGTCGTCTCCTGACCGATTACATACAGGTCGACGAACTCCTTGATTTCCTGCGGTTTGGGGAGCTTCTCTCCGATCGGCGAAGTCACGACATCATCGGCGATGATCTCATTGCACACGTCCACGCACTCGTCGCATATGTAGACAGTGGGGCCGGCGATGAGTTTCTTAACGTCGTTCTGGCTTTTCGAGCAGAACGAGCATCTCAGGATATCATCGCGTTCATCGTCTTTTCTCAAAGGAGACCTCCAACTCGCACGATCGAGGAAACTATTCTTTCTTGGAAATTACCTGGTCTACGATTCCGTATTCTCGAGCCTGATCAGCTGTCATGATGTAGTCTCGCTCGACGTCCGACTGGATTCTATCCAGGTTTTGCGAGGTGTGCTTTGCCAGTATCTCGTTCATGCGTCGGCGGAGGCGCAGGATCTCCCTCGCGTGAATATCGATGTCCGTCGCCTGGCCGGAGAGCCCGCTCATCGAAGGCTGATGAATCAAAATCCTCGAATTAGGCAGGGCGAACCTTTTTCCTGGCGCACCGGCGGCGAGAAGCAGAGCACCCATGCTGGCCGCCTGCCCGATGCAGATGGTCGTCACGTCCGGACGGATGAACTGCATCGTATCGTAGATAGCCATCCCGGCAGAAATGGACCCGCCGGGGGAATTTATGTAGAGAGAGATATCCTTATCAGGATCCTCCGCCTCCAGAAACAACAACTGCGCCGTGACCAGGTTCGCCACGTTGTCGTCGATCGGAGTCCCCAGAAAGATGATGCTGTCTTTGAGCAAACGTGAATAGATATCGTAAGCACGTTCGCCACGATTTGTTTGCTCGACTACCATCGGTATAAGCGCCAACTCTCGTCACCCCCGGCTAATATTAGCATTGCGACAGATGAAATCAAGCGCCTTCTTCCGCCGCAAATGCTCCTTAACGCTTTGAATTCTTTGGTCCTTCTCGAGTTGCGCGCGCAGCGCAACCGGTGACTTCTTGGCGGTTTCCGCCAGAGTCCGTACTTCCTCTTCGAGTTCTGCTTCGAGAACCTCGATGCCCTCTTGCCTGGCGATCGCGTCCAGGATCAGTGTCCTTCGGACCGTCTGTTCGGCGTGTGGCCGCTCTCCCTCGAAGATCTTCTTCCAATCGATCGACGTGTCGTTCACATCGATTCCACGACGGACAAACTGCGTTGCAATTCTCCGGGCGCGATCTTCCAGTTCCTCTCGTACCAGGGACTCCGGCACGTCAAAAAAATGACGCTGTACCACCTGATTCAAGATCGCTTCCCTAACATCCTTTTCGGCAGCAACCCTGGCCTTGCTTATTAAATCGTCTCGGATTCGCGCCCGGAGCTCTTCCAGGTTCTCGAGGCCTCCGACGTCTTTTGCGAAATCATCGTTGAGCTCGGCCAGGTGCTTCTCCTTGACCTCCTTGACAAGAACCCGATAGCGCACCGTCTTTCCCGCGAATCGCTTGCGCTGATCCTCGGCAGGATAGGGGACGTTGAATTGCAGCTCGTCGCCCACGCGCGCGCCACGGAGATTTTCGGAAAACGCCGAGTTTGTCCCTGGATCACCTATCGTGCATACCACATCCTCTTCGTGCAGCGCCTTCCCGCCTCCCTCAAATTCGCCGTCAACAGCGAGCGTTACGACATGGCCATCGCGGATCTCGCCCTCGTCGACGGGAACTAATTGGGCGTTTTGTTCTCGTAGACTTTCAAGGACCTGGTCCACATCAGACTCGCTTACGACGGGTTCCGAAAGGGGCACGGACACGCCTTTGTAGTCCTTAACCTCGAGCGGGGGCAGAACCTCAAAGGACAGCGTAAACCGCAAGGGATTTCCCGGCTCTGCATCGATGTGCTCCACCACAGGTTGCGTCAGAGGGCGCAGACTATGATCCGAAAGCGCTGTCTTCCAATACCGCTTGATCAGCTCCTGCGTGACTTCGCTTTTCAGCTCCGCGGCGAAGCGCTGCTTGATAATCACCAGGGGCGCCTTGCCAGGCCGGAATCCAGGCACCCGGACCCGCTCGGCATATTTTTGCGCCAGCTTGTGGATTTCGTCGTCCACCTCTTCGCGTGATACTTCTATGACGAGGTTTCTCTTGCAGGTGCTGATGTCTATGAGTTCCACGCTCAAGTCTGATCCCAGGCTCCGCGGGGCGATTGCGGATTGTCAATCGGAATTCCAATCCGCAATCGCCAATCTGAAATCCGCAATACTTTGGTGCGAAAGGGGGGAGTTGAACCCCCACCCCTTGCGGGACTGGATCCTAAGTCCAGCGCGTCTGCCAGTTCCGCCACTTTCGCACACGGAAGGTCGCTCAAATCCAATATTGCAAAAGCCGACCGTTTTGCAACTCAAGCGCGCAATGTAGCAAGGGCGCTCTGGCAAGTCAAACTTTCACAGAGGACAGGACGTCCGGACCCGATTCGGCCACAGAGACGCGGAGACATAGAGGCAAGGTTTCTCGTGTCTCCGTGTCTGTGAAAGATTGGATTTGAGAAACACAAAAAGCTCAGGGAACTATCCAGTATTCGGAGATCAGGCCTTGAGCCTTGAGTTTCTTCGCGGCTCCTTCGGCAGCCTTTCGTGTCTCGAATCCCTGCAGTTGAATGCGATACCAGAGGCCTTTCTTTTTGAGATCCACCTGAACGACTTCGGGCTGGAAACCTGCCACGGTGAATTTTGCAACGTCTGCCTCTGCTTCAGCCTTGTCTTGAGTGGCACGAACCTGAAGCCAAAAGGTTTTCTTGCGCGGCGCGGGCGGAGGGGAACCAGTTTCCTCCCTTGTCTTCACTGGAGGGATTGCTGTTGACTTCTCTGACCCGGAAGACGGTGACGGGTCACTCCGGGGAGGGTCTGCAGCGGGAGCCACTGAAGGGGGTGGTATTTCTGGCCGGCGGGGAGTTTGAGAGCTTGCGTTTGTCTCGGAAGCTGGCGCCGGTGGCGCGGCGCCAGGAGTTCTGGGAATCTGAGCGCCCGGGTGTTCAGACTTCGCGGCAGGATCCGGAGAGCGTGGAGCCTGGGTTCTTGTCTCGGGTTGCGCGGCGGTTTTGGGCGGGCCTTCAGCTACAACGGCCGTTGGCACCCGGCCCTCTGCTGGAGAGTTGCTTGCGGGGCGCGTTCCCGTATCGGAGTACGCGGAAGGCTTAAAGAGAAGCCGGGCCAGGCGGGTGTCCGTGCGCGCCAGGCTGGCGAATGTCTGTTGCGCCTTACCAGGCTCGGCAGGCTCAAACCAGCCGTATTCCCGGTCCATGGCCTCGGCGAGCTGACGGAGCTGTTTAATCTCCAGCGCCGCTCCCCCCTTGGTCTTCTGCGAAAGAGGACGCACCTGAAGGTAACGAAGAAACTGCTCCAAGGCTTCTCGCAGTGCAGAGTGGAGAGATTCAACCGGCGACTCGTTCTGGTATCGATAGGAAAACATGGTCGATTTTGTCGGAATAAAATCGATCAGGAGGGACACGCCGTGCTTGCTCGGGGACAACTCCCCCTGGGTGGCCCACCGCGCGTTGAGACGGCTAGCGACGTAAGCCGGCGTTTCCCCCGAAATGCTGCGCGATGCCCCAAGGGTCTCGAGGGCAATCGGAAGGCTCTCCCACAGCGGGATGACTTCAACATCCTGAGCGTTCTCGAGCTCCTTCGCCATCAGGACCGTTGCCGCTAAAGATACCCATCGGAGGTCTTGATTGTCGTGGGGGACATTGGGAGGAAGAAGGACGAGGCGCGCCGGAGTTACGGGCAACGGGGGCGCGGCCGCCTTCTTTTTGTGAAAGCACCCGCACAAAAGCAGCAGCGTGACCAGCGCAAGGAGCGCCGCCGCGCGTGCCCTCGAGCGCGGCCTCATTGTACCTGGGGGCATCTGCTCATCTTCTCCATGTGCCGCGCTGCGACGCGTCTCCACGGCCCCCTTCCGCGAGTGCCCCGGCCAGAACCTCAACGATGTGCCGCGCCTTCCTTTCCGTTGCATGCATTATCTGCTGACGGCACGAGATTCCTGCCGCGACGATCTCGGTACCGGACGACGCCTGGCGCACTGCGGGAAACAGGCGCAATTCACCGATCTGAAGCGACAGCGCGTAATGTTCGGTTTCATAACCGAAAGATCCGGCCATACCACAGCAACCGGAGTCTACCTCCCGTACTTCGAAACCAGGAGGGCGCCGTAACAGGCGCAAGGCAGGGGCTGTCCCGACCAGACTCTTTTGGTGGCAGTGCCCATGGAGCAGGACCTGCTTCCGTTCGGCCGTAAAAGCCGGCCGCCACCGGCCCTCCGCCAGTTGAGAGTCCAGGTATTCCTCAATCAGCAGGGAGCGCCGGGCAACCCGCTGCGACTCGGGAGTCCTTAGCAGATCCGGGTAGTCGTCCTTCAAAGTGAGGAGGCAACTGGGCTCGCAACCAACGATCCATCCCCCTGCCTCGACGACGGGCGTAAGAAGTGCCACGTTTTTCCGTGCATTCTCTCGCGCGCGATCCAACAGCCCCTTGGAGATCATGGGACGACCGCAGCATACCACATCGGGGACGGAAACCCGCGCCCCGGCGTTTTCGAGTAATTTCAGGGCCGCCCTGCCGATCCAGGGCTCATTGTAGTTGGTGAAGGTATCGTTGAAAAGGATCACATTCGGATGGGACCCATTGAGCCGTTGCTTCCGCAGCCACTGCCGGAAGGTCTGCCGCGCGAACAACGGAAGCTTTCTGAGAGGATGAATTCCAAGAGCGCGTTGGATCGTCTGCCGGAAAACCGAACACTGAGTGACCCAATTGGACGAAGGAGCCAGAGCGCAGCCGATACGGTTCAACTCCGCTATACTGCCGAAGGCGCGGGCGCGCCAGCGGACCCCGTGCCGCGCGTTGAAGTGGGCGAGAAACTCGTATTTGAGCTTTGCCATATCGACATTTGCGGGGCACTCTGTCTTGCAGGCTTTGCATTCCAGGCAGAGGTCCAGCGCCTCGAACATCCTCTCGCCCGCGAAATCATGACGGGGGAGGTTGCCTGAAAGGGCCGCCCGCAAAGCATTGGCCCTCCCGCGCGTGGAATGTTCCTCATCGCGCGTCGCCATGTAGGAAGGGCACATCGTTCCCGAATCTGTCTTGCGGCATGCTCCCATACCGTTACACTGCTCGACTGCCCGCGCCAGGCCCCCTTCGCGGGAGAAATCGAAATGCGTCTTGATTTCCGGAGCCGAATAGGTTTGTCCATAACGGAGGTTTTCCGTCATCGGCGGGGAATCCACAATCTTGCCCGGATTCATGATCCCCTGCGGGTCAAATGCGGCCTTGACTTCGCGAAAGGCCGCGTAAAGGCGGTCGCCAAACAACTCCCTGTTCCAATGGCTGCGCGCCAAACCGTCTCCGTGCTCGCCGCTCATCGCACCCTTGAATTCAACCACCAGGTCTTTGACCGCAGCGGCAAGGTCCGCCATTCTCTTGACCTGGGAGCCGTCTTTGAGATTGATCAGCGGACGGATATGCAAGCACCCGACAGACGCATGGCCGTAGAAGCCAGCCCGAGTTTCATGCCGGTCCAGTATTTGTTGGAACCTGCGGACATACTCGCCAAGATTCTCCGGACAGACGGCCGTGTCCTCGACGAAAGCTATCGGCTTGGCGTCCCCCCGCATGCTGGACAGCAGGCCAAGCCCTGCTTTACGGATTGCCCAGACGTTCGCCTGGTCTTCCGCGCTGATTGCGTGTACGGACGCAGTGCCCATGCCTCCGGCGCGAAGCTTTGCATCCAACTTCGCCAGCTTGTCTTCAAGCTCCCGCGCGCTCTCTCCGTAGAACTCCACGATCAGGATCGCCGCGGGATCGCCCTGGACAAAATTCATTCTGGGAGCGAAGGCGGGTTGGAGTCGCGTCAGATCCAGCAGCATCTTGTCCACCAGTTCCACCGCGGCCGGCCTGAGCTCCAGTACCTCCTTCGTGGCCTCCATAGCCGCAACCAGGTCCGCGAAGTGGACAATGGCAAGAGCAGCAAGTTTGGGTGAACGCACCAGCTTGAGACGGCTCTCGGTGTACGCAACCAGCGTTCCTTCGGAGCCTACGACCAGACGGCACAAATTCCCGCCCTCTGCGCGCACGAAGCTGTCCAGGTTATACCCCCCAACACGTCGCATCACCCTGGGATAACGCTCGAGGATCTCGTCCCTGTTTTGCTGGACGATTCCGCCTACGGTGCTATAAATATTCCCCTCGAGGTTGTCCCGGGCAGCCTTCTGTGCCCACTGCTCCCGCGTCAATTCGTGAAATCGGCTCTCTTCGCCGTTGGAGAGAAGCGCTCTCATCTCGAGCACATGGTCCATTGTCTTGCCGTACACGATGGAGTGAGAGCCGCAGGAATTGTTCCCCATCATGCCGCCCACGGTGGCCCGATTGCTCGTCGAAACATCCGGGCCGAATTTCCAACCGAAAGGTTTCAGGTGGGCATTGAGCTGGTCCAGGACTACACCGGGCTGCACCCGCGCCCAAGCCTCCTCCAGGTTTACTTCCAGGATTTGGTTCATGTATTTGGAGCACTCGACTATGATGGCAACGCCTACGGTCTGGCCCGCCAGGCTTGTTCCGCCTCCGCGCGGAAGCAAGGGAATCATGTGGCGGGCCGCGAGAGAAACAGCGGCTACTACGTCGTCATGCGACCGCGGGAGAATAACCCCCAGAGGCTCGATTTGATAGATGCTGGCGTC
>WNGH01004397.1_pt1 | contig 13470 bp, 8 predicted proteins | sample 5400631 | NCBI WGS metagenome assembly WNGH01 (sample SAMN13153373, study PRJNA577476) | soil metagenome | isolation source: 115 cm soil or saprolite under Garry oak tree replicate 1 | place: USA:California | collected 2016-06-15
TCGTGTCGAACTTCTACGCGCGAATCACCGCATGAACACTAGCTGTAACGCGATGACGTGCGACTGAGTGAGACGGAGAGCTAGCCTCCTAGCCCCATTTCAAGTCCACTGCCTTACCGGTTGAGGCTAGCCCTCCGGGCCGTCCGATTGTCTCACTTCAGCGGAGTCAGGCGCTCCAGACCGTCCATGTAGGGACGGAGCGCGGCGGGGATCGTCACCGTGCCGTCGGCGTTCTGGTAGTTCTCGAGCACGGCAATGAGCGTGCGACCCACCGCCAGGCCTGAGCCGTTCAGCGTGTGACAGTAGTCGGCCTTGCCGCCGCCGGTGGGGCGATAGCGGATCTCGGAGCGACGCGCCTGGTACGTCTCGCAGTTGGAGCACGAGGAAATCTCGCGATACTTCCCCTGCCCCGGGAGCCACACTTCGAGGTCGTACGTCTTGGCGGCAGCCTGGCCCATGTCGCCCGTGCACAGCTCCACAACCCGATACGGAAGCTCGAGTCGTCTGAGGACTTCCTCGGCGTTGCGAGTCATCGACTCGAGCTCGTCGTACGACTGCACCGGCGTCGTCACCTTCACGAGCTCGACCTTGTCGAACTGGTGCTGGCGGATCATGCCCTTGGTGTCCTGGCCGTAGGTGCCCGCCTCCCGCCGGTAGCAGGGCGTGAAGGCCACGTACCGTCGCGGCAGCATCGCCTCGGGCAGGAATTCCTGGGTGTGGAGCGCCGTCACCGGGACCTCGGCGGTCGGGATGAGGTAGAGCGTCCGGTTGTCGTCCGGCTCGACGGTCTTGAAGAGCTGCTCCTCGAACTTGGGAAGCTGCCCGACGCCGAGCATCGTCGCTCCGCTGACCAGGTGCGGCACCCAGACCTCGGTGTACCCGTGCTCGCGGGTATGGAGGTCGAGCATGAAGGCGGTCAGCGCGCGCTCCAGGCGGGCAGCCGCCCCCCACAGCACCGTGAAGCGCGATTTCGCGATCTTGGTGGCGCGCTCGAAGTCGAGGAGGCCGAGCGCCTCGCCGATCTCTTCGTGGGACTTCGGCGTGAAGGCGAACTTTCTCGGCTCGCCCCACTGGCGGATCTCCGGATTGTCCTCGCTCCTGGCGCCGATCGGCACCGACGGGTGTGGCAGGTTCGGAAGCTGCAGGAGCAGGCGCGCGATCTCCTCGTCGACCGTCTTCACCTCACCGTCGAGCGCCTTGATACGATCGCCGACTTCGCGCATCCGTGCCTGCTCGGCCGACGCGTCCTCGCCCCGGCGCTTGGCCTGCCCGATGGCCTCCGAGGCGCGATTGCGCTGCGCCTTGAGGTCCTCGGCCTCCTTGACCAGACGACGGCGGGTGGTGTCGGCGGTGAGCAGCTCCTTGATGAGGGCCGTCGCGCCAGCGCCGCGCCGGGCCAGACGCTCCGCCACCGCGTCCGGTTGCTCACGGATGAGCTTCAGGTCCAGCACGGGCGAATGTTACTGCGCTTCGGGCGCGGGCTGCTCGGCTTCCACGCGCGCGATCGAGCCGACCTTGTCGTCAGCCTCGAGGTCGATGATGCGCACGCCCATGGTGTTGCGGCCTTGCGACGAGACGTCGCCGGAGTGGATCCGGATCAGTTTGCCCTTGGTGGTGACGACCAGAAGGTCATCGCCGTCGCGCACCTGGAGCATCCCGACCACGTTGCCGTTGCGGCCACCGGTCTTGATGTCGATGATTCCCTTGCCCGCGCGGCCCTGCAGCCGGTATTCCTCGAGCGGCGTCCGCTTCCCGAACCCGCGTTCGCTCACCGTAAGGATGGTGGCACCCTCGACCACGACGTCGGCGGCGATGACCTCGTCGCCCTCCTCCACATCGATGCCGCGCACACCGGCGGCGCCGCGGCCCATCGGTCGCACCTCGTCTTCCGCGAAGCGGATCGCCATGCCGGCCTTGGTCGCGATCATCACCTCACGCTGGCCGTCGGTGCGCCGGACCGCGATGACCTCGTCCCCATCCTCGAGGCCAATGGCCTGGATACCACCGGCGCGCGGGTGGGAGTAGGCGTCGAGGTCGGTCTTCTTCACCTTGCCCTGGCGGGTGACGAAGAAGACGTAGCCACCGGCGGCGAAATCGCGGACGGGCACGCAGGTCGCCACGTGCTCGTTCTCGCCCAGGGACAGGAGGTTGACCATCGCCTTGCCCTTGGCCTGGCGTCCGCCCTCGGGGATCTCGTGCACCTTCAACCAGTGCACCTTGCCGAGGTTGGTGAAGAACAACAGGTAGGCGTGGGTGGACGCGACGAAGAGGTCTTCGACGATGTCCTCTTCCTTCGTCTCCATCCCGGTCACGCCCTTGCCGCCGCGGCGCTGGCTGCGGTAGGCCTCCACGTGCGTCCGCTTGATGTACCCGGAGCGCGTGATCGTGACGACCATTTCCTCGTCGGCCAGCAGGTCCTCAACGGTCAGCTCGGTCGTCTCGGTGAGGATCTCCGTGCGGCGCCCGTCGCCGTACTCGTCTTTGACCGCCTGGAGCTCGGTCTTGATGATCCCCATCAGCTTGACGTCGGAGGCGAGGATCGACTTCAGCTCTTCGATCAGCTTCAGCGTCTCCTCGTGCTCTTCGATGATCTTCTGGCGCTCGAGCGCGGCCAGCCGGCGGAGTTGCATGTCGAGGATCGCCTTGGCCTGGACCTCGGTGAGGTCCAGCCGGCTCATAAGGGCGTCGCGCGCGGCGTCGGCGTTGGCGGCCTGGCGGATGATCCGGATGACGAGATCGAGCTGCTCGACGGCTTTGCGGAGGCCGGCCAGAATGTGGGCGCGCTCCTCGGCGCGGACCAGGTCGTAGCGCGTGCGCCGCGTGACGACCTCGCGGCGGAACTTGATGAACGCTTCGAGCATCTCCTTGAGGTCGACCACCTGAGGCCGCCGGCCGACCAGCGCCAGCATGATGATGCCGAACGTTGTCCGCATCTGGGTGTGCGTGTAGAGTTGGTTGAGGAGGATCTGGGGTATTTCGCCCCTGCCCAGTTCAAGCACCAGACGAATGCCCTCTCGGTTGGACTCGTCCCTGATCTCGGAGACCCCTTCGATTTTCTTCTCGCGGCTAAGCTCGGAGATCTTCTCGATTAAGGTCGCCTTGTTTACTTGATATGGAAGTTCGGTGACGATGATCGCTTCTCGGCCGCCGCGCAGTTTCTCGGAATGTGCCTTGGCCCTCAGGGTAATCGTGCCCCGTCCAGTCGTGTATGCCTCTCGGATGCCGCTGGTGCCGTAAATGGAGCCCGCCGTCGGAAAATCCGGGCCCGTGATGACAGTCATGAGCTGCTCGATCGTGGTGTCCGGCTGATCGATCAGCATCACCAACCCGTTGACGACCTCGGTGAGGTTGTGCGGCGGAATGTTGGTGGCCATCCCAACCGCGATGCCCGCCGAGCCGTTGACGAGGAGATTGGGGATCCGCGTCGGCAGGACGATCGGCTCCGTCTCGTTGTCGTCGTAGTTCGGCGCGAAGTCGACAGTGTCCTTGTCGATGTCGGCGAGCATCTCGTGGGCAATCCGGGCCATGCGCGCTTCGGTGTAGCGCATCGCCGCGGCCGGGTCGCCATCGATTGAACCGAAGTTTCCCTGCCCGTCGACGAGCGGGTACCGCAGCGAGAACTCCTGAACCATCCGCACGAGCGCGTCGTAGATGGCCGAGTCGCCGTGGGGATGGAACTTGCCCATGCAGTCGCCGACGACGCGAGCCGCCTTCTTGTAGCCGCGGTTCGAGGCCAGGCCGAGCAGCTGCATCGTGTAGAGCACGCGGCGGTGGACGGGCTTGAGGCCGTCGCGAATGTCGGGCAACGCACGTCCGACGATGACGGACATCGCGTAGTCGAGGTACGACTTCCGCATCTCCTCTTCGATCGGGGCGTTGATCTGGCGGTCGGGCATTGCTCTCCTTACGATCTGTCCGCTAGGCCTACGGCTGATACGCGAGCTGATTCATCCCCTCTGCAAGGTTGCTCCACGAGGTTCGCATCCACAGCTGCCGCTTCAGCCCCCGCTAGTACAACGACCCGCGTCCGATGTCGACCTCGCCGAGGTTCTCCCGCTTCGCGTAAATGTGCAGATTGAGTGAGCTCCCGGCCTTGCTCCAGCGCCGGAATTCGTAACTCGATCTTCCAGGGAATGCTTACGCTTCGCCCGGCGAACTGCCATGTCGCTTCCCTTCCGCAGTCTGGAAGTCAATCGGTGCCAGAATCGGTCACGCGCTCAGACGTCCAGATTCGCTACATCAAGCGCGTGTTTCTCAATGAATTCCCGTCTCGGTTCAACTGCGTCGCCCATGAGGACCGTGAACATCGCGTCGGCGCCTACGGCATCGTCCATCGTCACCCTCAGCAGCGTGCGCGTTTCGGGGTTCATTGTCGTTTCCCAGAGCTGCTCGGGATTCATCTCACCAAGGCCCTTGTAGCGCTGGAACGACGCCCCATGCTTCGCCAAATCGAACACCGTCTGGACCATCTCGTTGACCGTCTTTACCGCCACCTCCTTGCCGTCCTCTTGCATCACTATTGCTGGACCGCGATAGAACGGAGGGAGTTCCTGGTAGAGATCAAAAAGAATCTGATAGTCACCAGATTTCAGAATCTGAACATTGATGTCGGCGGGTATGTCGCCCTTGATGTGGACCATAGGACCTTCGCCGTTCTCACCCTCGTCAACTTCGACCTCAAATTGTCGAAGGCCTGCTTCCGTAGCAGCGGCCTGAAGAGCATCGCCCCATTGCGCCCCGGATACACGACGAGACGTTCGAACTTTGCCCTTTAGGAATCCCTCCAATATCTTCCCGGGAACGCCCCGCCTGGCAAATTTGTCGAAGAGATGCCGATACTCGACCGCTTTCTTCAGCATGTCCACGAGAGCGTTGTCGGAGATGGGAGAGCCCTTACCTGGAACCTTAATCCGCCCCTTCTCGCCCCACGCCGAAACGAAGAAGTCTTCGAATTCGCCCTCGTTCATCAGGTACTTCTCGACCTTGCCCTTCTTCACCTTGAACAGCGGCGGCTGTGCGATGAAGAGATGCCCCACCTCGATCACCGCGTTCATGTGGCGGAAGAAGAACGTCAGCAGCAGCGTGCGGATGTGCGCGCCGTCCACATCGGCGTCGGTCATCAGGATAATCTTGTGATAGCGGAGCTTGGCGACGTCGAATTCCTCCGGACCGACGCCCGTTCCCAGGGCCGAGATGAGCAGCCGGATTTCATTGTGGGAAAGGACCTTATCGTAGCGCGCCTTCTCGGCGTTGATGATCTTGCCGCGCAGAGGCAGGACCGCCTGCGTCTTGCGGTCGCGGCCCTGCTTCGCCGAGCCGCCGGCCGAATCGCCCTCCACGATGAAGATCTCGCGATGCTGCGGTTCGCGCTCGGAGCAATCGGCCAGCTTCGCGGACAGCCCTTCGTCGTCCACGCCTTTCCGGCGTGTCAACTCGCGAGCCTTGCGGGCCGCCTCCCGCGCCTGGGCCGCGCGCACGCACTTGTCGGCGATCTTGCGAGCCGTCGTCGGATCCTCTTCGAACGACTCGGCCAGTTTGTCATTGACGACCTGCTGAACGAGGCCTTTGACGTCGGTGTTGCCGAGCTTGGCCTTCGTCTGCCCTTCGAACTGCGGGTCGGGCAGCCGGACGGAGACGACCGCGGTGAGGCCTTCTCGAACGTCGTCGCCGCTCACGCCTCCTTTGAACCCCTTGAGGAACCCCTGGGCTTCGGCGTACGCGGCGAGCCTGCTGGTGAGCGCAGCCCGGAAGCCGGTCAGGTGCGTTCCGCCTTCGCGCGTGTTGATGTTGTTGGCGAAGGAGAAGACGTTTTCCTGGTAGCCGTCGTTGTACTGCAGCGCGACCTCGACCTCGATGTCGCCCTTCTTGCCCTCGAAGTAGAGCACCTTGGGATGGATGGGCGTCTTGTTCTGGTTGAGGTGCTTGACGAACTCGACGATGCCGCCCCGGTAAAGGAAGGTGTGGCTGCGCTCGTCGCGTTCGTCCTCGATGACGATCTTGAGGCCCTTGTTGAGGAAAGCCAGCTCGCGGAGACGGTTGCTCAGCGTGTCGAAAGAGAAGCTCGTCTCCTCGAAGATCTTCGCGTCAGGCTTGAAGCGGATGATCGTGCCGTGCTTCGGCGTCTTCTCGCCGGCGGCCAGCTCGGTGGCCGGGATACCGCCATTTTCGTAGCGCTGTGTCCAAACCTTGCCGTCGCGGCGAATCTCAACGTCGAGCCACTCACTGAGCGCGTTGACGACCGAAACGCCGACGCCGTGCAGGCCTCCGGACACCTTGTAGGCCGAGTGCTCGAACTTGCCTCCCGCGTGCAACACGGTGAGCACCACTTCGGCCGCTGGCTTCCCGCTTTCCTTGTGGGTGTCGACGGGGATACCGCGCCCGTTGTCACCGACCGAGCAAGAGCCATCGGTGTGCAGGATGACTTTGATCGAATCGCAGAACCCGGCGAGAGCTTCGTCGACCGAATTGTCGACGACCTCGTACACGAGATGGTGCAAGCCATAAGTGCTCGTGTCGCCGATGTACATCGCGGGGCGCTTGCGGACGGCCTCCAGCCCTTCGAGAACCTTGATATCGCTGGCCGTGTACGTCTCAGCGCTCATGCGGCAGCGAGCCCCCCTCCATGAATTGCCCACCGTCCGCCGGTCGCAGCCGGCCACGGATCGGGCGTGGTCAGAAATACCTGCTCAGCGGCCTCGACTTCGCGCAGGACGTTGTCGCGCACACTCGGATCGAGCTCGGAGAGCGCGTCGTCGAGCAGAAGCACCGGCGACGTGCCCGTCGCTTCCGTGATCGGCAACAGCTCGGCCAGCCTCAACGCGAGCGCCAGCAGGCGCTGTTGGCCCCGCGACCCGAACACACGCGCATCGGTACCCTCGAGCTCGACGAGGACGTCATCGCGGTGAGGACCCACCAGCGTCTGCCCGCGTCGGAACTCTTCACGGCGGTGACGCTCGAGCGCGGTCAACAACGCCGCCGGCTCGGCCGCCTCTCCCACCGAGCAGCGATAGCTCAACTCGACCTTGTGACGTTCCCCGGCGAGACACGGATAGACACGGCTGATCTCCGTCTGCAACGCCGCCGTCGCCCTTCGCCGCCGATCGATCAACTCCATGCCGACTTCGGCAAACTGTTCGTCCCAGGGCCCGAGCTGGGCGTCCGCGCCGGCGCCACCTCGCTGGAGCACGGAGTTCCTGCGCGCGAGGATCTGCCGGAAGCGCCCCATCGTTGCGCGATGACTCGGGTAGAGCCTTGCCGCGACGCCGTCGAGGAAATTGCGGCGTAGCGCGGGCGGACCATTGAGCACTTCCACATCGTGCCAGCCGAACGCCACCGCGCGCGCCCACGAGCAGCCCGCGCCTTCACTGCGCCAACCACCATTCTCGAGGCGTTCGAGTGTCCGTCGGACGGTCACAGTGCCATCGAGCCGACGCAGCTCGCCCGCGACGGCCACGGCGGCAGTACCCCAGTGGGGTACTTCGGCCAGACGAGACGTTCGAAACGAGCGGCCTGTGAGCAGAAAGCCAAGAGCCTCGAGAAGGTTCGTTTTGCCTTGGGCGTTGGGCCCAGTGAGAACGTTCAGCTTGGGCGACGGGCTCCAGGAGAGGGTGCGATAGTTACGAAAATCACGTAACTGTATCCAGCCAATTTGCACCCTGGTTGAGCTCCTGTATTCAGAGCGAAATCCTCACTAAATACGCATAGGCATTATAACACAGCAGGAGCCCTCTTCCTGGGCGCTTTTCATGATTCCGGGGCTCAAACTGTCCTTCAATTCGATGACGACGTCGTCCTTTTCCATCGGCGCGAGCGCGTCGAGCACGTAGCGCGAATTGAAGCCGATCGTGAGCTCGGCGCCGGCGTAATCGACCTCCAGCGTTTCCTCGGCCTCGCCAAGATCGTGGCTCGCCGCGGCCAGCGTCAGCGTCCCCGGCGTCAGCGAGAATCGCACAGGCTTGTTGCGTTCCTCGGCCATCACGGACACTCGCCGCAAGCCGGCCACGAGCGCGGTGCGCTTGATGGCCAATCGTCCTGGATGATTCTTCGGCAGCACCGCCTCGTAGTTCGGGAACTGCCCCTCGATCAGCCGGGCCGTCATGACGAAGTTCGGCATCTGCATCACGAACTGGTTTTCGGTGATGGCGATCTGGACGTCCTCGGTCGAGCCGAGCACGCGCATGATCTCGGTGACGGCCTTACGCGGAACGATGCCCGTGACACCGCTCAGGCCGTGCCCGACGCCTCGGTTGGCGATGGCGAGCCGGTGGCCGTCGGTCGCAACGAGGCGAATCTCCTTCGGTTGAAACACGAACAGCACGCCGTTCAGCGCAAAGCGACTCTCGTCGTGCGAGACCGCGAAGCTCGTCTGAGCCAGCATCTCGCGAAGCGTCTTGGCCTCAAGGGTCAGCCACGCCGGTGGCGCGGCCGGTACCACCGCCGGAAAATCGTCGGACGCCAAGCCGACGAGGCGATAGTTGACACCGGCACAGCGCAAGTTGACGGCGGCACTCTCGCCCACTTTCAGCGTGAGACCAGCCGCCGGTAGTTCCTTCACGATCTCGGCGAGCTTGCGCGCCGACAGCGTGATCGCCCCCTTACTGGCGACCTTCGCCGGGACCGATACGCGGGCACCGACCTCGAGATCGGTGGCGGTCACGCGAATCGTCTCGTCCTCGGCTTCGAGCAGGACGTTGGCGAGGATTGGCAGGGTCTGCCGTGGTTCCACGATGTTGTGGACCATCTGCAGGCCCTTGAGGAACTGGTCGCGGTCGAGAACGACTTCCATACAGTTCTCCCTTGTCAGGAAGAAGAAAGAAACAACAGCGTAGTCGTAAGAGACGTCGAGCGATGTGGATAGCGCTTGCTCGAAAAAACCGCCGCGATCTCTGGAGCTTGAACCGTGGCGCCACGGGGGACAACGATGTTGATGGGGATCGCGAGGCGGTGGATCACAGCTGGACGCCCTGGATAAGTCCCTCGATGGTCTTCTTGAGTTTGGGGTCTTCCTGCACGAGGGACTGAATCTTGTCCACGGCGTGCAGCACCGTGGTGTGATCCTTGCCCCCGAACGCCCGACCGACCTCGGCGAGCGACGCGTGCGTCAGCTGGCGGGCCAGGTACATCGCCACCTGGCGCGGGAAGGCCACGGCCTTGGTCCGGTTCTTGGCCTTGAGATCGGAGACTTTCACGCCGAAGAAGTCGCTGACCTTGCGCTGGACCTGATCGATGGTGATGACCTTTTCATCTTCGCCCCAGAGGTCAGCGAGCACTTCCTGAGCGAGCTCGACACTCATCTCGCGCCCGGTCAGGGCGCAGAAGGCGATCATCCGCGTCAGCGAACCCTCCAGCTCGCGGATGTTCGACTTGATGCGGCCGGCGATGAGAAACGCGACGTCGTCCTCGAGGAGGACGCGCTCGAGCGCGGCCTTCTTGCGCAGGATCGCCACCCGCGTTTCGAAGTCGGGGGGCTGGATGTCCGCGATGAGGCCCCATTCGAAGCGCGAGCGGAGGCGTTCTTCGATCTCGGGGATATCCTTCGGCGAGCAATCGCTCGAGACGATGATCTGCTTTCGCGACTCGTACAGATCGTTGAACGTGTGGAAGAACTCTTCCTGCGTCCGCTCCTTCCCCGAGATGAACTGGATATCGTCGATCAGCAGGAGATCGATGTTGCGATAGCGCGCGCGGAACTCGGCCGTCCGATCGTAGCGAATCGCATTGATCAACTCATTGGTGAATCGCTCCGACGACAGATACGCGACGGCCATCGCCGGAAACAGGCGGCTCGTCTGATGGCCGACCGCGTGGAGTAGATGCGTCTTGCCCAGTCCGACCCCTCCGTAGATGAAGAGCGGGTTGTAGGCCCTCGACGGCAACTCGGCGACGGCCTGGGAGGCCGCCTGAGCGAACTGGTTCGATGACCCGACGACGAAGGAATCGAAGGTGTATCGCGGATTCAATCCCTCGACACGACCACCGGGGGGCGCCGGGGCGTGCGGTGGTGGCGCGGGCGTCGGCGACGAGTTCTCCTCGACGACCACGATCGAAAGGCGCGGTTGCCCACCGAGAGCTTCCCGGGCCGCGGTCTGGAGGACGTCCCAATGGTGCTGGAAGACCCAATCGCGATGGAACTTGTTGGGCGCACCGATACGAAGATGATCACCCTCGACGGCGACGAGGTGGCATGGATGAAACCAGGTATCCATCACGGCGGCCGGGAGGTGCCGGCCCGCGGCGTCCAGCACGCGCGCCCAAAGACCTTCTAACACAGGCTGAACCCCAGGTTACGCACACCGTTATCCACAGATGTGGATAGCCGGGCAGAACGCTGTCATCGGATGTTTCTCATCGGAGCGGAGCGACACGAAGAGCCAACACATCCCCAGGCGATCAGGATGCGGCACCGTAACACACGGCAAAACGCCGTCGCAAGGGTCTTGGCAAAGTTGACTTGCCCGGAGCCGGTGCCTACACTACGTCGGCTTTACGATTCCGAGGGGGAATTGCCTACATGAAGCGCACGTTTCAACCGAATCGTCGGCGGCGAGCCAAGACGCACGGCTTCCGCGAGCGCATGAAGACGAAGGGCGGGCGGAAGGTGCTCAAGCGCCGGCGGGCGAAGGGGCGCAAACGGCTGACCGTGTAACCGGCCGATTTCCTCGCCGTGAGCGGTTGACCACCAGCGCCGAAATTCAGGCGCTCTTTCAGCAAGGCAAGCGCGTTGATCGTCCGTCACTCGTTGTCCTGTGGCGCGAATCGGATGGACCGCGCCGCGCCGGGTTCGCAGTGACGCGACAAATCCGCGGGGCGGCGTCGCGTAACCGAGCACGGCGACGGCTGCGCGAGGCGTTTCGAGCCACGCGAAGCGCGGCGCCGACCGGCGTGGCCCTGATGGTGATCGCCAAGCGCGGCGTCCTCGAGCGCTCATTTGCGGCGCTGATCGCCGAATTGCACGGTGCATTTGGTGCGCTGCCTCGGAGGGCCGTGTGAGCTGGCCGACTCGCGCCGTCGTGGCGCTGGTCAGCGGGTATCAGGTGTTGCTGTCTCCGGTGTTGGGGCGCCACTGTCGCTTTGCCCCAACGTGCTCTGAATACGCACGGCTGGTGTTGATCGCACACGGCGTCGGGCGCGGCGGCTGGCTTGCCGTCCGTCGGCTCTTGCGATGCCATCCGTTTCACCCGGGAGGATACGATCCGCCGCCGCTACCGCGGACGCGGAGCGCGTGACGATGGAAAAGCGGGCGATTCTGGCCGCAGTACTGATGGCGGCGCTGCTCATCGTCTATCAAGCCTATTTTTTCCCGTCGAGCCAACCGTCTTCCCCGCCCCAGGAGCACCAGGCGCCGGCGGCTCAGCCCGCGCCAGCGAGTCCGGCCGCAGCCACTCCACCTGCGGCGCGAACGCAATCGCCTCTTCCACCCGCTGTAACTCCGGTTGCCCGCCCGCCTCAGCGAACCGCCGCGGTGGATGGCCCGTCGTATCGAGCGATCGTGAGTAGTGAGGGCGCCAAGCTCCTCGAATGGACGCTCAAGTATCGAGGCGAGAAACCGATGGTCGTGATCGGGGAGTTCGGCTCGGCAGGTCTCCTCGCCTCATCCGGGGACACCCCACCAGAGCCAGTCCCGTTAAATATTAATGGTTCCAACGTGTTACGCCTCGGGCCGGACACCCCAGCCGGCAATCTCGTGTTCAGCGGAGACGTTTCAGGAGCTGTCATCAAGGAGACCCTGCGCTTCCAGGCAGACCGCTATTCCATCGACGCAAATATCCGGATCGAAAACCCGACGGGGCAGCCGAAGACGGTCACGATTGCGCTGCCGGGGTTCGTTCGGCGACATGAAAAAGCGTCCGAAGAGAAGTTCATCGGTCAGCGCCCAACCGAAGTCGTCTGGTCCTCGGGCGGTCACGTCAATCGTGTCGATGACCTGGGGGCTGTCACCGCCAAGGAGTTGGAGGGCGAGTGGATCGGCCTCGACAGCACCTGGTACCTCGCAGCCTTGATCCCGAAGACGCCGGGCTTCAAGCTCGCAACGAACAGGGAGGCTGCGGGAGAAGCCAAGAATGGGATCGTTAGCGTCGCGGTCAAGGCGACGTCGACGATAGCTCCGGGACAGGCGTGGGAAGGCCGCGTCGAGTTCTACATCGGGCCCAAGGAATACGAGCGCCTCGTCGCGTACGGGCTAGAAGGGACCCTCAACTTCGGCGGATTTCCGATTCCACGGAAGTATGGCGGACTCCCGATGGAGTGGCTCGGCGTTCCGATTCTGAAGTTGATGAAGTGGGTCCACCACTACGTCGGCAACTACGGTGTAGCCATCATCCTGCTCACGGTCGTTTCGAAGGTCCTGTTCTATCCCCTCACCGTCAAGAGCATGCGGTCGATGAAGGCGATGCAGGCGCTTCAGCCGCAGGTCAACGCGCTGCGGACTAAGTACAAGAACGACCCGAAGAAGCTGCAGGAAGAGACGCTCGGCCTGTACCGCAAGCACCACGTCAATCCGATGGGCGGCTGCCTGCCAATGATCGCGCAGATTCCAATCTTTTACGCGCTGTACCTCGCGCTGTCCGTGTCCGTCGAGCTCCAGAACGCGACCTTCCTGTGCTTTGGACGCGTCTTCGGATTCGATGTCTGGATCTGCGACCTCGCCAGTCACGACCCAACGTACGTCCTGCCGCTCCTCATGGGCGTGACGATGTTCATGCAGCAGAAGATGACGCCGACGACGGGCGACCCCCGCCAGGCGAAGATGATGTTGGTCATGCCCTTCGTCTTCACGTTCATGTTCCTCAATCTCCCGGCGGGGCTCGTCCTGTACTGGACGGTGTCGAACGTCCTTCAGATCCTGCAGCAGTGGTACATGGACCGGCCGCGTTCCCGCGGCGCGGCGCGCGAGGCGAAGGACGCAGCCCAGGCGTAGACTCCCCTCGCCCGAAGCCACCAGGGAGGCGCTCGGAAGGCTCGCGCGTGGCGTCCCCACCATTCTGGGGCGAGACCTCGTCGACAGCGAGACAGTCAGGTTCAGCAAGTATCTGGATTTATTGATAAAATGGAATAGCAAGCACAGAATGATCGGGTCAACCGACCCCACGTGGCTTGCAGACCACCTGCTCCTGGACAGTCTGGTGTTCCTGCACGTGATTCCACCGACCGTCAAATGCTTAGTGGATATCGGATCTGGCGCCGGGCTTCCTGGTCTACCGATCAAGATCGTCAGGCCCGATATTCGGATGCTCCTCGTCGAGTCGAGGCAGCGAAGGGCTTCCTTCCTGAAGGCGGCCGTGCGAGAGTTGGAGCTCGTTGACGTCGAGATCCTATCCGAGCGGGTCCTTTCCGTTCCCAGCCGCTGGAGAAAAGCGTTCGACGTAGCGGTGGCTCGGTGCGCCGGCGACGTCGAGAGCACACTCAAGTTGGGGCTCGGATTCGTGCGTGCTGGTGGGATGGTGGCCGTGTCCGGCCCCCCTGATCCATGCG
>WNGH01023035.1_pt1 | contig 13470 bp, 10 predicted proteins | sample 5400631 | NCBI WGS metagenome assembly WNGH01 (sample SAMN13153373, study PRJNA577476) | soil metagenome | isolation source: 115 cm soil or saprolite under Garry oak tree replicate 1 | place: USA:California | collected 2016-06-15
AAGGGCCGGACCGCGATCGTCAGCGGCGCATCTGCCGGACTCGGCCTGGCGACGGCCGAAGCATTGCGCGCCGAGGGCGCAACCGTGACCATGTTCGCGCGGAGACGCGACGTGCTCCAGCGCGAGGCCGACCGAATCGGCGCTCTCGCCGTGCGCGGCGACGTCACGAACCCGCGCGATCTCGAGGCCGTCGTGCGGCAGACGGTAGAGGCGTTCGGGAGCATCGACATCCTCGTCTGGAACAGCGGCGGTCCACCGCCCGGGCCGGCGATCGCGATCAGCCCCGAGTCGCTCGAGGAGGCTGTCGAGCTGCTCTTCTTTCCGGCCGTGCGCCTCGTCGACCTCTGCCTGCCCTACCTCGTGCAGAGCGCCGGCGGTCGAATTCTCATCTTCACCTCGCTTGCCGCGAAAGAACCGACCGACCATCTCGCGCTCAGCAATGCCGTGCGGCCCGGTGTCCACGGCTGGGCAAAGACGCTCTCCCGCGAGCTCGGCCCGCGCGGCGTCACGGTGAACTGCATCGCGCCGGGCCGCATCGAGACCGCGCGACTCGCGCAGCTCTACCCAGAAGGACCGACGGAAGCCAACCTGAAGGCGATCCCGGTCGGACGCTGGGGCACTCCCCAAGAGTTCGGTGACGTCGCGTGCTTCCTCGCCTCCGACCGCGCCCGCTATGTGACGGGGACAACGGTGGTCGTGGACGGCGGACTCTCGCGGAGCCTGTTTTAATTGCTCGGCCGGGTGCTGTCGCCGTTCCGGCTCGCGTCGGCTGGGTTCATCGTGCTGGTCGCGACCGTCGTCATTCTGGTCACACGCGGTTCCGACCAATACCTCGAGATCCCGGACAACGCTCATCCGCTCGCAGACCTCGTACAGGTGCCGGGCGCGAAAGCGCAGGAGGACGGCGGCGGCATCTACTACGTCGACGTCCTGCTGAGGCCGGCGTCACTACTCGAGTCGCTCGTCTCGATCGTTCGGCCCGAGGGATCCGAACTGATCGATCGCACGCAGGTCGTGGAACCAGGAATCTCCGAGCAGGAACGCACTCAGCTCGACCTCGCGACCATGAAGGTCTCGCAGGAGGTCGCCTCCGTCGTCGCCCTGCGCCAGCTCGGTTATCGGGTGCCCATCGGACCGGCAGGCGTCCGCGTCGTTGCCGTGACTGCGGGCTCACATGCAGCCGGGGTGGTGCGGGCCGGCGACGTCATCGTCGCGGCGAATGGGAAGCCCGTTCGCACGCGTCCCGATCTTGCCGCCGTGTCCGCTCGGCTCAAACCCGGCGACACGATCAAGATCGTCGTCCGGCGCGGCGGCAAGAAGCTCACGTTTTCCATCCGAACGATCGCCGACAGTCAGGATCGGAAGCGCGCGATCATCGGCGTCTTGCCGATTCAGGCCCTGCACGTCCAGCTGCCTTTCCCGATCAAGTTCGACCTCCGCAGAGTTGGCGGCCCGTCGGCCGGGCTCGCCTTCGCGCTCGAATTGATGGAGAAGAAGGGCCGAGACGTCGATCAGGGCTACAAGGTCGCCGCGACGGGTGAGATCCAGCCCGACGGATCGGTGACGAAGATCGGCGGCATCAAGCAAAAGACGATCGGCGCGCGAAAGTCACACGTCGACGTGTTCCTGGTGCCGGTCGATGGGGACAACGCACGCGACGCGAAGCGCTACGCGCATGGGCTTCGGATCATCCCTGTGAAGACTTTTCAACAGGCGTTGCAGGCGCTGGCAACGCTGCCCCGAAAGAGCTAGAACCGAGCAGTTTTCGGCAGAATCGAATCTGCCGGAAAATGCTTAGTTTTCGTCTGCGGAACCCTTGTCTACGCTCGCGGCCTTCGTAGTATCACCCGTTGTCACTGCGGCCCTAAATCTCTAGGCAGGGGAGAAAATTGAGCAAGCCGAATCAACTGACGTGCGACGACTGCTACTTCCGTCGCGCCGGGCTCTGTGCCCTTCCGACCGACGCACCCTGCCCCACCTTCCGGCTCAACAGCCGGGGGTCTCTCGTTCCACCCCGCCAGCCGCGGCTCGTACCGAGGCCGCTCGGCGACTTCGCCCAGGTCGCGACCGCCTAGGGCACTAAACGGGGAGCGGCTCCCGGACGAGGGCTGCGAGCCTGCGCACGCCTTCTCTGATCTCGTCCGGGGAGACGAAGCTGAACGCAAGCCGCGCCGTGTTTGGTGCGCCGCCGAAGTCCGCGCCGGGAACGAACGTGACACCTGACGCAGTCGCACGCTCGAGCAACGCGCCGGCATCGGCGCCTTCGGGCAGCTCGACCCAGACGAAGTAGCCGCCCTGCGGCCGGCTCCAACGCGCGTCCGGAAGCTCGCTCTCCAACGCTTCGAGCATCGGTTCGGCTCGAAGTTGCCGCGCCGCAAGAACTCGAACACCGTCGCCTGTCCGATGAGGACCGGCGTGATGTACGTGGACGTTGCCAGCGCCTCGAGCTCCTGCTCGAGACCCGCCGGCAGCACGAAGTAGCCGACGCGGAGCCCGGGCGCGATCGTCTTCGAGAAGGAGGACGAGTACGCGACGTGGGTTCCGCCCTCGAGCTCGAACAGCGTCGGCGGCGCTTCGCCGTCGAAGCGGACGAGCCCGTAAGGATCGTCCTCCAGTACGAGCAGCTGCTGCTCGCGCGCCAGCTCGGCGAGGCGGTGACGGCGCTCCGTGCTGAGCGTCCTCCCGCTCGGATTCTGGAATGTGGGAATCGTGTAGAGGAACGCCGGCTTCCTGCCGCTTCGCAGCGTCTGTGCGAGCGCATCGAGGTCGAGACCCTCGTCGTCCATCGCGATCGGCGTCGTTTCGATACCGTGCGCCGCGAGGATCTTCAGGGGGCGGTCGTACGTCGGCTCTTCAACCAATACTCGTTCTCCCGCGAACCGTTCCGCGAGGAAGACCATTCCCTGCAGCGAGCCGTTAGTGATCAGGACCCGCGCAGGATCGACGCCGTGACGCTCGGCGATCCAGTCGCGCAGGGGCGCGTACCCGCTGGAAGACCCGTAAGAGAGAACCGTGGCTCCGTCGCGCGCGACGGCGGCCTGCGCGCAGGCGCCGAGCTCCTCGACCGGAAGACATTCAGGCGCTGGGACGCCGCGCGCGAAGGAGATCGTCTCCATCTCGGTCAGTTTAGGTGCGGGCGCCGAAGCGCTCGGCGACCAACTGCGCGACTTCGGTCGGTGTCGTCCCGACCTGGATGCCCGCTGCCTCCAGCGCCTCTTTCTTCGCCTGCGCCGTGCCCGACGAGCCGGAGATGATCGCGCCCGCGTGGCCCATCGTCTTTCCGGGCGGCGCCGAGAAGCCTGCGATGTAGGCGAGCACCGGTTTCGTCACCTGGTCCTGCACGAAGCGGGCCGCCTTCTCCTCCTCGTCGCCGCCGATCTCGCCGACGAGGACGATCAGCTCCGTCTCCGGATCCGATTCGAACCGCCGCAGGACGTCGATGAAGGACGAGCCGACGACCGGATCGCCGCCGATGCCCACGATTGTCGAATTCCCGAGACCGAGCTGCGTGAGCTCGTGGCCGATCTGATACGTGAGCGTGCCGGAACGCGAAACGAGGCCGATCGAGCCCTCGGAGAAGATCTCGGCAGGGATGATCCCGACGTTCGCCTTGCCCGGCGAAAGCACGCCGGGGCAGTTCGGCCCGATCATCGTCGCGCCCTTGGCGCGGATGTACGTGTAGACGCGCAGCATGTCGTGCGCGGGAATGTGCTCGGTGATGCAGATTACGGTGCCGATGCTGGAGTCGACCGCCTCGTAGATCGCGTCGGTCGCGAAGCGTGCCGGCACGAAGATGAGCGTCGTGTTCGCGCCGGTCTCCTGCACCGCGTCGGAGGCGGTGTTGAAGACAGGAATGCCTTCGACGTCCTGACCCGCCTTGCCGGGCGTGACGCCGGCGACGACCTGGGTCCCGTAGTTGCGGTTGCGCAGTCCGTGGAACCGGCCTTCGCTTCCGGTCAGCCCCTGGACGACGAGCCGTGTGTCGTTGTCGACGATGATCGCCATTACTTCTGTGACCTCCGTGCTTTGACGACGATCGACTTCAGGGTCAGGATGCCGTCCTCAACGTGGTCGGCGAGCAGCTCGCGGACGCGAGCAGCGTCCGCAGGTGGCGTCTCCACCCGCGCGAGCCAGTCCTCGACGACCGGGCGGCGCTCGAAGTGTTCGAGCTGCTTGGCGCTCGAAGTGTTCGAGCTGCTCGACCTCGAGACCCGCCTCGACGAGCATCTCCTTCCACTCCTCCTCGGAGTAGCAGCGCACGTGGGTCGGGTCGCGCAGCCGCTCCGCCTCCTCGACCCGTTCGTCGACGAAGACGTTGTCCTCGATCACGACGAGCCGCTGCGTGACACGCGCTATTTCTGCGATCGCCTTGCGAATGTCCTCGAAGTGATGGGCAGCGATTCTGCAGGTGACGACATCGAAGCTGCCGTCCTCGAACGGCAGCTCTTCCGCGCGTGAGACGACGTCCGGCGCCATGCCGGGTGCCGGGTCGACGGTGACGACCGTGCAGCCCTCCTCGCGCAGCCGCCTCGCGACATGGCCGCCGCCGGTAGCCACGTCGAGCACCTTTACATCGTGGCCGGGATCGCACCACTCGACGAGCAGGTCGAGATCAGGTCCTTCACGGTGCGTCGGGCTGTCGCGGAAGGCGTCCGCTCGCTGCGACCAGACGTCGGTCATGCCGCCAGCTCGACCGCGCGCTGTGCCGCCTCCAGCATCGTCGGCTCGACATGGAGGTTCGCATGCGCCGCTTCGGCGAGCAGCCTCCTGCCTTCCTCGGCGTTCGTTCCGTCGAGCCTGACGACGATCGGCAGCTCGATCTTCATCTGGTCGAGCGCGGCGACGACGTCCACAGTCGACATCGAGAGCCCCGCACCGTTCCCGAGAATCCCAACCTCGCCGTCGAGCTTGACATAGGTCACGCCCTTCTCCCGCGCAAGCCGCTCGTGCGGGTCGGCCGCCTCGACGTCGCGCATCTCGGCGATGTCAGGATGGCGGAAGAGCGCACTGTCGTCGACCGTGAACTTCGAGTCGAGCGCGCGCACCTCCCCTTCGGGCGTGACGATCAGCGGGTTGATCTCCGTCAGCATCGCGTCGGATTCGACGAAGCACTTGTAGAGCTTCTCGATGATGCCGAGGAGTTGCTTCTGCTCGCTCGGGTCCTCGATCGCGGCGCCGTAGATCAGGCGGCGGGCCTGGTAGGGCTGGAACCCCTCGAGCGGATCCACGTGCAGGCGCGCGAGGGCGTCCGGGTTCTCCTCGGCGACCTGCTCGATCTCGACCCCGCCCTCGGTGGTGAGCATGAAGAGCGGCTGCTTCGTGCCGCGGTCGAAGGTGATCGAGAGGTAGTACTCCTTCGCGATGTCAGAAGCCTGCTCGACCCAGAGCTTGCGGACGACGTGGCCGTTGATGTCCAGACCGAGAATGTCGCGCGCCTTCGCTTCCGCGTCCGCCGGGTCGTCGGCAAGCTTCACGCCGCCGGCCTTGCCTCGCCCTCCGGTCAGGACCTGGGCCTTGACGACGACCGGCCCGCCGATCTCTTCGGCGGCAGCCCGAGCTTCCTCCGGGCTCGTCGCGAGGCGCCCCACCGACACGGGGATGCCGAAGCGCGCGAAGAGCTGCTTGCCCTGGTATTCGTAGAGGTCCACCGGCGCGGCACTCTACCCGTGCCTCGCTGCGCGTCGCCGCCCATCTCTAGGTACACGCGCGCGCGCGGCCCCACCCGGGTGGGGGTTATCACCCACCACCCTCTGCGATCGACGATACCGGCGAATCCCCTACGCGTCTGCGCCAAATGTGCGCCGAGATCTCACTCGGACGTCACGACGCAAATCACCTGGCCGGTCGTGACCGGCTGGCCGGGGGCGACGGACAGCTCCGTGACGCGACCGGCGCGATGCGCGTGCACTTCGTTCTCCATCTTCATCGCCTCGACGATGCAGAGGACCTGGCCCGCCACCACCTCGTCGCCCTCTGCAACCTCGACTGCGAGCACCGTGCCCTGCATCGGGCTCACGACCGCATCGCGCCCTGCGCCCGTGGCCCCGCCGCCGCGCTCTCGTTCGCGACGGCGCCTACCCAGCTCGGCGAAGGCCGGCTCGGGACGGAGGACGCGCACCTCGAAGCGGCGTCCGTCTACCTCGATGGAGCGGACCACCTCACGCATGGCGACCGTCCCGAGCTCCGCGGGCCCGACCGGACGCCCGTTCTCGAACTCGCCCGCGCGCGCCGCCAGTAGTTCGGACTCGACGACGCCGTGGCACGTCTCGCCCTCGACGAAGCATGGATGCGTCAGCAGCGCCTTGTGGAAGCCGATCAACGTCCTCACTCCCTCGACCACGAACTCGTCGAGTGCGCGCAGCATCCGTCGTCGCGCATGCTCACGGTCGACTCCGTGCACCACCAGCTTCGCGATCATCGGGTCGTAGAGCGGAGAGATCTCGCTGCCGGCGACAACGCCGGAGTCGACGCGCACGCCCGGTCCACCCGGTTCGTGGTAACGCGTGATCGTTCCGGGTGCAGGGAGGAAACCGCTCGAGACGTCCTCCGCGTTGATCCGGCATTCCAGCGAATGGCCGCGGAGCTGCACATTCTCCTGTCGCACAGAGAGCGGCTGCCCCGCCGCGATCAAGACTTGCTCTCGCACCAGATCGAGACCGGTCACCATCTCCGTCACCGTGTGCTCGACCTGGATGCGCGTGTTCATCTCCAGGAAGAAGTACTCGCCGTCACGCGAGAGTAGGCCCTCGATCGTTCCCGCGCTCTGGTAGCCGACCGCACGCGCGGCGTCGACGGCGATCGCACCGATCCGTTCGCGCAACGCATCGTCGACGGCGGGCGAAGGCGTCTCCTCGACGAGCTTCTGATGACGGCGCTGAATCGTGCAGTCGCGCTCACCCAGATGGATGACGTTGCCATGCGTATCCGCAAGCACCTGCACCTCGACGTGGCGCGGATCCTCGAGGTACCGCTCGACGTACACCGCCGGATCGGAGAAGTAGGCCTCACCCTCGCGCCGCGCCGATTCGAAGGCCCGCTCGGCCTCCGCCGGGTCGCGGACGACCTTCAGCCCTTTCCCGCCCCCTCCGGCGGACGCCTTGATTGCGATCGGCCAGCCGAGCTCGTCGCCGAGCCTGCGGACCTCCTCGGCGGATTCGACAGCCTGCGTGACGCCCGGGATGATCGGGACGCCGGCCGCGCGCATCCGCTCACGCGCCTCGATCTTGGATCCCATCGCTTCGATCGCCTCGGGCGGCGGGCCGATCCACACCAGACCTTGCTCGCCGCACGAGCGCGCGAACGCCGCGTTCTCGGCGAGGAAGCCGTAGCCGGGATGGACCGCCTCGACGCCTGCCCGCCGCGCGGCGTCGAGGATCCGCTCCTGGTTCAGGTAAGTCTCGGCGGGAGGGCCGCCGCCGATCAGGTGCGCCTGATCGGCGTAGGTCACGTGCGCCGAATTCCGGTCGGCCTCCGAATAGACGGCGATCGTCCCGATGCCGAGCTCGCGCAGCGTCCGGAAGACGCGGATGGCGATCTCGCCTCGGTTGGCGACGAGCACTTTGCTGAAGACAGCCATTGCCCCTCTATTCTTGCGAGGGTGAGCCTCCCGGACGGTCTGACGGTCGCGCGAGCCGCCTCCGTCCCCTTCGTCATCTTGCTGTACGCGTGGAACTTCCACGGTCACAACTACTGGGCGACGGCAGTCTTCGCCGCTGCGATGGCCACCGACTGGTTCGACGGGCGCATCGCGCGCAGCCGCGGCCACTCCTCCCCGCTCGGCTCGCTACTCGATCCCGCGGCGGACAAGATCCTCGTGCTGGCGGTGTTGATCATGCTCGTCGACCAGCGAGTTGCGCCCGGCTGGATGGTCGCAGCGATCGTCGTCAGGGAGTTCCTCGTGACCGCACTGCGCCTGGCGGCACTCGAACGAGGCGTCGTCTTGCAGGCGCGCGATCTCGGCAAGCTGAACGGGGGCATGGCGGGATGACATTGCCTGGTGGGCGCTGCTCGTCGCGGTGGTGCTGACGTGGATCTCCGGGCTGGACTACGCCCGCGTCGCGCCCCGCCTCTGGCGCGGCAACGCGACGGCCTGATCGTCCGCGTCCTCGGGCCCGGGGCCTAGCCCGGCGCGGCGCCAGGGCGAGGGTGCCGTGGCGGCCTGACGCTCCTTTTCAAGCGCCTCGAGGATGGCCCGGCGCTCACCTTCGGTGGGTCCCGGGGTGATCTCGACGTCCACAGTTATGAGATTAAAGAGATACGGCGACTCGCCGATAGGACAGATATGCGCTGCCGCCGCCTTGCGTATGTCTGGGCGCTCGTAATGCTCCTCACACTGTCCCCGGCAACAGCCGCCGCCAAGCCGGGGACTTCGTGGGCACAGGCCGAGCTCGAGACCGTAGTGGCCGCAGGAATCATGGCCAAGGCGGCGGCGGCGCGACCCGACAGTCCCCTCACCCAGGGAGAGCTGGAAAGCATCGTCGCCGGCCTGACGCAGACAGAGGCCGCTACGCCGCCCTCGCCGGCCGCGAAGGTAACGATGGCCGCCCTCGACGCAAGGCTCGTCGCCGCACTCGGGCTCACCGACAGCGCCAAGCTCTTCACGCAGTCCGCCAGGACCGCAGGCCTCGCGCCTCCCTCACGCTTCGGGACCGAAGCCGTCGCCCGGCTCCTCGGTCTCCGCATCAACCATCCGGCCGCGCTCGATGCAATCGAGCTCTCACCGGGCCAGCCCGCCACTCACGCCGAAGCGGCCTACTCTGCGGCGCGAATGCTGCAGCTCGGCGAGGCGGACACCCAGGGCGTCCAAGAGCTCGCCGCATCTTTTGTTCTGCCCGCACTGACGTCATGGCAGAAGAAGGTGCTCAAGACGGCAGTGCGCTTCATCGGTTACCCCTACGTCTGGGGCGGAGAGAGCGAGTTCCCGCAGTCGCCGCTGTGGCCGTTCGGGCCGCAGGTACACGGAGGCTTCGACTGCTCCGGATTCGTGTGGCGCGTCTACAAAGTGGAGCAGTACCCCGACGGCGGCACGCTCCCGGACACGCTCCAGGGCCGCACGACGTATGCGATGAGCGGCGAGGTGCCTGCCGCGAACCGAATCTCCTTCGCCAACCTCCAGCCTGCCGACGTCATCTTCTTCGGAGCGAAGGGACCAAAGTCGAAGGCCACGCAGATCGACCACGCGGGCGTGTACCTCGGCAACGGCTGGTTCATCCACTCTTCGCGCTATGGAGTTGCAGTTACGACGCTCTCCGGCTGGTACGAGAAACGCTTCGCCTGGGGCCGACGGCCACTCGCCGAAGCGGGCCTCGTTTCCCCCGCATAAGGGCGGTATTCCTAAATCCCCCTATGGGGGGATACGCCCGACCGGCCTCGAAGAAAGAATCTGCCCGTCTGGCGTCTTTGTGTGGGAGGTTCTAGGGGATGTTGCAGTGGAAGCCAAAACTGATTGCCCTCGTGGCGATCCTGGTGCTCGTCGCGGCAGTCTCGGGTCAGTTCACCTGGGACTCGTTCGATCAGTTCAGCTGGTTCTAAGCCTGACGTGAGCTCACAGGCGGTCACGCCCCGCCGGCTTACCGCCCTCATTCTCCCGGTCTGCCTGGCGGGGCTCGGTGTCCTGATCGCAGCCGGCTACGTCTTCGCGACGACGGCGCACAGCGGACGCGCGCTGATCAGCCTCGCTGCGCTGACGGCGGCTGCGACCCTGGCGGAGCGCTTCCCGGTGCCGATCAACGCGGAGACCGGCGGAGGCGTGCTCTCGCTCACGTTCGTGTTCGCGGTTGCCGCCATCGTGCTCTTCGGCTGGGCGGCCGGCGCCTTGCTTCTGCTCGCCGTGACAGCCGTCGTCCAGCTCGCCCAGCACCGGCCGCTCCAGCGCATCGCCTTCAACGTCGCGGTTCTCGCTCTCGTCGCTCTTGCCGCAGGTGCGTTGATCGCGCCCATTCACGGCCAGAGCGTCGGCGCAGTGGTCGCGCGTGTCGTGCTTGCAGCAACTGCCGACAACGTCGTCAACATCGTCCTGATCTCGGCCGCGATCGCACTCAGCAGCGGCCAGCCCTATCTCCAGCTGATGCGGACGCACGTGCGCGCGACCATCGTGCCGTTTGCCTTCATGGCGTCTGCAGCACTGATGCTCGTCGTGCTCTGGCAGCGCTCGCCGGTCCTGTCGGTCGCACTCGTTGGACCGCTGCTCGCGATCGCTCTGTATCAGCGCTCCACGCATCGCGCTCTGCGCGCCATGCGGCTGGCGCTCACGGATCCGCTGACCGGGCTCGGCAATCACCGTCACTTCCACGAGCGTCTGCAGCGCGAGCTGCTGAGCGCCGAGGAGCAGGCGCAGCCGTTGACGCTCTGCTTCGTGGACATCGACGACTTCAAGAAAGTCAACGACCGCTACGGGCACCCGTCTGGCGACCGCGTTCTCTCGCAGGTGGGAGCAAGGTTGCGCCAAGGCGGCGAGGCCTTCCGGCTCGGCGGCGACGAGTTCGCGCTCCTACTCGTGGATCACGACGAGACGATGGCGCTCGCGGCCGCGGACTCGATCGTGGAGCGGATCGCGACGGTCGACTTCGACCACATCGGCACCGTGACGGTCAGCGCGGGGCTCGCGACCTTCCCGATGCAAGGCCACGGCCGCGACGAGCTGATCCGGCTCGCCGACAGTGCGCTGTACTGGGCGAAGGAACACGGCAAGAACCGCGTGCGGCTCTACCGCCCGGAGGTCGTCGAGCTCTCGGAGCTCAAGCGGCTCGCAGCAGGACCTGACAAGGCCGCCCGCTATCGCGCCGCCGCGTCACTTGCGAAGGCGGTCGACGCACGCGACACCTACACGGGCAGTCACTCCGAGCGGGTCGGCGAGCTCGCCGCCAAGGTCGCGAAGCGTCTCGGCCTCAATGCCGAGCAGGTCGAGCTCACGCGTCTCGCCGGCAGCCTGCACGACCTCGGCAAGCTCGCGATTCCGGAGGAGATCCTGCGCAAGCCCGGCACGCTGACCGATTCGGAGCGGCTCGTACTCGAGCGCCATCCCCAGATCGGCTTTCGCATGCTCGACAGCCTCGGCGTCGACCCGGTCGCCGATCTCGTCCTGCACCATCACGAGCGCTGGGACGGGGCCGGATATCCAGACGGCCTACGCGGTGAGGAGATCCCGCTCGGCGCTCGGATCATCTTCGTCACCGACGCGTACGACGCGATGACCTCCGACCGGATCTACCGGCCAAGGCTTTCCTCGCAGGCGGCGCTCGCAGAACTGGAGCGCTGCGCGGGCACACAGTTCGACCCTGGCATCGTGGCGGCCTTCGTGGAGGAGCTCGGACTGAGCGAATCCCTGGAGGCCGCGTCGGCTCTGCCGGCACTTGCGTCCTAACCGGCGCTAGAGCGGGATGTTGCCGTGCTTGCGCCGTGGCCGCGGCTCCTGCTTCGTTAATGCGGTCTCCAGTGCGTCGATCAGCACCGGCCGAGTGCGTCGCGGCTCGATCACCTCGTCCACGTAGCCGCGCTCTGCTGCGGAGTACGGATTGGCGAAGCGCTCGCGGTAGTCCTCGATCAGCTCCGCTCGACGCGCCTCGGGATCGTCGGCCTCGTCGAGCTCCTTCCGGAAGATGATGTTCACCGCGCCGTCGGGCCCCATCACGGCGACCTCGGCCGTCGGCCAGGCGAAGTTGAAGTCCGCGCGGATGTGCTTCGAGCTCATGACGTCGTACGCCCCGCCGTAGGCCTTCCGCGTGATCACGGTCAGCTTCGGTACCGTCGCCTCCGCGTAGGCGTAGAGCAGCTTGGCGCCGTGCCGGATGATCCCGCCCCACTCCTGCTGCGTTCCCGGCAGGAACCCGGGGACGTCCACCAGCGTGACGAGCGGAATGTTGAACGCATCGCAGAAACGGATGAAGCGCGCCGCCTTCACGGAGGAGTCGATGTCCAGCACCCCCGCGAGGGAGCGCGGCTGGTTGCCGATGAGCCCGACCGGATGTCCGCCGAGACGCGCGAGCCCGCAGACGATGTTCTCCGCCCAGTGCTCGTGCACCTCGAGGAAGTCTCCATCGTCGACGACACGCCGGATGACCTCGTGCATGTCGTACGGCTTGTTCGGGCTGTCGGGGATGAGCGCGTCGAGCTCGGGCTCTTCCCGGTCACGCGGATCCGACGGCTCCGCGAACGGCGGCGGATCCATGTTGTTCTGCGGCAGGAACGAAAGCAGGTAGCGCGCGTCCTCGAGGCAGGCCTTTTCGTCGGGGGCGATGAAGTGCGCAACACCCGACTTCGTCGCGTGCGTGGAGGCGCCGCCGAGCTCCTCGAAGCTGACCTCCTCGCCCGTCACCGTCTTCACGACGTCGGGACCGGTGATGAACATGTACGACGTCTCTTCGACCATGAAGACGAAGTCCGTGATCGCCGGCGAGTAGACGGCACCCCCCGCACACGGGCCCATCACGAGTGAGATCTGCGGGATCACCCCCGAGCACTGAACGTTGCGCCAGAAGATCTCGGCATAGCCCGCGAGCGACACGACGCCTTCCTGGATGCGCGCGCCGCCCGAGTCGTTGATGCCGATGACGGGGCAGCCGAACTTCAGCGCCATGTCCATCACCTTGCAGATCTTCTCGGCGAAGACCTCGCTGAGCGAGCCGCCGAAGACCGTGAAGTCCTGTGAGAAGACGAAGACCTTCCGGCCGAAGATCGTTCCGTAGCCGGTGACGACGGCGTCGCCGTACGGGCGTCGCTCGAGCATCCCGAAGTTCGGCTCGCGATGACGCACGTAGCGATCGAGCTCGACGAAGGAGCCCGGATCCAGCAGCTCGACGAGACGCTCGCGGGCCAGGAGCTTGCCCTGCTGGCGCTGGCGCTCGATCGCCTGGTCGCTGCCGGCGTGCTCGGCTTCGTCGCGGAGCTCGCGGAGCTGGTCGAGCTTGGACTCGGTGGAGTCGGCGCGCGGTTCGTCCGTTGTCGCCATCGCCGGAGCGTACCGCGTGCTTGTGGCTCAGAGCCACAAGCTCGGTTTCAGGTGGCCAGTACCGCTCAACGGCCTACCTCGCACCGCGCTCGGATGAGTGAGTGGCTCAGAGCCACTAACTCGTGTCACGTGGACTACGCTCGATTCATGGACATCGACCGCTCGACGATCTGGCCGTACAAGGACGGCGAGCCGGGCGAGTTCATCTACCAGCGGTACGGGCACCCGGTCGGCGTCGAGGCGGAACGGCAGCTCGGCGAGCTCGACGGCGGCCACGCGCTCCTCTTCTCATCCGGCGCCGGCGCGACGACTGCGCTCGTGCTCACCTTCCTGTCTTCAGGTGACACGATCGCGCTGGCCGAAGGTGCGTACTTCGGAACGGGCGTCATCTTTCGCGAGCTCGAGCGCTGGGGACTCCGGGTCGTCGAGTTCGACCAGACCGGCACGCCGCCCGACGGTGTCGACCTCGTCTGGCTCGAGGCCCCGTCGAATCCCTTCCTCACGATGCCCGACCTCGAGGCCGC
>WNGH01015545.1_pt1 | contig 13467 bp, 14 predicted proteins | sample 5400631 | NCBI WGS metagenome assembly WNGH01 (sample SAMN13153373, study PRJNA577476) | soil metagenome | isolation source: 115 cm soil or saprolite under Garry oak tree replicate 1 | place: USA:California | collected 2016-06-15
CGGCTCGTCATCGGCCCGGCGGCCGGGGTCGGTCCGTGAACGGCGCACGGCACATCTGGGCCTCGATCGTTGCAGTCGGCGGCGTGGCGCTGGCCCCAGGTCCGGCGGCGGGGCAGATGTCACTGGAGGGCCGCGCAGAAATCGGGCGCGTCGAGTACCGGGTCCGTGACTCCGGCATGTTGCAACCATCGTCCGGCGTAGTCTTTGGCGGCGCGCTCGGGCTGCTCGTTGGAGACCGATTCCAAGTGTGGGGCGAGGCGCGGGGCGGCCGGCTGGCGGCTGCGTCGGCGGAGGGCGAAGACCGCGACGTCGCGGAGGTCCAGCTAGCGGGACAGGCGTATCTTCGCCCCTGGCTCACCGCGCAGGGGGGTGTGAACGTCCGCTCCTATTCGACTCCGTTGGCGCGGCAGCGCTGGACCACGCTCCGGCTGGGAGCGGAGGCACACGTCCCGCTGGCGCTCGACGGCGTCCGCGGCCTGGTGCGCGCCCAGTGGATGCCGGTCGTGTCGGTCAGTGGGCTCGAGCACCCCAACATCGCCCTCGCCGCCGGAGTGGGGGTGGAGTGGCGCGGGAGACGGGTAAGCGTCCGGGCGCTCTACACACTGGAGCGCTACGACTTCTCGGGAAGCGCCGCCGCCCAGCGCCTCGAAGAGGTGTCATCCTTGCAGCTTGGGGCAACCTTCCGGCTCCACACAAGCGGCCCCAAAGCGAGCGAGACGACCCCATCACCCTGACCGGGCGTCAGGGGATGCATGGGAGTTCGGGGGAAGAGCCACCGGTCGGATTTGAACCGACGACCGCTCGATTACGAATCGAGAGCTCTACCACTGAGCTACGGTGGCGGCCCCCTAACTTAGCGGCGTGCTGCTCCATGCGGTACTCCACGGGGTGGGCCCGGTGGCGCACTTGGGCTGGACGGTTCGAGACAACGACGGCAGTCTAGTGCCAGTTAGACGGCTCACGATGGCTGGAGACAGCTATGCCGTTCTACCGGGATCGTATCTACCCCCATCTCGTCCGCATGCTGGGCGATCCGCCACCGATCCGGAAGGTTCGCCAGCGGATCGTCGCCCGGGCTCAAGGAAAAGTCCTGGAGATTGGCGTCGGTTCGGGCGCAAACTTCGTTCACTACGATCCCGCCAAGGTGAGCAAGCTCTATGCGCTTGAACCCAACCCGGGCATGCTTCGACTCGCGGACAGGCAACGACGCCAGACGGGACTGGATATTGAGTTCCTCGACTTGCCGGGGGAACGCATTCCCCTGGCAGACGGGGCAGTTGATACAGTGCTGAGCACCTTCACCTTATGCACCATCCCGGGCGTGCTAGAGGCCATTCAGGGGATTGCACGCGTACTGAAGCCAGACGGCCGCCTCATCTTCTTTGAACTTGGGTTGGCCCCCGATCCCCGAGTGCAAGCCTGGCAGCTGCGGTTGGAGGCGATTCATCACTGGCTGTTCCAAGGCCTGTATTTGACACGGGACATTCCGGCGCTGCTGCAGCAGGGCGGATTCAGGATCGAGCACATGGAGGCGGGGTACGTTGCCGAATTCCCGAAGTCGTCGTCCTCCTGTTGGTGGGGCACGGCGATCCCGCAATCCCGCTAGCGGACGTCGGCAGGGAGCCGCACCTGGTAGGTTAGGCTCGGGCTTCGAGGAGCAAGCTCCGGAACGCCGCGGCTGTCGGCCCAAGGGGCGCCGCCGCGCGCCGCACAATCAGAAGGTCCCGCGTCCAGCGGGGACCGGCGAGCCGCGCGGCCACGATCCGTCGATCTCGCGCCAAGACCGCGTGGCGCGACACCAGCGCCACCCCGAGGCCCGCGGCGACTGCCTCGCGAATCGCCTCGGTGCTTCCGAGTTCCATCGCCGGCGTGAGCGTCACCCCCAGCCGCGTGAGATAGCGCTCCGCCACGCCGCGGGTGCTCGAGCCCTCCTCGCGAGCGATATAAGGTTCGCCGGCAATCGCGGGCGCGGGCACGGCCCGGCGTCGCGCGAACGGGTGGCCGCGCGGGACGATGAGCACCAACTCGTCCTTCACCCAGGGTTCCGCAGCTAGCCCGGGCACGAGCGGCGCTTCCCCGATCACTCCCAGTTCCAGCTGACCCACCGCCACCGAGCGCTCGATCTCACGGGTATCGCTGATCTCGAGCCTCAGGGTGATCCCGGGATACGTCGCATGGAACCGCCCGAGCGCGGCCGGCAGGAGGTAGGTGCCGGGAGTCGTGCTGGCGCCGATCGTGAGGGAGCCGGCCCGAAGCCCGCGCACCTCGCCCGCCGTTTGCTCGGCGGTGCGCAGCAACGCGAGGGCCTGGCGCGCGTATGGCTCGACCGCGCGCGCCGCCGCAGTCGGCCGTACGCGCTGCCCGTGACGCTCGACGAGGCGGACGCCAAAGTGCGCTTCGAGTCCACGCAGGTGCTCGGAGACGGCAGGCTGGCTGATGTGGCAGGCTTGGGCGGCGCGGCCCACCCCGCCATGGTCCAAGACGGCGAGGAAGAGCTCGAGGCGGTGCACCGTGAGGCCGGGCTTGATCATAGGATAAACCCTATCGATGAGATCAATAACTCGTATTTGTCCTATGATGCAACCTGCGCCAGTTTGGGACAACCCCTCGTGTTGGGCGCCGAGCGCCCAAGGAGATCCGCATGAAGCACCACGTGATCCTCACCGTCGTCGCCGTCGTGTGCGTCGTCGCTTTCGCCTCGCGGGCGAGCGCGCAGGCGGCCGCGACTCCATCGGCCGGTCCTATCGTCGTCCATGCGCCGGGCATCAGCTGGGCCGACGGCCCGCCATCCCTGCCCCGGGGCGCCCAGTTCGCCCTGCTCGAAGGCAACCCGGCCGAGGCCGTCCCGCTCACCTTGCGCCTCAGGTTCCCGCCCAACTACCGGGTACCGCCGCACTGGCACGCCGTTCTCGAGCATGTGACCGTGCTCTCCGGGACGCTGAATGTGGGAATGGGGGAGCAGCCTACCTATTCGGGCGGCACGACGCTTTCGGCCGGCAGCTACGCCGTGATGCCGCAGAAGATGGTCCACTACGCCTGGACCGGAAGCGACGGCGTCGTCTTCCAGCTCCACAGCGTCGGACCCTGGAGCATCACCTATGTGAATCCGAAAGACGACCCGCGCCAGGCGCGACCGTGACCGACGTCGCACGGCTTCACGCCGAAGAGCAGACCCCGCTCGAGGGAGTGATCAAGGGTGAGGTTCTGCGGATGTATCAGGAAGTGGCCGAGCACCCCGAAGGGGAGTTCCACTTTTACCACGGGCGTCAGGCAGCCGAGATGTTCGGCTACGAGCCCGAGTGGCTCGATCGCGCGCCGCCCGGCGCCGTGGCGTCCTTCGCCGGCGTGGGCAACCCGCACCTGCGCAGCCGCCTCCAAGCGGGGGAAGTGGTGCTGGACCTGGGCAGCGGCGCCGGACTCGACAGCATCATCGCCGGGTGGCAAGTGGGGCCGACGGGCCGGGTGGTCGGCGTCGATCTGAACCCGACGATGTGTCGCAAGGCTGAGGCGCATGCCGCCGCCTCAGGCGTGCGGATGGCGTGCCACGAGGGGCGGATGGAGGACATTCCGCTGTCGGATGCGAGCGTGGACGTCGTGATCTCGAACGGCGTCATCAACCTGTCCTTCCGCAAGCGCACCGTGATCCGCGAGCTGCTCCGCGTCCTCAAGCCCGGCGGCCGGTTCTCGATCACCGACATCGTGAGCGCCAAACAGCTCTCGCAGTCCATCGTCAACGATCCCAAGCTCTGGGCCAGCTGAATCGGCGGCGCTCTCCCGGAGGGAGAGGTGTTCGCGCTGCTCGAGGAGGGGGGGTTCAAGCGGGTGCGCTCTACGATCGTGCCGGGCTTTGCGTTCCGGAAGGAATCGACGCGTGACGCGGCCGAAGGCTACGGCGTGAAGGCGGTGCTGTTCACGGCCCAGAAGCCTGCGACCTAGGCACGCTTCCGCGATGACTGCACGGACCATCTCGACCGAAGGCCTGCGGGAGCTGCTCGAGCGGCGGGCACCGGTCACAGTCCTCGATGTGCGCCCGGCCGCCGAGCGCGCAGAGTGGTCGATTCCCGGCAGTGTGCACGCCGATGCGTACGACGCGCTGCGGCGCGGCGACCCGAACGCCCTGGCGGACTTCCATCCCACCAACGGCGGCCGCGTCGTGACCGTGTGCGCCGCCGGGAAGACGAGCATGCTGGCTGCCGAGCGCTTGCGCGCGCGCGGCCTGGACGCGGTGTCGCTCGAGGGCGGGATGCGCGCCTGGAGCCTGGCCTGGAACACCGCCGAGGTTCCGTGCCCCGGGAGCACCGTGCGGATCGTGCAGCTGCGCCGCACCGGGAAGGGTTGCCTCTCCTATCTCATCGGCTCGAACGGCGATGCCGCCGTGGTCGATCCCTCGCTCGATCCCCAGATCTACGGTCGGGTGGCCGACGAGCATGGCTGGCGTATCCGCACGGTGCTCGAAACGCACGTGCACGCCGACCACCTGTCCCGCGGCCGGGCGCTCGCAGCCGACACTGGGGCGAGGCTCTGTCTTCCGACGACGGATCGCGTCTCCTTCGAGTACGCGCCCCTGAAAGACGGCGAGACCTTGCGCGTGGGATCTGCCGGCCTCAGGGTGTTGCACACGCCTGGCCACACCCCGGAGAGCATCTGCTATCTGTTGGATGAACGCGCCCTGTTCACGGGCGACACGCTGTTCCTAGCGGCCGTCGGCCGCCCGGATCTTGAGGCGTCAGCAGCGCAGGCGCGCAGCCGGGCTCACGCGCTCCACACGTCCTTGCAGCGCCTGGTCGCATTGCCTGCCGAGACCGTCGTCCTGCCCGCTCATACGAGCGAGCCCGTGGCGTTCGACGGCGAGCCCATCGGCGCCACGCTGCGGCAAGTCCAGGAGCGGACGTCGCTGCTGCGCGAGACCGAGGAAGCGTTCGTGAGCCAGATCCTCACTCGGCTCCCGCCAACGCCGCCGAACCATCACCGCATTGTCGCGCTGAACGAAGCCGGCAGGTTGCCTGATGACCCCACCGAGCTGGAGGCAGGCGCCAATCGCTGCGCCGTTGCCTGACACGTCGTCTCCCATCCGGCTCGGCCTCGGCGCCAACTGGCGCCAATTCACGCTGCTCGTCGTCGTCAATGCCTTCGTCGGAGCGATGGTGGGGCTCGAGCGCACCGTCGTCCCACTCGTCGCCCAGGCGGACTTCGGGCTCGTCTCGAAGACCATCGTCCTCTCCTTCCTTGTCAGCTTTGGCATCGTCAAAGCGCTCGCCAACCTCTTCGCCGGGCAGCTCGCCGACCGGGTCGGACGCAAGCCGCTCCTCGTCGCGGGCTGGCTCGCGGGGCTCCCGGTACCGCTGCTCATCATCTGGGCGCCGAGCTGGGGCTGGATCGTGTTCGCCAACGTCCTGCTCGGTGTCAACCAGGGCTTGTGCTGGTCCACGACCGTGATCATGAAGATCGATCTCGTGGGCCCGGCGCGGCGCGGTCTGGCGATGGGGCTGAACGAGTTCGCGGGCTACGTCGCCGTGTCGCTGTCGGCGCTGCTCACCGGCTACCTCGCCGCCGCACACGGCCTGCGGCCGGCGCCCTTCTATCCCGGCTTAGCATTCGCCATGATCGGACTTTTGCTATCGGTGTTTGCCGTCCGCGACACCCATGGCCACGCGCGCGCGGAGGCGCGTCAGCGTGGCTCGGAGCAATCCCGCCCCGGGTTCGCCCGCCTCTTCCTGCTCACGAGCTGGCGGGACCGCGCGCTGTTCGCGGCGAGCCAAGCAGGAATGGTGAACAATCTGAACGACGGGATGGTGTGGGGACTGATCCCGGTGTTTCTCGCCGCGCGCGGCGTGACGCTCGACCGCATCGGCGTGGTCACCGCGACTTACCCCCTGGTGTGGGGCATGGGCCAGCTCGCCACGGGCGCGCTGAGCGACCGCTGGGGACGGAAGTGGATGATCGCTAGTGGGATGTGGGTGCAGGCGTTGGGCATCACGGCATTCGTCACGGGCCGCTCCTTCTCGTCTTGGATCGCCGGCGCCATACTCTTGGGGATCGGGACTGCGCTGGTCTACCCCACCCTACTGGCCGCGGTGTCAGACGTCGCGCACCCCGACTGGCGGGCGAGCGCCGTGGGAGTGTACCGGCTCTGGCGCGACTCCGGCTACGCCATAGGCGCGATCGCCGCAGGGGTGCTGGCGGACGCCTTCACCATGCCCTTCGCGATCGGCGCCATCGCAGCGCTGACCTTCGTCTCGGGAGTGGTCGTGGCCGGAGTCATGTACGAGACCCTGCCGGAGCGATTGAGGGCTCGCGTTTCATGACGTTCAGGCCCTTGTGGTGCGCTGGGCGAACGTCTGACCGGCCTTCTCCCCTGCCACAAGGTTGACGACCGATCCCCGAGCCACGTTCGGGTCGATGCACGTTCTACAACGCCAAACGTTCTACAACGCCAAACTCACACGGGGCTTGACCTGGGGCGCCGCTTCACAGAGGGGTTCAGGGGTCGCGGGTTGAGCTCCGGCTCGCCGGGGGCCGGACGCGCCAAATCCGGCCGTCCCGAGTCGCGTAATCTCGGCCGTCAGTTCGACGGTCGTTTCACTCCGTGAGTGCCGACCGTTACGGAGTCGCGGTCCCGTTGAAGTACGTCAGTGCCTTCGCCCACACCTGCGCCCCGACCAGTCGGCCGCTGCGGCGACCCTGTAGATCTCCTTGCACGAAGTGGATCCCGCCGTAGCGCCGCGAAATCCCTGCCTGATCGGCGGCGTCAGAAAACGTCGCCCAAGACAGCGTGACGTCCGTCGCCGGCACGGCGCCGGGCTCCACCTTCGAGCTCCCCGCCCGCACAGTCGCAGACGCGCCGAACGCGTCGCTGCCGGTGAACGCCTTCAGGACCTCCGCCCCCGCGGCGCTGAAAGCGCTGTGGCCAGAGATGAATTCCGGGAAGGGTGGCGTGACAAACGTGACCGGCTGGTACGGCTCCCAGGCGGCTCCGTCGATGACCCGCGTTCCTCGATACGGGCCCGCCCACGCGCGCACCTTCTTGCCAGCGAACAGGAAATGCACGGCCGTGACGGGGCGCACGTAGTCGTAGGCGCGCTTGCAGTCCCAGGCAACGATGCCGGCGTCGAACACCGCGTTCGCCAAGCCGAAGAACAGCTTCACGTCCTGGTCCAACGTGTGGCCGTCGCGCCGCGACACGAACTGGCCGAACAGCATCCAGTGGCCCGGTGGTAGCTCCGAGTTCGGGCCGTCGGCCCAGTACTCGGCGATCACTTTTTGGGAATCGGTCAGCCGCGCGCTGTAGTGCAAGATCTGCTCGGCCTGCACGCGGTAGCCGCCGAAGGGGTAAAGGTTCGGCACGTCGGGCGGGCGGAACTGGGAGCCCGAGGTCAAGGCGAACGGCACCACCCGCCCCCAGTGCGGCGCGATGAAGCCCGGCGTCACGGTGCCGCCGTGTCCGTTGGAGAAGCGCAGGGGCTGCCACCGGTTGGGGTCGTTGATGTGATCGGGATCGTTCACCGGCACGTAACCCGTGTAATCGGAATACGCTCCCGGGTGCAAATCACCCAGCTGATTGGCGCCGTCAACGTGGCGGAACGCGATCACGGCGGCCGCCGCCACGTTCCCGACGCCGGCCGGCGTTGCGAAGTCGGTCGAGCCGCTGGCTGGATCGTAGCCGAGGCTCGCCATGACGTCGTTGAACGAGGGGGTCTGCGTGGGAAAGAGGTCGACCAACGCCCGGTAGGCGGCGAAGCTCACGGCTTCGTTCTTGTTGGCGAGGGTGCGCTCGACGCCGGGGCGTCGCAACGACCCGCCAAGACGGGTGCCAACTGCCTGGTCGTCGTACGCCGCCCAGGCGTCGTACATCGCCGTGTGCACGATGGCCAGGCCGCGCGCGACGATCGGGGGACCCAATTTCGCGACGCGGATCGCCTGCAGCGCCGCGTTGTCCCATTGAATCGCGACGTTGTCCGTCGTGGCTGCAACGTCCGGGGGTGCGGCCGCGCGACCCCGGTCGTACGGAGACACCGCGTCCCGGGCGCAGCTGGTGGCGCCGACGACGACTCCGGCCACGAGCCAGCCGGTCCTGCGTGTGATACTCGGCATGGAGCCCTCCTTGGCAACAGGGCCTCCGAGACGAGGCCCCGTCGGGCTTGCTCGTCAGGCCCGCTTCGCCCGCAGCGAAGTACCCGCTCCAATCTGGCTCCGGGCGTTGCGCAAGGACGGCGACTTCAATGGATCGTGATCTGCCCCGTCGTGAGCGTCTCCCCGGCGAGATCGTAGTTGCCATTTCCGCGCGCCACGTCCCCCGCTACGCCGTCGAACACCCCCAAGACCGTGAGCTGCAACGTGGCGACCCCCGGGCCACCGGGCGTGACCGCAACGACAAACGGGATATCGCGGAAGATCGACTGCACACCGGGGCCGAACGCGTTCAGCACCTTCACGGTGGCGGTGCCGCTGAAGCTGAGCCCGTCCGGCGCCCCGGTCGTCACTGGCCCTTGCACGGCCATCACGTGCAATCCGAGGAAGTTCGCGTTGCCGGCCATGAGACAGGTGAAGTGTCCTTGCGCCGATCCATCACCGGCGATCACTGCCGCGAAGCCGAAGTGCGACCCGTCGACGTCTCCATCGCCGTCGAGATCGGCGCCGAAGGTCGTGGTGCCGCCGCCTGTAACCTGAACTGAAAGCGCCGACGGCGCAGCCGCACGGTCGCTCGATATGCCGGCGCGCGGAGCGAAAGCATCTCCAGGAGCGGAACATGCCGCGAGCCCGAGCGCCGCTGCCACTAGTGCGGCGTGGTGCAGAGAGTGTTGCATGGTTCCTCCCTGGCGTTGGCTGGGGGCGGCGGGAAGCCGCCCCCTTGTGGATGCGTGCCCTAATCGATCACGTGGAACGCCGTCCGGTTGGCATTTCCCGGAGGAGCCGGTGGTGTTTCGCGGTTCCAGTAGTCCACGAAACCCTTCGACGCAGTGACGCCTTCGAACACGGCGTCGGGGGTTCCCACTATATGGCAGCTGACGGCGAGTGTCCCCTCGCTGCCGTCCGAGTAGGCGATCTGGACCACGAGCAGCCCGGCGCGGACGTCAGCTTCGTTGCCGATGTTGTCATGCGACAGTGGAAATGTGCCTGGAGCCAGAGTGAAACTCACGAAGCCGGTCACTGTGTAGGTGCCGCTTCCAGTCGCCCCGCCACTGGCATCGAAAGTCTGCCATGTCCCACCACCCGTTACGTCCCGTGGGTTCCCGGGATTGGAGCGATAGGTGCCAGATCCCGTCAGCGTGATCTTCGAGAGATCCAGATTGGCGCGCGCCGAGGCCACCCCGCCGGCCGAGACGGTGCCCGTGGCGAAATTGACATCGATGATGTCCCACCGCATGGCGTGGTTGCTAGCTGAAGCGCTGAAGCTCGGGGAGGACCCAGCGGTCTTTGACGCCAGCATTCTCGAGGCTGGGTTTCCCCTCTCACATCCAAGGGCGAGGCTGATCAGCGCCACGCCCGCGAGTCCTGCACTTAAGGTCCGCGCATTCATTATGTGTTCCTCCTTCTGCGTGTTCCCCCTATTGCGTCCGGGCACTCAGTGTCAATAAGGCCGTTCGGGTGCAGAGGCGGCGCACGGGCCATGCACCGGTGGAAACACTTTCGCGATCGAATCGGAGCTGGGAGAACGGCGCGAACCGACTTGGATACCGACTCCGGTGTGGAGCCAGCGGGAAGGATCGGTGCACGACGCACTGCTGTCACGCCTGGAGCCCTCGACACCGAGACTACGCCCAGCCTCACCCCGCCGGGTGTCGCAAGGCTGCATCGGCGGCGTTCTTGAGCGCGCACGTGCGGCTGTACCCCGGTAGGCTAGGCTTCGCGGCTGCAAGATGGGGACCAGGCGCTCGGCGGGTCGGGGGGGCAGAGCGTCGGGCGGCCGGATCTCTCAACCCGGGAGGGGCTTGAGGGCGAGGGTGTAGCTTTGTGCGCGAAACGGCATTGACACTCCCGGCCAGCCTTCCTGCAGTAGGGCGCAGGCAAAGCTGCCGCACTCTCGAGACAGCTTCCGCGGCGAAAACTGGGCAGTTGGGACTTGGGTTTGGCGCCCCTCCACCACTCGGCCGATTTGGCGACGTGAGGACCTACGCTGCTCCAGTCATAACCTTTGCCTCGTGCCCTAGCGCGGGGCTTTGGCACAATACCGCTTGAGACCGTCGACATCCCGCCGCATTCCCAGCGATACCATTCGTCCACGCCACATGTCCAAGTAGGCTGCGTCGGAGCACACTGTGGGAGACAGCTCCGCCCTCGTGATACGGGATTCCGCTCTAAGGTGGCAGTCGGACACGACCAACGAACGGCGGGAGACGACTAGAAGATCGCTGGGCAGAGCACTTGTGCCAGCGATACGTCGCGCACCCTGACTGGCGGGCGAGCTGAACGCGGTACTGCAGGCCGGCGCGAGTGAGCTGAGCAAAGACCGGCAAGCCCGGCTCGAATCGATGCTCCCAATCCACAATGAACCCCGGGCCATCCACGTAGAAGGCACGCGTGCGCTTCCAGTTGGTCATGCGCAATTGAGGGAAGACTCGCTGACTCATGGCGAAGGACCCCTTGACCTTATACCTAGGTATAGGGTCTATACTGAACAGACTTCAAGGGACGTCGAGGATGCCACTCACTATCAGCCAGGTCGCGACTGCGGCCGATGTGAACGTTCAAACCATACGTTACTACGAGCGGCGCGGCCTCGTCCCCACACCTCGGCGCACGCCATCCGGATACCGTCAGTACGCCGAAGACGCGGTGGCGAGGCTCCGCTTCATCAAGCATGCCCAGGAGCTCGGCTTCTCGCTGCAGGAGATCCAGGAGCTGCTCGCCTTGCGGGTCCGACACGGCGCTGCCTGCGATGCCGTCGAGCGGAAAACCAGACAGAAGATCGAGGTCGTCCAACAGAGGATCGGTGACCTCCAGCGCATGAAGCGCACGCTGGAGCGGCTGGCCGCGGCGTGCACGGCCCGACGGCCGACGGACGACTGCCCGATCCTGGAGGTCTTGGAAGATCATGACGACATCGGTCACTAAGACGGCACTCGCTGCAACTGGCGGTGTTGTCGCGGCCGTAGTGTCGACACTGTGCTGCGCTGGACCGCTCGTCGCCGTCGCGCTCGGCCTCAGCGGCGCAGGGCTCGCCGCGACGTTCGAACCGCTGCGGCCCTATTTCGTCGCAGGTACCGTGCTGGCGCTCGGCTTCGGCTTCGTCGAGCTGCGCCGTGAGGAGAAGCGGGCGTGCGAGCCTGGCACCTTATGTGCCTCGCCGATCGCCCGCGGTCGGGTCAAGCGTGCGCTGTGGGCGGCGACGATCGTCTCGATCCCGCTGCTCACGTTCCCGTGGTGGTCGAAGTTTCTACTCAACTAGGACGTTGCCCGTGGCCGATTGCTGCTCGACGCCGGATCAACGCGATCTGACTGCCCGAAAGGTCGGGCGTCTCGTGCTCTGGGGACTACCCTTGATCGTGTTCGTAGCCGGGTCGTTCGTCGGCACTATCTGGCACACCATACTTTGGACGGCGGCGCTCACGGTGGCGGGAACCGCGTGCCTCGTCAACGCAGCCCGCTGTGGTCGCCTCCACTGTTACTTCACCGGTCCCTTCCTATTGCTCGGTGCGGTCGTGACGCTCACGTACGGGTTGGGCGTCCTGCCGCTTGGCGCAGATCGCTGGGGCTCCATCGGCCTCGTCGTGGCGGTGGGAAGCTGTTTCCTCGGCTGCGTCCCGGAGTGGATTGGGGGGAAGTACGTCGCGCGGGCTCGTCCCGCAGGAGGTTGACATGTTGGTATCAGCGAAGGCGGGGCTCGTCGTTGCGGCCGGACTCATGGGCGCGGCTTTCTTCTGCCCGCTGTGCGGCGGAGGAATCCAGGGAGCTGGCCTGCAGAACCTGGGCTTCGCCGCCCAGACGCCGGATACAGCCACGGTTCGGCTGCACATCTCGAAGATGACGTGCGGGAGCTGTCCCACGACCGCGCGGCTCGCCTTGAATCGACTCAAGGGCGTATACAGCGCCACCGTGACGTTGGACGACAGCCTTGGCGTCGTGCGTTACGACCCGCGGCAAGTCACCCCCGGTCAGATCACCGCCCATTTGACTCGGCTTACCGGCTTCGGTGCTGTGATCCTGCCGGCCACGACGAAGGCGCCCGGAGGCAGCCAGTGACCGAGGCGCGAGAACTGACCATCGAGGTCAAGGGAATGACGTGCGACCACTGCGAGCGGTCCGTCGCGAAGGCGCTCCAGTCGGTCCCTGGGGTTCACGAGGTCCTCGAGGTGAGTCACGCGGATGCCGCGGCTCGGGTTCTGGCAGGGCCCGAGGCTACGGCTGACCGCATCGAGAGGGCGGTCGCGAAGGCGGGATATGGTGCGCGCGTGACGGAGCAGTCAACGGGGGCGGACGTTCCAGCTGTGAGCAGAAAGACCGGCCGCGAGTTCGACCTCCTGATCGTGGGGGGCGGCTCGGCAGGATTCGCCGCCGCGATCAAGGCGGCCGATCTCGGCGCCCGGGTGGCGATGGCCGAAGGCGGAACCCTGGGCGGGACGTGCGTAAACGTCGGCTGCGTGCCGTCGAAGACTCTTATCCGCGCGGCCGAGGCACAGCACCGCAGGGTCCATCACGGATTTCGGGGAATCCCCTCGACCGATGGACAGCCCGACTGGCCGACGGTGCGGGCCGAGAAGGATGCGCTCGTGGCCGAGCTCCGGCAGACGAAGTACTGGAACGTGCTGCGGGCATACCCATCGATCACGCTGTTCCAAGAGCGCGCCACGCTCCTTCCAACTCGCGAGGTTCGACTTGCCAGCGGTCGCACGCTCACGGCGGGCAAGATCGTGGTGACCACGGGCTCCTCTCCTTGGGCACCGTCGATCCCAGGTCTCGCCGACGCCGGCTACCTGGACAACGCGTCGGCGATGGCGTTGGAGCGCCTTCCCCAATCCCTCATCGTGATCGGCGGGAGCGCTGTGGGTCTCGAGCTTGCACAGATGTTCGCGCGGCTCGGCGTGCGGGTGACGGTCCTCGAAGCGCTGCCCCGCGTCGTCGCCGTTGAAGACGCTGATATCGGCAACGCCCTGGCAGACTACCTCCGGTCGGAGGGGCTCGAGGTCTACACCGACGTCAGGGTTGATCGCGTGAGCAGGGGCAGCGATGGCTACGAGGTCCCGTACCACGCCGGTTCGGCGGCGCGCACTGCGCGCGCCGAGCAGCTGCTGGTCGCCACGGGTCGCCGAGCCAACACGGCGGGCGTCGGTGTCGAAACCATCGGCGTCACCCTCGGCACGAAGGGAGAAATCGTCGTCGACGAGTTTCTGCAGACGACGAACCCGAACGTGTATGCCGCAGGCGACGTGATCGGCGACCCGATGTTCGTGTACGTGGCGGCCTATGGCGGCTTACTGGCGGCTGAGAATGCCCTCACCGGAAACGAGCGGCGGTACGACCTCTCGGCGC
>WNGH01014294.1_pt1 | contig 13465 bp, 11 predicted proteins | sample 5400631 | NCBI WGS metagenome assembly WNGH01 (sample SAMN13153373, study PRJNA577476) | soil metagenome | isolation source: 115 cm soil or saprolite under Garry oak tree replicate 1 | place: USA:California | collected 2016-06-15
GAATACCGGCGGAGCGACTTGTTCGTCCTTCCTACCCTCTCCGACAACACGCCGGTCACACTCATGGAGGCGATGGCCTCCGGCCTGCCGGCGGTGGCGACGGCGGTGGGAGGCGTTCCGGAGCTGGTGGTCCCCGGAGTCACCGGACGGCTGGTGCCGGCCGGCGACGTCGCGGCATTGACCGCCGCCATGGAGGGGCTCCTTGCCGATCCGGACGCGCGGCGGCGGATGGGGTCGGCGAGCCGGAAGGTGGCGGAGACGAGATTCGCGAGGCAGAGAATGGTTTCGGAGCTTGAGGATATCTATGGCGTGGCCCCGGGCCGGACGGAGGGGACGGCGGTCCTTCCCGCCCTGCCGGCCGCCATTTCCGGAGGCCGGCGATGAAGGCGGTGATACTCGCTGGCGGCCAGGACACGCACCTGGTACCGCTGGTTCGGACGGTGCCCAAGCCGCTTCTGCCGGTGGCCAACAGGCCGATGGTGGAGTACCTGCTCGATCTCTTGAGGACGAACGGGATCCGCGAGGTCGCACTGGCCGTGAACGCCGCCGCGGATCCTTATCAGGACGTTCTGGGTGAAGGCAGGCGGCTCGGAATGCGTCTGCATTTCTCGCGAGAGACCGTGCCCAAGGGTACCGCGGGTTGCCTTCTAGCCCTGGCCGACTTCATCGGCCATGAGCCGTTCCTGGTGATTCATGGGAGCCTGTTCCTCGATGCCGACCTCAGGGCGCTCGCGGAGTTTCACCAGTCCAGGAAGGCTCTGGCCACCCTGGGCGTCCGGCGAAATGCCGAGCGATCCCGGGACTGGCATCATCTGGAATTGCGGCTCGGGGAGGGGGACCGGGTCGAGGGGTTCAAGGTCCGCAACCTGTCGGATCGCGAACAGCTCGCCCCGGTGCCGGCGGGGGTCTATGTTTTCGATCCGGCGGTCCTTTCCGAAATCCAGCCCGGGGTCTACTACGACATCAAGGAGCAACTGCTTCCTCGATTGCGCAAGGCTGGAAAGCCGGTGTTCGCCTGCGAGATTCGGGGGTACTGCCGGAACGTCCTGGAGTTGAAGGATTACCTGAGTATCAATCGTTCCGTTCTCCGTGGAGAAGTCAATGGGTACCGTTTCGAGGGGCAGATCGCCGAGGGGATCTGGGTGGGACGCGGAAGCGAGGTTTCGCCGATGGCGACCCTCCACGGGCCGGTGATGATCGGACGGGACTGCGTCATCGGCCCCGGCGTCCAGATCATCGGACCGGTCTGCGTCGGAGACGGATGTGTCGTGGAGGAGGGGACCCTCCTGAGAGAGAGCCTCCTTCTTGCAGGATCCCGGGTGGAACGGAACTCCAGAATCGAGGGATGCGTGCTGGCCGCCGACACCGTGGTCTCCGAGGGGCAGGTCCTCCGGGAGGTGGTGGCGATCCCGGAGAGCATGGACGTAGGCGACATCGACCTGGCTGACACCGAGATGCTGATCCAGGGCGTGGCGGCCTCGGCCGGCCAGTATGCTCAGAGCCAGTTCCGCTACCTGCTTTACAGGACATTCAAGCGGGGATTCGATCTGGCGGTGGCGCTGATCGGCCTCACGGTGGGGTCGCCGCTGATCCTGGCGGTGGCCCTGGCCATCAAGCTCAGCAGCCCGGGCCCCGTCTTCTTCCGGGAGCGGCGGTGCGGGCGGCACGGGCGGGAGTTCAAGATGCTCAAGTTCCGGACGATGGTCAAGGATGCCCAAGAAATGCAGGCGCAGCTCCGTCCCCTCAACGAGGTGGACGGGCCGGTTTTCAAGATCGAGAACGACCCGCGATCCACCGCTCTCGGGCGGCTCATGCGCAAGTACAGCATCGATGAGCTGCCGCAGCTCTGGAACGTCCTGAAAGGGGAAATGAGCCTGGTCGGTCCGCGGCCGCTGGCCGCCCGGGAGATGCAGTTCTGCTCGGCCTGGCGCGACGTCCGGGTCAAGGTACGGCCGGGCCTCACCGGCTTGTGGCAAATCAGCGGCCGGAGCAAGACCTCTTTTCACGACTGGATCCGGCTCGACATCGAATATGTCCGGGAACGATCGACGCTCCTGGACTTTCAGATACTCTTCAGGACTCTCAGCGTAGTGCTTCGAGCGCTGGGGTCGTCCTAAACAAACTGCAGGAAACCGATCGCGTGAGGAAACGGAATGGCTGACGAGGTTCATCGAGAACAGGAGTTCGATCTCAGGGGGTACCTCCAGGTCCTCCTGAACCGGAAGTGGCTCATCATTGGGTTCACCGCGGCGCTGACCGTGGCTGTGGGAATCGGCACCTCTCTCCAGCCCAAGCAGTACGAGGCCAAGGTCACGCTGCTGGCGGGTCGGGAAAGCCCGCGCCTGTTGACGTCCGATCCGATCCCGGCGGAGCGCTTCGACCAGCGGAACTACCTCAAGACCCAGGCCGCCATCCTGACCAGCCGGACCCTGCTCCAGGGGGCGATCCAGCGACTGATGAAGGAAGGTTTTTATGGCGAGGTGGCACCGGACCAGATCCAGGAGACCTCCTCGAAAATGGCCAAGGGGCTCCAGCAACGGACGCGGGTTCTGACCGCCGACGACACTCAGTTGATCACCCTCTTCGTGACAGGAGGACTTTCGGACCGGACCGCTCGAATCACTAATGCCATCGCCGACGAGTTCGTAGAGAGCAACCAGGAAACAAAAGTGGAAATGGCCAACCAGGCGGTCGCTTGGCTCACGACCAAGCTCGCCGAGCAGAAGAGCAAGCTGACCGAGGCGGAGGGGGAACTGCGAACCTACAAGGAGAAGGAGAACATCGTCGCGCCGGACGACGCGGACCCCTTCTCGACCCTGGCTCTCAGTCGTCTCAACGACGATTACCTGACGACCCGGTTTCAGAGGATCGAAAGAGAGACCCGGCTGGCCACGATGAAGAGGAGTCGTGAAGCGCGGTCGGCGCGCGGTCGAAGCTCCGCGAGCGACTCACTGAACGCCGAGGTTCAGCGGAAGGTGCGGGACAGCATGGAAGCCGAGTACGTCCAGGCCCAGGTGGACTTGAGAAACCTGTCGCAGCGTTACGGCCCGGAGCATCCCGATATCATCACCCTCAAGGCGAAGGTCGCCAAGATCGCCAAAGAGCTCGAGGCTCTCGGGCAGCCGACAGTCTCGCCCGAAGCGGTGCCCCAGGTTACGGAAGCCCAGATCGCCGACCTGCAGGCCGAGGTGACGTCCCTGGCCCAGAAAGAGTCGGCGCTGGCCAAGGCCCTCGACGCCCACAAGGCCCAGGCCCGAACCCTCTCCAGGACGGCGGTGGGCTACTCGCTGCGTAAGCAGGCGGTGGACCTGAACCGACAGACGTACAACGACCTCCTCAGCCGACTTAACGATGCCCAGCTCTCCGGCCAGATCAAGGCCTCGGCCGTGAAGGTCCTGGACCGGGCCGAGCCACCGCGGTCCCCGATCGAGCCCCAGCCCGCGCGGAATCTGATGGTGGCGGTCTTGCTCGGCCTGGTCCTGGGAGTGGGTCTGGCCACCCTGGCGGAGAACCTTGACCATCGGATTAAGAACCCCGAGGAAGCGGTCCGCTACCTCCGGCTGCCGCTTCTGACCGTCATTCCAGATATCGACCTCAGCAGAGGGGTTGGGAAGGAGGAGGGGAAGGCCAAACTCGTTACGCTCGACCAACCGAAGTCACACGCCGCCGAGTGCTTCCGGAACCTTCGGACTTCGATACTGTTCTCGACCGGACGCCCGGTCCCGAAGACGATCCTGGTCACCAGCGCGGTGGGCGGAGAGGGCAAGTCGACCACCGCCGCCAACCTGGCCGTGGCCATGACCCAGAGCGGCCGGAAGGTCCTCCTGGTCGATGCCGACCTGCGGCGCCCGTCCCTTCATCGCTACTTCGTGCGCCAGGAGAGTCGGGACATCGTCCGACTCCTCAGGGGAGCCTGCCGTCCCGAGGAGGCGGTTCAAGCCTCACCCATCGAGAACCTGGACCTCCTCCTTTGCCACGATGTTCCCGGCAATCCCTCCGAGCTTCTGGGGTCGAATCGAATGCTCGAGGTGATCGAGCATTTCAAGAACCACTACGACACGGTCGTGATCGACTCTCCCGTGCTCATCTCCGTCCCCGACACCATCATCCTGGCGTCGCGGGCGGAAGCGGTCATCATGGTCCACCGGCCCGGGGCCACCAACCGGGCCATGGTCCGGCACGCGCGGGAAAAGCTGGACGAGGTCAAGGCCAATATTCTTGGCCTGGTGTTGAATAACGTCGATCTCAAGAAGAGCCTCCACGACTATCCGCATTATCTCTATTACGGCTACGGGACCGAGGAAGATGAGAAGGTCCGGAAGGACCGAGGGGGGATGAAGGCTTGAAGCTGGTCATCCAGATCCCCTGCCTGAATGAGGAGGCCACCCTCCCGATCACCTTGGCCGGCCTGCCCCGAACGCTGCCTGGAGTGGACGCCGTGGAGGTCCTCGTGATCGACGACGGGAGCACGGACCGGACAGTGGAGGTGGCACGGCGGTTCGGAGTCGACCACCTGGTGACCCTGCCCCGCCATCAGGGGCTGGCCGGCGCGTTTCGGACCGGGCTCGAGACGAGCTTGATGCTGGGCGCCGACATCATCGTGAATACCGACGCCGACAATCAATACGACGCCCGCGACCTGGAGAGGCTCGTGCTGCCGATTCTGGAGGGCAGGGCCGACATGGTGGTGGGAGATCGCAGGGTCCAAGGGATCCGGCACTTCTCGGTCCTCAAGAAACTGCTGCATCGAGTGGGAGACCGGGTGATGGAGCGGCTCTCCGGTATCGAGCTCCTCGATTCCACGAGCGGATTCCGGGCCTACAGTCGGGAGGCGGCGCTCCGGCTCAACGTCTTCTCGAAGTTCACCTACACCCTGGAGACCCTGATCCAGGCCGGCAAGAAGAATCTGACGGTGGCGCACGTTCCGGTGCGGATCAACGAGAAGCTGCGGGAGTCTCGTCTCTTCCCCGGCCTCTGGTTCTATCTCAAACGGTCGGCCAGCACGATGGTCAGGATCTACGCGATGTACGAGCCCTTGAAGGTATTCTCCTACATGGGAGCCCTGGTCGGTGGAGCCGGGGCGATCCTGCTGTTGCGTTTCCTTTACTACTTCCTGACCTCCGGAGGGCCCGTCGGCAAGATCCAGTCCCTGCTCACCGGCGGCCTGCTGCTGGCGATGGGACTCCTGCTCGGACTGATTGGAGTCGTCAGCGACCTGATGGCGGCCAGCCGACAGCTGGCGGAGGATATCCAGTATCGGATTCGCCGGATGGAGCTGGAAAACGCCCGGGCAGGAAGGGAGAGGGCCGAACGCTCGCCTCAGGAAGCGTCCGGTCCGACGGCGGTGGCGGGAAGAAACAAATGACTCCCAGGAAGATCCTTCTGACGGGCGGAGCCGGCTTCATCGGATCTCACCTGGCATCGGCCCTGGTCGAGCGGGGGCATCGGGTGCGGGTGCTGGACGTCATGGATCCTCAGGTCCACGCCGCCAGCTCCCGCAGGTCGGACCCTCCAGGGGCCGAGATGATCCGGGGCGACCTGCTGGACGACAACGTGCTGACCCGCGCCATGGAGGGGGTGGAGGTGATCTTCCACCAGGCCGCCGCGGTGGGAGTGGGCCAGTCGATGTACGAGCCGGCCGCCTATACCCGGGTGAACAGCCTGGGGACGGCCATGCTGATGGAGAGGATCGCCAGGGCGGGCTCGCGGGTCGAGAAGGTGATCGTGGCCTCCTCGATGTCGATCTACGGGGAGGGGCGGTATCGCTGCCCCGCCTGCGGACCGGTTGCGCCGGAGCCTCGCGGTCGGGAGCGGCTCCTCGCCGCGACGTGGGAGCCGTCCTGCCCGGGCTGCGGCGGGGACCTGGCACCACTCCCCACCGACGAGGCCAAGCCGCTGCACCCTACCTCGGTCTATGGGGTGACAAAACGAAGCCAGGAGGAGACCGTGCTGGTGATGGGAAAGTCCTACGGAATTCCGGCCGTGGCGCTGCGCTACTTCAATGTCTATGGCCCCGGCCAGGCCCTGTCCAACCCGTACACCGGCGTGGCAGCCATCTTCTCCAGCCGCCTGCTCAACGGCAAACCGCCCTGCCTCTTCGAGGACGGCGAACAGGGGCGCGATTTTGTTCATGTCAGCGACATCGTTCAGGCGAACCTGCTGGCCATGGAGAGGAGCGAAGCCGATTTTCAGGCTCTCAACGTAGGGACGGGGATACGGACCTCCGTGCGACAGCTCGTACGAGGTCTCACCCGGAGACTGGCCCCCGAGAATAACGTGGTACCGAAGATCTTGGGAACCTTCCGGGAAGGTGACATTCGGCACTGTTACGCCGACATCACGCAGATTCGGGCCCGGTTGGGATACGAGCCGACGGTGCCGCTGGAGAAGGGGTTCGACGATCTGGTCGAATGGGCCAGGACCCAGAGGCCCCTTGACCGGTTCGAAGCGGCCACTGCGGAGCTGACCACTCGCGGACTGGTGAGCGGAAGCTAGGCGGGCATTCTCGAAGAATAATGACAAGAGGAGAGACGGCGATGTTCAGAGCATTGGTGACCAACCCGCCCTGGCCCGGAGACGGCTTCGGGGCAAGAGCCTCGGTCCGGTGGCCGCACAAGCGGAAGGACAAGAAACTGGAATACCCGATCTTCCTCTCCTACGCGGTGGCGCTGGCCCGAGCGGCCGGCATCGAAACGAGCTTCCTGGACGGGGTCTGTGACGAGCTCGGGATCGAAGCTTACGCCGCCGAGGTGAATCGGCTCGCGCCCGACTTCATCGCCATGGAGTGTTCCACTCCCTCCATCGACCATGACCTGGCTTCGGTGCGAAGAATCAAGGATCTCAGGCCGCGGACCTTCGTGGCCCTGATGGGCTCCCACGCCACTTATTTTCACCGGCAGCTCCTCGAGGAGCACACTGAAGTGGACGCCATCATCCGGGGCGAGTTCGAGATCACCGTTCGGGAGACGGCCCTCGCACTGAAAAACGGCACGCCCCTTTCCGAGGTGGCGGGCCTGACCTTCCGGGAGAGTCCTTCGATCCGGGTCACCCCGGATCGGCCATTCGATTTGGATCTCGATACCTGGCCGTATCCGGCCCGGGACATCATTCCGATCGAGAAGTACCAGACCGCCCAGTATCAGGGAACGAACGGGACCTTCATGCTCTCCAGCCGGGGCTGCCCCTACCGCTGCACCTTCTGCCTGTGGCCGGGCACGATGGTGGGACGGGACTTCCGTGCCAGAAGGCCGGAGTCGGTCGTCGACGAGATGGAGCATCTGGTCAAGAAATACGGGGTGGACGACATCTATTTCGACGACGACACCATGACCATCGACCGGGAGCGGCTCCTCGAGATCTGCCGGCTTATCCAGGAACGTGAGCTCAAAGTTCACTGGATTGCGATGGGTCGCGTCGACACGGTGGACGAGGAGCTGCTGAGCGAGATGCGCAACGCCGGCTGCGACAACCTCTACCTGGGAGTGGACGAAGGAAACCCTGAAGGAGACGATCGATTTCGCCGTCCGCCTGGATCCGGACAACGCCCAGTTCGCGGCCGCCGTTCCTTACCCCGGAACGGAGATGTACGAGGAATCTCTGCGGAAGGGGTACCTGAAGGCCAGCACCTGGGAGGACTATGCCGCCCGTGACATCGTGCTGGAGACGGAGACTCTTTCGCGGCTCGACCTGGAAAAGGCTCGTCTGGAGGCCTACCGTCGCTTCTACCTCCGCCCCCGATTCATCCTGCGCACGGCACTGAGACTGACGAACATCCGCGAGTTTCGCCGCGTCCTTCGCGGTACCCTCTCCATCGTCAGCCGCCTGATCTATTTCTCCAAGAATGTGAGGAGGAAGTCCCGGGGCGTGCCTTCCGGGGCCCTGGAGAACGCCTGAGGATGACCGTCTGCTACTGGGGAACCTACGACGCCGAGTATCCGCGCAACCGGATCCTGATGACCGGGCTGCGGGCCAGCGGTGTCGAGGTGCGGGAGTGCCACTTCCCGCTCTGGAAAGACAGCTCCCAGAAGCTGCGTCATGCCCGGTCGGGATGGTTTCGGCCGGGCCTACTCCTCCGGTGGTCTCGGGCGTACGGGTCCCTTGCGGCGCGCTTTCTGTCCTCGCCCAGACCGGACTTCCTCTTCGTGGGCTACTCGGGCCACTTCGATGTCTTCCCGGCGTGGGTCCTCTGCCGCCTGCGATCTGTTCCTCTGGTCTTCGACGCCTTTCTGAGCCTCTACGACTCCCTGGTCCTGGATCGGGACGCGGTGGCCCGGCAGGGAGTCAAGGCGAAGTTCCTCGCCTGGGTGGATCGGACCGCCTGCCGCCTGGCGGATCGGGTCCTTCTGGACACGCAGGCTCATGCGGAATTCTTCCGCGAGACCTTCGGGTTGCCTGCAGAGAAATTCTGGGTATTGCCCATCGGCGCGGATGATCTGGTCTTCCATCCCGGTCACGGGCTCTCGCGCAACGGGCGCCCCTATACGGTGCTTCACTTCGGGCGCTACATTCCCCTGCACGGCCTGGAGACGGTGGTGCGCGCCGCGCGCCTCCTCGAGGAGAACGGCGTACCGTGCCGCTTCCTCATGGTGGGCGATGGAGAGGAGAAGGGCAGGATCGAGGCCCTGGCCAGCCGGCTGGGAGTGCGCTCGGTGGAATTCCGGGGACCCGAGACGCCCGATCGCCTGGCCGAAACCATTCGCGAGGTCGACCTTTGCCTGGGAATCTTCGGAGAGACGGGCAAGGCATCCCGGGTGGTTCCCAACAAGGTCTACGAGGCCATGGCGGCAGGGAAGCCGATCATCACCGGTGACTCTCCCGCCGCGCGGGAGTTCCTGACGAACGAGGTGGACTGCCTCCTCTGCCGGCGTGGAGATCCCGAGGCTCTCGCGGAGGCGATCCTGCGTCTCCGGAACGACGGGGCTCTGGCGGAGCGGCTGGCGCTCGCCGGTCGAAAGCGATTCCAGGAGAGGGCCGCGCCGCGGGCGATCGGCCGGGAGCTCGTGGAGCGGCTCGAGGCGTGGAGAGGAAGTCATGAGCGCGCGGCCTGAGCGTCCAACTCCCGTCGAGTGGAAATGGGTTGTTGCGCTCCTGGGACTGGCGCTGGCGCTCCGGGTGGGGTTCGTCCTGTTCGAGCAGCCGGGGTTCTACTTCGAGGATTCGCTGGACTACGACCGCGCTGCGCGGGCGTTCTTGCAGACCGGACAATTCGACGCCCGATACTACCGCTTCCCACTGTACCCGCTGGTGATGGCGGCGAGCTACGGAGTGTTCGGTGATGGTCTGACGCCCTTTCGAGTCATTCAGGCGATCTTCGGAGCCGGCACCTGCGTCTGCACCTGGGTCCTCGGACGGCGTCTCTTCGGAATCCGGGCGGGGCTTCTGGCGCTCTTCGGAGCAGCCGTTTTCCCCATCCACGTTGTGCTGCCAGGGATCGAGTATCCCGTGGTCATCGGGACGTTCCTGATATGGTGGGTCCTGGCGCTCCTGAGATGGGACGATGCAGCGGCGACACATCACCTCGTCCGACTGATTCTGGCGGGAGCAGGAGTCGCCATCTCCGCAATGCTCTTCGAAGGGGGCTGGGTCCTGGGTCTCTTTCTCTGCCTCTGGGCGCTCGTCGGCCGCACCGCCCGACGCATGAGAGCGCGTTCCCTAGCGATCGTCGGAGCCGTCTCTCTGGTGATTCTGGCGCCATGGCTCTATGGAATGAAAAAGAGTGGAGACTACAGGGCGGGCTCGCGTCGGCCGACGAACGGTTCCGTGAGGAGCTCCATGAAAAGGACGCGAGGATGGCGGTCGCCAATTCCCTGGTCGGGAATCTACCCCGGCTTCTCTACGCGGCGGGATTCAGCGCACTTCTGGCAGCCGCCGCTATCGGGGCGCTCGTGGCGTTGCGCGCTGTTCCAGGGGCGGCCTTCCTGGTCGCGTGGCCGGTTGCGCTGGGGGCCTGCTATGCCCCCTTCTTCACGCAGATGCGTTACCGGATTCCGGCGGATCCGGCCTTCATTCTCTTGGGAGCCTATGCCGTGGAATTGACATTGCGAAGATCCCTCTGGGGGGGTATTCGCGACTCGCTGAAGACTCTGTGGGAAGGGTGGAAGCGGATCGCCGCGAAGATCGCCGTCGTGCAGACGTTCATCGTTCTCTTCCTCCTCTTCGTGGTCGTCATGGGACCAGTTGCCCTGCTCATGAAGCTCTTCCGGAACGACCCGATGCGTGCTCCCAGGGCCGCGGGATCCTTCTGGGCCCTACGTGAGAAGACACGCGCGGGTATGGAAGAGTGCCTGAGGCAGTTCTGACGGAGAAGCAACGGTGAACATCCTGGGAATTTCCTGCTTCTATCATGACGCGGCAGCCTGTCTCATCCAGGACGGACGCCTCGTGGCCGCCGCCTCCGAGGAGCGTTTTACCCGGAAAAAGCACGACGACGGCTTCCCCAGGGAGGCCATCAAATACTGCCTACGAGAAGGGAAGATCACTGCGAAGGACCTGGACCACGTGGGATTCTACGACAAGCCGTTCCTGAAATTCGAGCGGCTCCTCTCCACCTACCTCTCGACGTTCCCGCGAGGATTTCTCTCCTTCTCCAAGGCCATGCCGGTCTGGCTGAAGGAGAAGCTCTGGATCCCGCAACTCATCCGGAAGGAGCTGAACTACGAGGGAAAGATCCTCTTCACCGAACATCACCTCTCCCACGCCGCCAGCGCCTTCCTGGTCAGCCCTTTCAAAGAGTCGGCGATCCTGACCGTGGACGGGGTGGGGGAGTGGGCCACGGCCAGCTACGGGATCGGCCGGGACCGTGAGATCGAGCTCTTCAAGGAGATCCGGTTCCCGCATTCCCTGGGGCTACTCTACAGCGCCTTCACCTATTACCTCGGCTTCAAGGTGAACAGCGCGGAGTACAAGGTCATGGGCCTGGCCCCTTACGGCGTTCCCCGTTACGTGGACGAGGTGAAGCAGCTCGTCGAGATCAACGACGACGGCAGCTTCGAGATGGACATGCGCTACTTCTCGTACCACCACGGCCTGAGGATGATGAACGGCCGGTTCTCGAGGCTCTTCGGCGGTCCCCCACGGGACCCGGAGTCGAAGCTGGAGCAGCGGCACAAGGACATCGCCGCTTCCGTGCAGAAGGTCACGGAGGAAATCATGCTCAGAATGGCCTCCTATCTGCACCGGGAATCCAAGATGGACTACCTCTGCCTAGCGGGAGGCGTGGCCCTGAATTGCGTCGCGAACGGGCGGATTTTGCGAGAAGGGCCCTTCAAGGATCTCTTCATCCAGCCGGCCGCGGGGGACGCGGGAGGCGCTCTCGGAGTCGCAGCCTACATCTACAACTCCATTCTGGGTCATCCGCGAATCGACGCCATGGAGAACGCCTTCCTCGGGCCCGAATACGGCGAGGAGGAGATCCTGGAGACGCTGAGTCGGTACGGGGCGCCCTACCGGCGCCTGGAGCGAGACGACCTGGTGCGAGAGGCGGCGGCCCTCATCGAGGGCCAGACCGTCATCGGCTGGTTCCAGGGAAGAATGGAGTTCGGCCCCCGGGCGCTGGGAAGCCGCAGCATCCTGGCCGATGCCCGGAACCCCGAGAACAAGGACGTGGTCAATCTCAAGATCAAGTTCCGGGAGAGCTTTCGCCCGTTCGCCCCTTCGGTGCTGGAGGAGAGAATCGCCGCATACTTCGAGATCGACCGCCCCAGCCCCTACATGCTCCTGGTCGCTCCAGTCCGGGAGTGAAAGCGGGTCATCCCGTCGGTGACCCACGTGGATCACTCCGCTCGTATCCAGAGCATCAACAGGAGCCAGAATCCGCTCTATTACGACCTGATCCGGGAATTCGACAGGCGCACGGGCGTGCCGGTGATCATCAACACCTCATTCAATGTTCGGGGCGAGCCGATCGTCTGCTCACCCGACGACGCCTATCGCTGCTTCATGCGGACTCACATGGACTACCTGATCCTGGGTCCCTTCCTTCTGGACAAGAAGAACCAACCGAGTTTCAGGGAGGAGAAGGATTGGCGGGAGCAGTTCCAGCTCGATTGAGCGCGAAGAGAAAGAGGCGAAGATGAGTCTCAAGAGTTCCATCAGGGAGAAGATCGACTTCTGTGCCGAGTTCTGGAATTTCCTGAAGGTCCGAAAGAAGTGGTGGCTGGCTCCCATCATTCTTCTCTGTCTTCTCCTGGGGCTCCTGATCGTCCTGACCCAGGGATCGGCCCTGGCGCCGTTCATCTACACGATCTTCTAGGATCGGTGCGAAGGTACCTTCATGGGAGAGTCCGGGCAGGAAGCGCGGATCGGCGCAGTTGTCGTGGCGCGCAACGAGGCGGCGACACTCGGGATTTGCCTCGCTGCCCTGCGCCGCGCCCTCGATCTGGAGGGAGGAGGCGAGATCCTGGTCGTGGACTCCGCCTCCTCCGACCTCACCTCCCAAATCGCGAGCGAGTCGGGCTGTCGCGTCATCAGCGTCAGGAGGGCCTCCCGCATCTGTCCATCCGCGATGAGGCGGATCGGCGCTGCCTGCATGAGCTCCCGTTACCTGCTCTTCCTGGATGGGGATTGTGAGCTGGAGACTGGATTCCTGCCGGCGGCCCTCCGGGCGATGGAGGCCGAGCCTTCGCTCGGGGTGGTGGCCGGTCTCCGACGGGACTATTACAGCACACGGCAGGGGCTGGTCCCCGCCGAGGGGGAATACTACGGTAGTCAGGGTCGTAGCTCTCCCGCGCAGGTTCCCACCTATGGCGGCTGCGCCCTTTACCGCCGTTACGCCCTCGAAAAGGCTGGCTCTTTCGATCCGTTCCTGAGAGCCAAGGAAGAAGAGGACCTCGCCCAGCGGATCAGGGCGGCGGGATACCGGATAGAAATCCTACATGTGCCGATGATCCGTCACATGACCGTTCCGCGCGAGAGCCTCAGGAGGCTCCTGCGCTCCCTCCGCCACGGGTTTTATGTCGGCCGGGGCGAGGCGGCCCGGATCTTCCTCTCGCGCGGCCAGGTGGGCGCCTCTCTTAGAGGGCTGGATCGGGTGCTACTGACCCTTCTGCACCTTGCGATTGGCGCCGTCTGCCTGGGGGTTTGGTTGAGGGGGACCCGGTGGCCGGCAGTCGCGTGGCTCGCGTTTTCGCTAACCGGGTTCGGAAGCTTCGTATGGCGCTCTCGTAGCCTTTCCCGGGCCTGCTTCTATGTTGTGGAGTGGCTGGTACAAGGTGCCTGCCTCGTGGTGGGCCTTCTCACCCCCCGGCGGCCCGCCGACTCCTATCGGTGGGAAGGGGAAGAGAAGGCTCCATCGACGCAGGGAACCTGGGCCCTCCCAAGGGTGCTTCTCGCGGGTCCCCTTCCCAGGCCGCCGTTCCGTGGAGGAGTGGAGAAAGGGGTGACCCTTCTGCTCCAGGGAGACCTCGCCCAGCGAACCTCCATGCGGCTCTTCAACACCTACCGGGCGCAGGATCCCTCTCGATCCCTG
>WNGH01008900.1_pt1 | contig 13459 bp, 9 predicted proteins | sample 5400631 | NCBI WGS metagenome assembly WNGH01 (sample SAMN13153373, study PRJNA577476) | soil metagenome | isolation source: 115 cm soil or saprolite under Garry oak tree replicate 1 | place: USA:California | collected 2016-06-15
TGGCTCTTACGAGTCATCGCATCGAACAACCGATTCGTCTTCGGAGTGTACCGTCGTCACATGAAGACGATCGGCTATCTTGGCCAGCTCGACAGACTGTTCGGCGTGCCGGCGACGACACGCAATTGGAACACAATCGTTGCGATCGTGCGGATTCTGAAAGGCCAGGGGAAGCAAGGCTCATCTTGACGAGCGGTAGACGCGCACATAGTCGACCTCGAACCGCGCCGGGAACTGCGTCCCGGAGGGATCCCCGCCGTTCCACCCGCCGATGGCGAGGCTGAGGAGGAGGTGGTGCGGTTGGCGCAGGGGGTTGGGGGGACCGCCGGCGCCGTTAAAGGTCGAGTCGAGAGGCTTGGTGTTGAGGAGCAGGCTATCGACGTAGAGGCGGATCTCGCGTTCGTCCCAGTCCATCCGCCACACGTGATAGTTGTGCGCCCACACGGCGCCACCGAGCTGCGCGATCGGCCGGCGCGCGGAGTCCCACTTCGCTCCCCCCGCGCTGTCCGCCCAGGCCACGTTGGCCAAGAGGACGCCGCGGTAATACTCCATCACATCGATCTCGCCGCTCGCCGGCCAGAACCCCTGCTCGCCCAGCGTCCAGAACGCCGGCCACATGCCGGGGCGCACGTCGATGCGCGCCCGCATCTCGAAGCGGCCGTATTGCCAGCTGGCGCGGCCCTGCGTCGTCAGGCTCGCCGAGGTGTACGCCGCGTACGGCCGGCGCGCCCGCCAGTCATTGATCGTTGAGTCGAACGCCGGATTGCGAATCCGCTCGCGCCTCGCTTCGATGATGAGCTGCCCGTGCTCCACCCGCGCATTCTCCGGACGATACCACTGCAGCTCCTCGTTGCGGACGAAGCCGTGCTCGTAGGTCCACTTGCTGGAGTCCGGGCGCCCATCACGGTCGAATTCGTCGGCCCACACCAGCTCGAGCTGACGGGGGGCAGCTGTTTCCGGGGCGGGCGGCACAGCCGCCGGGCGCCCACTGCAGACCATGAGCGCCGCCATCGTTGCCACGAGTCCGTGCCAGGAGCCTTCGAATCGAGCAGTCACGTTCAACCGGTCGCGGCTAGTTGATCGTTAGTATACGGGCCGGGTAGGCTCTCGCTAGACGGGTGTCGATGCCGGGGAGTCTCGTTCGACGAATCTCATGGAGGCTGAGCAGCCGTCGATTGTTCCAACAGCGGTGGGTTGGCGCCCTTGATCACGAGCCACAACATGATCGCCAGCTCCCCGAACAGGGCAGGCTGAGAAAAGATAAACACCTTATCCTGATAATCCGGAAAGAATAATCCCGTGAAGCTCAGCACCACGTAGGCGACGCCGTTGATGATAAGCCACACGCCAAGGAACCGCGGCAGGAAACGCGATTTGTAAGCCAGGGCCCCCATCGGGAAGAGCCACAGCCCCCACAGGATCTCGGCAGCAACGATCTGATGGTGATGCAAGCGGAGGAACAGCATGACCAGGGCATCACGCTGCGGTTTGTCGAAGACGGACAAGAAGTCGGCGCCGCCGGCGCCCCCGCCCCGCGCGACCATGAGGGCGCCGGCATCGCTCACCACGTTCACGAAGTTGATGAGGGCGGGCATCACGCCGCCCACGATCACGAGCAGCACTGCGAGTTGCTGGTCCACCCCTTTGAACAACCGGTAAAACGCGAGTACGAGGAAGATCAGGACCACGGCACCCAACAGGTCGCTCAGCATGCCGAATCGGAAGAGCCACTCGTGCGCGGCGATGTTGCTGGCCGTCGCCGCGGCGTTACCCTGCACAAAGAGTTTGTTGGGGATGTAGATGAGGCGCAGCGGGCCGAGCAGCACAAGGAGCAGATACCAGTATCCAACCACTCTTCCTGGATTGCGGGCCGAGCTCATGTGCCCTCCGTCGCCGAACGGGCGCGGTCACAGGTCAGCGGCAGATACGCAACGAGCGGAGGGGAAGTTTCGATGAAGAAGCGGTTGCACAGCGTGGTTCCGATGTGTAAGGTCAAGCGAAACCGCACGTTTGAGGATTCAACTGATGCATTCACGGAGACGTTTTCAGTTCCTCGGCATTGTGATCCTCGCATGTGCCGCGCCAATGTGTGCTCCGCAGCCTCCGGCGCAGGCTCACCCGCGCCCGGCCCAAGCGACACCGGCTAGCCGTGGCGGCAATCGTGCTCCGGACTATCCGGTGCGTCTTCCTGCTCCTCCCGAACAGGTGGCGCAGGGCCAGCAGCTCTTCCAGAGCAATTGCAGCTTCTGCCATGGCTCGGACGCCAGGGGCGGAGAAACGGGGCCGAACCTGGTTCGCGCGCAACTCGTTCTGGCTGATCAACACGGAGAACTCATTACTCCGGTCGTCCAGAACGGGATTCCCGGCCGCGGTATGCCAAAACTCACGTTGAGTGCGACGGAGATCGCCGACATCGCTGCCTGGTTGCACAGCCAGCCGCTTTCCGATCGCGGCGCCCCCAGCACGCTCGATATCCTGGTGGGCAACGCCAAGGAAGGGGAAACCTATTTCGACGGCGCGGGACACTGCACGCAATGCCACTCGGTTACCGGAGACCTCGCCGGGATCGGCGCCAGGCATGACCCGAAGACGATTCAAAACCTGGTCGTGTCCGGCGGAAGCGGCAGACGCTTTGGTCGCCGGGCGGCCGGCTCGGCACCGCCGAAGGTGCCGCCTACGACTGTCACAGTCACGCTCCCCCCGGGGCAGACCATAACGGGAGATCTCGATCACATCTCCGCCTTCGTCGTTGCTCTCAGAGAGCCAGACGGTACGTACCGCAGCTTCGCCAGACACGATTCGATCCCCAGGGTCGTCGTCACCAATCCACTGCAATGGCATATCGACATGCTCCCGCAGTGGCGGGATTCCGATATCCATAACCTCACCGCGTATCTCGTCACATTGAAATGACACGAACCGCCAGGCTGCTTCTCTTGATTCCGTTCTGCGTGCCGTGCGGGTCGCTCGTGGGCCAGAGGTTGGATCCCGCGTTGCTGACCAGGCCCGCGATCGACTCATGGCCGACCTACGCGGGTGACTATTCGCAGCGTCGGTACAGCACCCTCACGCAGATCGACACGACCAACGTCAGGCATCTCTCCCTGGCGTGGGTGAGCCGTCTGACGGCGGGCGCCGGCGGCGGCGAGGGGGGATTCTTTGGGCCACCTGCAACGCCGCCGATCACCGGGGGTGTGGCGGAAAATCCGGTCAATATTCCCGGATCGACCAGCGGCTCGCCCCGTTTATCCGGATCGATTCTGCAGGTGAACGGCATCCTGTACGTCACATCGCCCGACAACGCGTGGGCGATGGACGCGCTGGACGGGCACATCCTCTGGCACTACTGGTGGAAGTCGCGCGGGGGCACGCACATCGGCAATCGCGGCATGGCGATGTACGGCGACTGGCTGTTCTTCGAGACCCCGGACGACTACCTCGTGTCGCTCGACGCGAAGACGGGCCAGGAGCGCTGGCACAAAGAGATCGCGGACTTCACCCAGCAGTATTTCTCGACCATGGCACCGGTGGTGGTCGGCGATCATGTGCTGGTGGGGACGGGTGACGATCTCGACGCGCCGGGATTTCTGCAGTCCTTCGATCCCAAGACCGGCGACTTGCAGTGGAAGTTCTACACCGTACCGATGAAGCAGGGGGATCCGGGGCTGGAAACATGGGCGAGCTTGGACGCGGCGCAGCACGGGGGCGCGCAGGTCTGGATACCGGGGTCGTACGATCCGGAGACGCACCTGTACATCGTCGGGACGGGTAATCCCACGCCGGCGTACACGGCGCGGCTGCGCGCACCGCGCGATGCGCACACGAACCTGTACACCTGCTCGGTGGTCGCGGTGACCGTAGAGACGGGAAAGATGGCGTGGTACTTCCAGACGTCGCCGAACGACACGCACGACTGGGATTCGACCCAGCCGCCGGTGCTGGTCGACGGGATGTTCGGGGGGAAGCCGCGGAAAATGGCGATGCAGGCGTCGCGCAATGGCTACTTCTACGTGCTGGATCGAACCAATGGCGAGCATCTGCTCACGATGAAGTACTCCGACGCGGCCAACTGGGCTGCCGGCATCAACGCCAAGGGGCAGCCCGAGCGCAACCCAGACAAGGACAACACGATCGCGGGCTCGCTGGTATCGCCGGACAATGGAGGCGCGACCAACTGGCTTCCGGCCAGCTACGACCCCCAGACGGGACTCTTCTACGTCGTGCTGCGCGAGCTCTACGCGATGTATTACCTGACAACGACGGACCCACGCGTGATGGTAGGGCTGGGAGGCAGCGAGCAGGATGTCGTCGGATCGCTCGGTACGTCCATCGCCGCGATCGATTACCAAACGGGAAAGCTCGCGTGGAAGTATCGCTTCGAGGGAGCAGGTGGAGGTGGTACCGGCTTGCTCACGACGGCGGGCGGTCTGCTGTTCGCCAACGACGCGTCCGGGAGTCTTGTTGCCTTTGGCCTGCGGGGGAAGAGGTCGCCCGTGCCGCTCTGGCACGCCCATATCGGCTCGATCGAGAACGCCGCGGAGACCTACACCGTAGGCGGCCGCCAGTATGTGCTCGTGACCGCCGAGGGGGCGGTTTTCGCATTTTACCTACAATAGGCCGCGGCGGCACGGGCCCGGGCTGCTTGCGCGGTTCCCTACGGGATCGTTCCCTGATAGAGCGGATTCTTCGGGTCTACGTGGTCAGGGCCGACGTTCGGGTTGGCGCGGCGTTCGCCCAGGCCGATCGGGAAACAGAGACGGACCCGGTCGCTCATGTCCTCCATGTCACCCGGGGTGCTGGCTTCCACCCAACGCCGTTCGTCACCGAGGCGGCGTGCCTCGAGCCAGAGCTCGATGCCGCGCTCGCGCTTCAGCGCTGTCCACGCCTCGGTAGCGTTCGTCGCTGGCCAGGGCGCAAGCGGCTGGCCGGTCGTGTCGCTGATCACGGTGGTGCGGACGCCGTTGATCTTGCTCATGGCCGTGGGCCAGTCTCCGGCCCGCAGCGCGAGCTCGGCCTCGACCAGCCGCATCTCGCGGCCGGTCGAGAGGTTGATCGGCGAGTCCCGTCCCGTGTATTTCGTGGGGAAGAGCCAGGGCACGTACCGGAACTCTGCGGTGGGTATCTTGGGATCCGTGCGCCACCTCACCCGCGGGTCGCCCGTGCTGCTGTCGTACCGCTCGTAGAACGTGGCGGAAACGCTGATCTCGCGGTACGGTTGGTTGGCGTTGACCCAGTAGATGAAATTGTAGTAGTCCTCATTCTCGATGCTGTAGACCGCCCGAAACACGTAATTCGTGGGGACGGTCGCAGCGTCGGACGCGGCGCCGGCGTCGTCGCCGAGCATCAGCCGCACCGATGCGCGCGCCGCGGTCGCGGCGGTGGTTACCCCCGTATCGCGCGCCGCGCCGGCGACGGCAATCGCCTCCGTGAGCGCGCTCTCGGCACGGCGGAAGTAGCCGTTGTAGTCCGAAGGCGCGCCCCCGTTGATGACCGCTTCGCACATGTTCTCGCCGAGCAGCCGGTTGGCGTACCCGGCGTAGAGCAGCGCCTTCGCGCCGAGGTCGTAGCTGTCGAATTGGGCGCCCATGACGTCCCGGAAGCGCCGGACCGCGTCCTCGGCCACCCAGCGCGCCTGCTGCGCGGAGTTCCACGCGTTGTCGGGAATCTCCTCCACGCTGAGCTGACCGGGATCGAGCGGGAGCTTCACCGGGTGAATGCGCCCGCCCTGCGTGAACTCCTTCGACGCGTCGCCGCCGAAGAAGGCGACCCAGTTGATCGCCTCGGAGAGGGCGAGGCTGGCGCCGGCAACGACCGCGGCATGCGCCCCGGGGTCGTTGAGGAGCGGGTCCTGTACGCGGTCGGGGTTGTCCACCGACAGATTGCAGGCCGCGAGCGTGCCGAGCACCACGAGCGCACCTGCGCGGACCACGAAGCCGCGTCGGGAAAGGAGCCGTAGGATCTGCATCCGCATGGTCGTCCTCCCTCCCTCAGAAGGTGAGCTTGAGCGAGAAGGTCACCGTCGCCGGCGGCGGCAGCTGATCCGTGATCAGCGAGAAGAGCTGGTTCACGTTGTCGCGCGAGCCGATCAGCTCCGGGTCGAACGAGGCGAACTCACTGTTCGTCCAGCGCCAGAGATTGTGGAATGACAGGCTGGCGAAGGCGCTCGTGGCCCGCGGGATGAATCGGGTCGGGATGGGCGCCTGCACCGTCACCTCGCGCAGCTTGAAGAAGTCGAGCGGCATGAACCAGACGTCGCTGCGCGCGTTCTTGTAGCAGCGGGCGCGGTCGAGCGCGCGCACCATCGAGATGGCCGCCGGTGCGTTGGGATCGCCGGGTCCCGTGTACGAGGCCCACGGCACGATCTTGTAGACGTCGTCGCAGCCGACGGGACCGCGCGGCCCACGCTGCGCCACCAGTCGCGACGGGAAGTCCTGGCCCCAGGCGCCGCCCTGGTACTCCCCGCGCGCGGTCAGCAACAGGCCGTGCGGCAGCTTGAGGGTCGTGAACGGATCGATGATCACGGTCGGGACCGAGGGCCCGAAGAAGGCGTCCAGCGCGTACGCCGGGTCCGCGAACGCGTCCCGGTTCGTCACCTTGGCCCCGCGCCAGACCGGAGCCGGCTGGCCGGGCACGATGTTGTAGAAGATCGCGCCGCCGGTGCTCACCACGTTCGTGTGGTTGGTCGATATCGTCGAGCCGAGGTCCCAGGTGAACCAGCTCCCGCGGAGCACGGTGGCGTCGAGCGACGCCTCGATGCCAGCCGCGGACAGCTCGCCCACGTTTTCGAGCTGGGCGCCGAACCCGTTCGAAGCCGGCTGCGGCACCAAGAAGAGCGCGTTCACAGTGCGGCGGTGATAGTAGGTGAACGTCAGCGACAACCGGTCGTCGAGCGCGGCAGCGTCCAAGCCGACCTCCACCTCGCCGCTCTTCTCCGGGCCGAGCGCCGGGTTCCCGAGGTTGTCGGGCAGAAACGCCGTCTGCCCGGCGAACGCGCCGGCGTTCCACGTCCGGACCGCGTCGAAGACGCCCGGCGCCCGCCCGGCGAAGCCGTACGCAGCGCGCAGCTTGGTGGTACCGAGCGTCGCGGGCCAGAACGGCTCGTCGGAGATCACGTAGGAGGCGGACAGCTTCGGGTACGCCTGCAGCCCGAAGCTGCTGCCGAACGCGCTGCTCCCGTCCACCCGCAAGCCGCCGGTGAGGAAGTAGCGGTCCTTCCATGCGAGCAGGCTCTGCAGGAAGAAGCCGCCCGTCTTCACCTCCTGGCCCCCCGAGAAGACGAAGCGCTCGGCCGCCCGGCTGAGCGTCTGCTTGCCGGGTCCCGGCAACCCGCGGCCGTAGCCGTCGACCCGCGCGTCCGCCGTGTGGACGAGCTGTCCGCCGACCGAGAACGTGGCCTTGAAGTCGTTCGTCGGGTGCGCTTCGGCGCTGCCGGCGTAGTCGAGCGTGACCGTCTCGCTCTGCCAGTCCAGTTCCGAGATGTCGCCGGTCGGCTGGAACACGAAGCCGTAGGGGTGGAATACCTCGCCCGACATGGCGGCGCGGTCGTAGCCGAACGTGAACTTGTGCGACATCCAGCCGAAGGGAACCCAGGTGGCGCTCGCGCCCATGATCAGCCGGTCGTCCGTCTGCGTCGTCTTACGCGTGAGCAGCTTGGCGATGTTCTCCGGCGTCGCCGCGCCAAGCGCCGTCACCGGTGAGCGGTAGACGTTGAAGAAGATCGACTCGCCACCATTGCCGTCCGGCGACATCGCCAGGTCGTTCTTGCTCACGAAGCTGTTCCACTGGAGCGTGAGGTTCGTCAACGGTTGCAGCGTCAGGTTGCCGCGCATGCTGTAGCGTCGCTCATGGTCCTGCGGCAGCACGCCGTCCTTGTCGTCGAAGGCGCCCGAGAGATAGTACCGGGCCTGACCGCTGCCCCCGGAGACCGACAGCGCCTCGCTGTGCCCGTACGCCTTCTTCAGCCATGGCTCCATGTTCAGCAGCGGCCGCACATCCGAGCCGTACGGGCGCATCCAGTTGATCCCCTGGTCCGTCTGGAACGTGAAGGCGGTCTTCCCGGCCGTGCCGCGCTTCGTGAAGATCTCGATCACGCCGGCGGCGGCCTCGGTACCGTAGAGCGTCGCCGCCGCCGCGCCCTTGATCACCTCCACCCGATCGACGTCGCCGGGGTCGATGTCCGCGAGGGGGCTGGCCTCGACCTGTGCGGCGTTGAACGTGCTGCCTCCCTGCGACACGTTGCGCGGATAGTTGTTGGCGGTCTGGCGCACCCCATCCACGTAGACCAGTGGCTGATTGCTCTGACTCAGCGAGACGTTGCCGCGCAGGCGAATCGTCGCGCCCTGCCCGATCGTGGCCCCGCCGACGTCTACGGTCATGCCCGGCACGCGCGCCTGCAGCAGCGTCTCAACGCTCTTCGTGGGCTCCGCCACGGAGGCGAGGTTGATCTGCGTGATCGCGTTGCCGACCTCACGCCGACGCGCCTGACTGCCCGTCCCCGTCACCACGACCTGCTCGAGCGCGAGCGCCTCCTCGCCCAGCCCAAAGTCCACGGTCGCCGCCCCGCTCGAGGGCACGTCCACGGTCTGCGTCGAGGCGCGGTAGCCGATGCGCTGCGCCCGGACATCGTGCGTCCCGGCCGCGACCCCCAGCAGCTCGTAGCGGCCGTCGGCGTTCGTCAGTACGCCGATCTCCGTCCCCACGACGTACACCCGCACCGAGGAGAGCGGCGCATTCGTGCGCGCGTCCACCACACGCCCGATCACACGAGCTTCGGCCTGCTGCCGGCGCAGCCGCGCGGGTGCGCCGGCGGCGAGCGGCTCCGCGCCGCTCGCGAGCAGAGTTGCGGCCAGGAATACCGCCAGCGGTCGACTCATGGAATTCTCGGAGCCTCCTTGAATGTGAAGAACTCCCGGTTATTCCTGTTGCAACGTTGCAACATCGCTGCTCGTTGCCCCTGCCTCCATGCATGGGACGTGCCTGTCTCGCTTCCTAGTCAAGCCCCGCGGCAACACAGGCCGGCTGGCTTCACCTGACCGCGGGTGGCATTGTGATCGTCACGCTGCTGCAGGGGATATGGATCATCCTGGTCGCAGCGCATCTACCTCGGGAGGGCTCCAATGGCTGTGACGTCTACGCGAGAACGAGCGCTGCAGGTCGTTCTGGTGGTGTTGGGTCTGTTGACGATCGTCGCCAATATCTATCCGCTGGTGACCTCTCTCCTGACCCTGCGCCCGACTGGCGGGACGACAGCGCCGATGTTCTATACCATTTTGGCGACGCTCGGCGTTTTCCTGGTGCTCGCGGCACGCAACCCCTCCGCGCATCGCAGCTTGATTGCGTACACCGTATGGTCCAGTTTCGCGCACACGGCGGTCATGGCGCTGATGGCGATTCAACTTCCCACCAAACGCGGCGAACTGCTGGCCGGCGCGGCCGTGACCGGCCTGGGGGCCGTGCTGCTGTTCGTGTTTGCCCCTCGAAAGGAGACGGCCTCGGCCACCTCCTGCGACAGTCCAGTTTCAACACGCCGCGGGCGACAAGGCGTACAACTTCGGCCGCATCCGCCACTTCGTGACGGAGGCCGCCCGCGCGCGCGTGGAGCTGATTGCGTTCCCGGAGATGTGCCTCACGGGCTACTGGCACGTGCGCAAGCTCTCGCGCGCCGCATTCGAGGCACTGGCCGAGCCGGTCCCCGACGGGCCGTCGACGCGGGACCTCCTGGACCTGTCCCGGGAACACGGGATGACCATCGGCGCGGGGTTGCTGGAGCGGGCGGCGGATGGCGGCGTCTACAACGCCTATGTCGTCGCGATGCCGGATGGGGCGTGGGCGGTGCACCGCAAGCTGCACGTCTTCGAGCACCCGAACATTTGCGCCGGGAGCCGCTACACCGTGTTCGACACGCCGCACGGTTGCCGCGTGGGCGTGCTGATCTGTTACGACAACAACATCGTCGAGAACGCCCGCGCCACGGCGCTGCTGGGCGCCGAGATCCTGCTCGCGCCGCACCAGACGGGCGGGTGTAACTCGGTGAGCCCGCGCGGCATGAAGCCGATCGACCCCGCCCTTTGGGCGCGTCGCCACGAGGACCCCGCGGCGTGCGAGGCGGAGCTGCGCGGGCCCAAGGGCCGGGCGTGGCTTATGCGCTGGCTCCCGAGTCGGGCGCACGACAACGGCATGTTCCTGCTGTTCAGCAACGGCATCGGCCCTGACGACGATGAGATCCGCACCGGCAACGCGATGGTGCTCGACCCCTATGGTGACGTCATCGCGGAGTCGCGGGCGCTGGGTGACGACATGGTCGTTGCGGATCTCGACGCGTCGGTCCTGCCCACGTCATCCGGCAGGCGCTGGTTGCGGGCGCGCCGGCCCGAGCTGTACGAGTCGCTGACGCGTCCCACGGGCCAGGAGCAGGAGACTTGGCGTGTGCGGTTCGGGGGGTGACGTCACCCCCGTCGTTAGAAGTACGTCTTTCCCTCCGTTTTTTCTCATGAGAGCGAGCGAGCCTGTCATCCTGAGCGAAGCGAAGGATCTCCTTCGCGCCTGCGGCGCTCAGGATGACAGGCTGGGGCGCGCTTTTTTGAAAAGAGAGATAGGATGTCACCCCATGGTCATAGGACTATTACTCGCCCTGCAGCTGCGCACGCCGGTCTACGACCGCGTGATCCTCGGCGGCCACGTGATGGATCCAGCCTCCAGACTCGATGCGGTCCGCAATATCGGGCTCACGGGCGGACGAATCGCCATCATCACGACCCACGCCATACGTGGCCGGGACACCGTCGACGCGCGCGGCCTCGTCGTCGCCCCTGGGTTCATCGACCTGCACGCGCACGGACAGACGCCCGAGACATATCGGTTCTATTCGCTCGACGGTGTGACGACAGCGCTCGAGCTCGAGCTCGGCACGTCGGACGTCGCTGCCTGGTACCGCGAGCGCAGTGCCGGCGAGCTGGTGAACTACGGCGTCAGCATCGGCCACATCAAAGTCCGGATGGCGGTGATGCACGACTCCGGCACCTGGATGCCGGTGAGCGACGGCGCCTATCGCGCGGCGACGCCCGCGGAGATTGGCGAGATCGCGCAACGCTTGGAGATTGGTCTCCACGAGGGCGCGGTCGACATCGGCGCCGGGTTTCCCTACACGCCGGCGGCAACGCGCGATGAGCTGCTGGCCGTGTTCCGCGTCGCCGCAAGGACGAAAACGCCGATCCACGTGCACATTCGCCCCGGCGTCGCCGGCCTCAAGGAAGCGCTGGCGCTCGCCGGCGAAACCCACGCCCCGCTGCACGTGGTGCACATCAATAGCGCCGGCCTTGCCGAAACCCCGGCGATGCTCGAGATGATCAGAGCTGCGCGCGCAAGCGGACACGACGTGACGACGGAAGCGTATCCGTATGACGCCGGAATGACCGAGATTCAATCCGCCACCATCCAGGACGTTTATAAGAACGCTCCCGATGAGCGCTTGGCCGAGCTGGAATGGGCGGGAACGGGTGAGCGGTTGAATCGGGAGAGCTTTGAGCGCTATAGCCAGATCGGCGGTCCCGTCGTCGTTCACACGAACACGGAGCAGATGGTCGCTGTGGCGATCAACAGTCCACTCACCATCTTTGCGAGCGACGCGTACTGGCAGAAGGGCACGGGCCATCCGCGGACCACGGGGACTTTTGCAAAGGTGCTTGGCCGCTACGTACGCGAGGCCCACTCACTGTCGTTGATGGAAGCAATCCGCAAGATGACGCTCATGCCGGCGCAGCGACTCGAGCCACGCGTCCCGGCGATGCGGCAGAAGGGGCGCCTGCGTGTTGGCGCAGACGCGGATATTACGATCTTTGACCCCGCGACGGTGGTGGATCGCTCGACCTACCGAGAACCGTCGCTGTCGCCCGTCGGCATTCAGCACGTGATCGTGAACGGTGTGTCGGTGGTCGCGAACGGGCGAGCAGTCGAGAGCGTCGCACCGGGAAAGGCGGTACGGGCGGAGGCACCAAGATGACCGATCCTCGCGATCCTTCTCGCCGCTCTCGCCGCGACTTCCTGGCCGCGTCGGCGATCGGTCTCATCGGGCTGGCGGGTGGCTCGGAGAGTCCTCCGGATGGTGATCTTCTCTACGTTGGGACGTATACGGAAGGCACCCGGTCCGAGGGCATCTATCTCGTCCTGATGGACCGGCGCTCCGGACAACTGCGGCGAGTCGGCTCGGTGGCCGCCGGCGCGAACCCGTCCTTCCTCACCATCCACCCCAACGGGCGCGTGCTCTACGCCGTCAACGAGCTGGAGAAGTACAACGGGAGAGCGACTGGTGCGGTGACCGCGTTCGCGATCGCCAAGGATACCGGCGCGCTCACCCCACTGAACGAGCAGCCGTCTGAAGGTGGTGCGCCTTGCTACGTGAGCGTGGACCGCAGCGGGCGAGTGGTGCTCGTAGCCAACTACGTCGGTGGCAATGTCGCTGTGCTCGCGCTGCGGGCGAATGGAGCACTCGACCCAGCCGCCCACGTGGTTCAGCACACGGGAACAGGCCCGAACGCCGAGCGTCAGGAAGCGCCGCATGCCCACTGTATCCTTCCCGATCCCGCCAACCGCTTCGCGCTCGCCGCAGACTTGGGCGCCGACCGCGTGTTCGTCTACCGTCTCGACTTGGGCGGCAAATCGCTGCCCCACGTCGAGGGCGGCGACGCTGTCATGCGTCCCGGCGCCGGCCCGCGGCACATCGCCTTCCACCCGACGCTGCCGCTGGTGTTCGTCGCCAATGAGCTCGATTCCACGGTGGCCACCCTGCGCTTCGACGCCGAGCGCGGCGCACTTTCCCCGCTCGGCACACTCTCGACCGTCCCGGCCGGTTGGACCGGCACGAATTACCCGGCCGACATCCACGTCGCGGCATCCGGGCGCATCTTGTACGTGTCGAACCGCGGCCACAACAGTATCGCTGTGTTCTCCGTCGCGGAATCAACCGGCGCGCTCGTGCTCGACCAGACGGTCTCCACAGAGGGCGATTGGCCGCGCAATTTTAGCCTGGATCCAACCGGGCGGTGGCTGCTCGCCGCCAATCAGCGCTCCGACTCCGTAGTCGTGTTCGGGCGCGACCCTGACAACGGCAGGTTGACACCCACGCGCCAGCGGATCGCGATACCGAGACCGGTTTGCTTGCGGTTCCTGGCGCCGCCGAGGAGCCCGTGAGAAAAGCCATTGTGACCGAGCAGGCGCCCAAGCCGATTGGTCCGTATTCGCAGGCGGTCGTCGAGGGAGATTTGATTTTCGTTGCCGGGCAGGGACCCACCAATCCGCAGACCGGGAAACGAGAGCTCGGGGACGTGCGATCGGAGACGCAGCGGACGTTGGAGAACCTGCGGGCGATTCTCCAGGCGGCGGGCGCGTCACTCGATGACGTCGTCAAGTGCAACGTCTATCTGCGCGACATCAACGATTTCGCCGCGATGAACGAGGTGTACGC
>WNGH01004410.1_pt1 | contig 13455 bp, 8 predicted proteins | sample 5400631 | NCBI WGS metagenome assembly WNGH01 (sample SAMN13153373, study PRJNA577476) | soil metagenome | isolation source: 115 cm soil or saprolite under Garry oak tree replicate 1 | place: USA:California | collected 2016-06-15
AGTCCGATGTATCTGAGGCCATTCATCTAAGTACTCCCTTCTCCGTTCGCCGGTTCTACTCAGAACCGTTGACGGCCGACGCAGCGTAGCTTACGGCAACGACGACAACTGGGCGGGAGCGACCCTTTTATATAGGGTCGCTCCCGCCCGTTTCAGTCTTTTTTCCGCGGTGACTTTTCGTTGCATTGCGTTCTGTATTCCTTTCGCCTGTATGAAATTGGCCGTGCAACAGCGTGAAGAAACAGGAGCAGGCGAAGGTGGAGGCTGTAATCCTTACCTTCTTCACCCTTTCCCTCCAGGTTCCCGCTCGGCAACGCCAACTCGGGGGAGCAATTCCGTCGTGAAATGCGCGGTGACAGGGTGGTTGGCCGCGCCAAACTCCCCGCGAATGTCGGCCTCGCTTACTCGCCCTGCTTTCCATCCGCGATACAGATGTTCGAACCGCTCTCCGGCGAATCGCGCCTTGGCTTGATTACGGAAAATAAGGTCGCCCTCTGTCACAGATGCGTATCGCTTGAGGTCCCACGCCTTGCGGATTTGGAAGTATCGGCAGAGCTCTGCGGATACGTCAGATCCGAGTGGAATTGTCACAACGGAATCGAATAGTTCTTTGGCCTTTTCGAAGTGAGAATCCACACTTGCCAGATAGAGAAAACGGAACTCGGAGAGCTGCCGAAACAGAGGCAGGTAAACTCTCAGATGGTGGACAAATTCGGTGAGGCTTGCTTCGAGCCCTTGGAGGTACGTGAACGTCACCACAGGCAAGGGGGAGGAAGCGTCGCTACCTAGAAACATCGGGAACCTGTCAACGAAGTAGCGAACGGTGGGTTGGGACGTTCTCTGCCCGTAGTAGATTTTGGCGGGAAGAAAGTGAATCGGGACCTTCAATTGATCGCAGAAATAGCTCACCTTTTCTGGCTCGGTTTCAAGGTATTCGCAGTGCGGGTGGGAGAGGACAAAATCAAGGATTCCGATGCGCCGTTGAATGTATTCGAATTCGTGTTCCCGGCGATTGCGAATGTTCTCCTTATCGATCTGGCGGTACAGCCTGCGCGAGAAGACGTGATAGACCTTCCCGCTCTTGGGGAAGTATTCAGTGCGTGCGTGTTTCTTGGCGTGAAGTTTGCCCCAGAATGTGGTCGTGCGCTTGCCCCAATGGCCGCTGGTGAAGGCGAGGAATTGACGTGCCACAAAGTAGCCGGAATGGGTGGCCACAATGTAGAGAAAGCGGGCTTCGGATTCGGTGTAACCGAGGGCTTGCAAAGCATCGAGATGCGTCTGCTTAACGTTCACAGAGGCAGATCTCCCAGGGTGATTTCGCGTTCGTGAGAGACGCGGCGCAAAGAAGATGCGTCATGGGAACGGCTGCACATGGAGAAGCGCGCTGCTGTGACGATGCGGAAAAGAAGTGCATTCGCGAGCATTTCAATCCCCCTGGCGAGACGGCGAACCTCGAGTCCGTCCCTTCCTGAAACGGAGCTGGTCTCGTGAGCGGGCGGGAAGCCGTCAAGCAACGGAGGCCCTCCAGGAGCACGCCTGGGGTGTCGAGGGTCAGGGGCGAGCGGATGGGCTGTGGCGCATGTTGGGACGAAGCGTGTCGGGAAAAGGCGGCCGTGGCGCGCGGAGGTTGGGCCGATGTTGCCAGGCGACCGCCCGCGAACTGTTCGGTTGGAGTTTGAAGTGGCGATGTCATTTGAATGCCTCGTCTTCCTGGAGTAGGTGATTGCGCCTTGATCTGCCTCAAGGCACACGTGGAGCGCGCGCTCGAATGACAGGGTTTCTACCTTCGCGCCCGGCTCGGAACCATCGAGCGGCACGCAATCAAGCTAGGCGGCTGACCGAAGTGGGACGGCTCCACCAAGCCCACGGGGAAGATCGGAAAGAACTTCCCTCTATATACTCAGAGGCCTCGAAAAAGGAAAAAGGTGAAAAAAATTTTGGTACTAGTACATTTTTCCGGGCGAACGTGTTCAAGAAGGTGACAGATCGCATGTTCCCGTTCCCTTGGGCGGAAGCGCCGGAGGCAAAACTGGAGCCGTTCACAATTAGGGTGAAAGCTGCTGGTCCCGCCGTCACGCTGGTTGGCGAAATAGAGCTGATCGTGGGCAATGGCGGAGGTGGGCGTGGTGCGGACAGGTCGTCGTGGGCTTTGACCGCGACATGCTGCAGAAGCTTCTGAAAACGGGAAAGTGAAACTCTGCGCGTAGCCACAATTCGAGCGCTCCCGTCAGAATGCTATTTGATCGCGATGCTGAGAACAGTCTGGAGGTTAGTGTATCTGGGCATGTCAGCCCGATAGGAACAACAGCTAGCCGATGCAATGGTCTATTCCACTGCTCACTATGGCTGCACCGGTTGGCCAATGGCAAATTCGAGTTCGGCGCGGGCGCGTTGATAGTCGACCTGCATGCGCGCAAGGGCAGTCTCTGTTTCGGTTTTTGCCACCTTGGCCGTCAGTACATCAAGAAAAGACGCCAGTTGCGCGTGGTATCGAGCCTGAACAAGTCGCAGGGGCTCGCCCGCTGACCTGCGCCTTTGGTCCGCGGCGTGTATTCGAACAACAAGCTCGATTTGCTGATAATAGGCATCTTTCACTTCCTGACGGATTTCTTGTTTCAACTGCTCCCGCGTTGTAAGGGTACCGTCCAGTTCCGCCTTTGCTTCCTGCTGGATTGCTTCGAGCCGACCGCCGGTGAAAATAGGAACAAACAACCCCAAAGCACCTACTCCATGCTGCTGCTCCGGCTTTACCGTTGAATCTTCGTTGTCCACCGGCACCGAATCCATCCGCTCGACGGAAATCCGCTGTCACGCGAATGTCACTAAATATTGTTGACTGAGAACTTATCTTGCCCGATGATTTCGCGCGCGGATACAGTCGGCGATCTTGTGACCGAAACCACGTCATTCCTGTTTTCGCGAATGATTGTGCGAGTTCGGTGCTCCGACTCGCAACCCGGAGGAAAAGAATGAACGAGGTTCGACTGCGACGTCGATGGAGTATGAGCGTCTCCAAAGCTGGAATCGTCATCTTATTATTGGTTCCCTTCGGTCTCAAGGGGCAAACCGCTGTGTCACCACCGCCAGCTCTCCTACTGGGGACTGCTTGGTATCCCGAGCAATGGCCTGAGTCTCGCTGGGAAGTGGATTTGACGCTGATGGAACAAGCCGGCGTACGTATGGTACGAGTGGGCGAGTTCGCATGGAGTCGCATGGAACCAAGCGAGGGTCAGTACGACTTGGATTGGCTGGAGCGTGCGATCACCGCTGCCTCGAAACACGGCATCTATACAGTTCTTGGCACGCCGACGCCGGCCCCACCGGCCTGGCTCACGCAGAAGTATCCGGAAACTCCGCGGATGTATGAGGACGGCCGTCGGGCCGAGCATGGCAACCGTCAGCATTTTAATTTCGCCAACCCCAAATACCGCGAACTGACGCGCAAGATTGCCGAGCAGATGGCAAAGCGCTTCGGACACAATCCTTATGTGCTCGGTTGGCAAATTGACAATGAATATGCGGAAGAGTCTTACGACCCCGAGACCAAAGCACAATTTCAGCAATGGTTGAAGGGCCGCTACGGAAGTCTCGACAATCTGAATGCCCGCTGGACTACCGCGTATTGGAGCCAAACGTATTTCGATTGGAGCCAGATTCCAATTGAGACGCGCTACGGCAACCCAGGCCTTCTGCTTAGCTGGAAGCGCTTCGTGAGCGATACTTGGCGGAGCTATCAGAAGAACCAGTTAGAGGTGATCCGCGCGAATTCCGATCCAAGGCAGTTTATTACGACGAACATGATGGGCTGGTTCGACGGCTACGATCACTACACCGTCAGCCAGGACCTCGATTTAGCTGCGTGGGACGACTACGTGGGCAAGGGCCACCTGGATCCAGCGGTGAATGGGGCCGCACATGACTTGACGCGGGGATTCAAGCGCAAGAATTTCTGGGTCATGGAGACGCAACCCGGATTCGTCAACTGGGCTTCGATCAACAATGCGCTGGACAAAGGGGAAGTGCGCGCCATGGCTTGGCACGCGATCGGACATGGCGCAGATGCCGTCAGCTATTGGCAATGGCGCAGCGCGCTCAATGGGCAGGAAGAATATCACGGCACGATTGTGGGAGCGGACGGAACGCCGGTTCCGCTGTTTGCGGAGGTCGAGCAAATTGGCAAGGAGTTTGCCAAGGCCAGCCCAGCGCTGGCGGGCACTTCCGTGAAATCTGAAGTCGCGATTTTGCACTCCTATGACAGCCGTTGGGCGATTCAGTGGCAAAAGCACAATAGAGAATACGACCCGGTCGGTGAGATCGTCAGCTACTACCGGCCCTTGCGGGCGATCAGCCAATCCCTTGACATAATTCCACCGACCGCTCCCCTCAGCCAGTACAAGCTGGTCGTTGCGCCAGGGTTGAACGTTCTTTCCGATGCCGCGGCAAAGAATTTGACCGATTACGTTCGGCAAGGCGGGCACCTCGTGTTGGGTCAACGCTCGGCCATGAAGAATGATGACAACGGCTTGCAGCCGGAACGCCAGCCAGGGCCGCTGGCTGGGCTCCTGGGAGGCCGCGTGGAGCAATTCTATGCCTTGATGGATCCAGTTCCGGTGCACGGGCAGTTCGGTTCGGGCCAGTGTAAGTTATGGGCTGAACTCCTGAGCACGAAAGACCGCAGCACTGAAGTGCTCGAGACCTACGGGAAGAGCAACGGCTGGCTGGATGGACAGCCGGCAGCGATCACGCGGCAAGTTGGCAAAGGGCGAATCACTTACAACGGCGCATGGCTTGACGATCCCGGCATGATCGCAGCAGCGAAATGGATGACCGATGTCAGCGGAGTGAAGCCAGCGCTAGGATTAGTCCCGGACGGAGTGGAGGTATACCCGCGTTATGGCGAGCGCGGTGCGGTATTCATCTTGGTCAACTTTTCAAAGACGGCGCAGTCCGTTTCATTGCCGTCCGAGATGAATGATGTGCTTGAAGGCGAATCGAAGCGGTCCGTCGCGTTGCACACATACGGAGTCGCGGTGTTGTCTACGCCACGGCGGTAAGTTCAAGTGGGTGCTTGTTTGGTTCCCTGCGCTCAGAAACTTCAAACCATCCACGAAAGCAGCTCACGGAGATCTACTACAGTGGTTGACTCGGTTCCACGCGGCATGGAGGGGCCAATGGCCAGGGCTTCGCTGTGGCTCTCAAACCAGACCAGGAACGAAGATTGCTCGGCTCCTGGCAGCCGCTGCTGGTTCAGCCAGTTGTAATACGCACCCATATCGGCATCGATCAGAGAGCCGATGGAATCGAGTTCGGCATGGTCCTCGCTTGCGGACAGCAGCTCGTTCATTGGCTTCTGTCGTTGTCGGGGGGCGAAGCGGACCAGCAACGTGAGCGGCTGAGCGCGTCGCAGCGCTTCGCGTGCCGTCCATTGGGCGAAGGTTGTGCTGAAAACTTGTGTTCCAGAGCCCTCCGTCAGAAGTTTCACTTGAAAGCGATCCAGCACCGTGTCCCCTGCCTTGCCCAAGCCGAGATCTGCGGGACGCATCTGCGCCAGAAGCGTACGCAGCGCCTCGGGTCCCATCCCGGGTCGTCCGATTTCCGCTCGCATCTTGCGCAACAAGGCCGCGCGCGCCGGTTCTAGGGCTTGGTAGGAGATGCGCGTCAGCGCCGGGTCGCGCTCCGCTTCTTGCCCGCCATCGATGTACCAGTGACCGTAGGCAACGGGATGCGCTTTGGCTCTTGCGGCCACTGCATCCAGTAGCAGCTTTAGCCCATCCTCCGGCTTGACGCGACTAAAATAAGCTCCATGCGGGCGCAGTTTGCGAAAGAGCGGTTCGTCGTAGACGGCCACTCCCTGACCGATGACAGTAATTCCTAGCCGAGGCACCGGCGGCGGTTCTGGCGGCACCGCCCCCCGCAAACGATCCGCGTAATCGAGCGCCGCCTTGCGAAACTCATCCACCTGGTGCGTAGTCCAAAGGTGCGCCGCGAGTTGTTCTACAAACTGACCCGGTGCGTTTACCCAATCAAGGTGTTCGAGCTTCGGGGAAATACGGATTTGTGCGAATTCTTGAAACCAGTTCTTTACCTGTTCTGTGGAGAGAGCGCGCAGATTCGCGAGTTCCTTCTCCAGAGCCTTGCGCTCAGCAGGGAACTTGAAATCGTACTCAACGACCTCTCGCAACAGGCTCGGCAAGAAGCTCAGTGGCAGTCGTTGCAACGTTCCAAGGTAGTCCGTGACTAGTTTTCTTGCCTCGGGAGGATAGCCATTGAACTGCTCCGGCTTGAGATCATGTAGAAGCATAGGGACTACAACAGTTCCGGTATCGGCTTGCCCTGCGCGAGCGAAGGAGAAAATCCAAGCATCGACCCGAGGGTTGGCACGAGATCGGTCGGCTCCATTGGGCGGTCGAAAACCACTCCCTCGCGAATGCCGGGTCCAAGAGCCATCATCCAGGTTGTCCGGGAGAGCGCATCGCCGGTGCGATGATGCTGAAATCCGTTGCCACCTGAATCATCGTCGGAGTCGCGGCCAAAGTCCGGCAGAATAAAGAGCGTTGTCTTGCCAGCGTATTCTGACTCGCTCTGGACTACCTTCCATAGGTCGGCGCAAAGGCGGTCGGTGCGTCGGATGCCCTCAATGTAGAGCGAATAAGCTCCCGCGTGAGCGATGTCGATATCGTGCAGCGTGATCCAAAGGAGGCTGGGCGCGAATTGGCGCATCAATCGGCGCGCGATATACACCGAGAGCTCGTCGGGGCTCGATAACGTCAGCGCATGTGCCTTGAAGTCATCCACTGAGAGTTTCAGCATCGTCTCCAGTTGCTGCAAGGCAAACTCGCTGCCGCCGAGTTCCGGCGCGTAGAACGGCGTTTCATAGTTGTCTCGCAGCAAATGTTCATAGTCGCTGCCGCCGGACGTCGCCGCCGTCAGCAGATGCTTCGGCAGAATCACTCTTGCTCCCAACCCCGAGCCATAGGCACGGTGGTTGCTTTCTCCAATCCGATTGAACCCGTTGCTCGGAGCAACGACCCACGCATCCGAAGCCGGGCGTTTTAAGTCCTTGCGGAAGTACTCGAACACGGTCGGGTGTTCCGGGGGCAGCGAGGAAAAGTTATTGATCGTCTCATATACGCCGGTTGCCAGGCTCGCGGTCGCGACATAGTGCCCCAGGATTCCCCGATTCACCACTTGGGTGAAAAAGCTGGACTGAGGAATGAGTTCGCGCATCAGGTGCGGGATGTTCTCCTGGCCTTCCGGCGCAAACGTCTCCTGGTCCCGCGCGCCGCCCCCGAAGGTGATGACGACTACCTTTCCCTTTTTGGGCGCAGTTCCCGCGCGGGCAATGTGGCCGCCCAGCAGCGTCCTGCCGAGCGCAACTCCTGCGGCGGTACGCAAAAACTCACGCCGGCTAAAGGCGAGCTGCCGGGCACGTTCTTGAGGAGTAGATGCTATGTCAGCGGCCAGTCGGTCTCTTGAAGTGGTTGGTAAAAGGATGAAAGTCATTTGAAATCTGCTGTGCTTTCCGAAGAAATTACGACCTGGCAGTACCGAAGTCAAGACATCCCTTGGCCGCTGTGAATCTTTCTATTCCTTGCCGGTACGGTTGAACTGCGCATCCTGAAGACGAACTGGATCACGGCTTCGCGGACGGGGAATCCTTCGCCGAATACACAAATTGCCGGATTTCCGCCCTTTGTTTGTCGAGTTCGGCCAGGTGCTCTGCCCGCAGCCGTTGATAAACCTGGAGCTGCTCCTGGGCGCGGTCCTTTTCACCGATATGCACGTAGGCTTGCCCCAGGCGGTAATGGGCATCGGCAAGCTCCGGACTAAGCTCAAGGGCCCGCACATACTCTGGGACGGCCTCGGCATACTTATTCTGTTCAAAGTACAAATTGCCCAACTGCACGTGCGCCTCCGCGAGCGCCGGGTCGAGTTCAATCGATCTCTTCAGCAACGACTCGATTTGATGGAGATCCAGGCCGGGATCTTGAGCCCGCCTTCCCTTCCACAAGCTCATCGCGTAGTAATAAGGGGCCCGTCCGTTGCGCGGCTGAAGCCCCGCAAAGCGGCGGAATCGTTCGATGACCTCCTCGGCCTGGCTTGGCGAACTGTCGTAGGCCTTGAAGAGAAATAGATAACAGCGAGGGTCGGAGGGGTTCAGATCAGCCGCCCTGAGCAGGGATTTGACCCCGTCGTCATAGTTGCCGCGCGAGTAGAGAGCTATCCCGAGGCCGATCGTCAACCGGGGCGAATTGGGATAGCGCTCGGTAGCTCGCTTAAAGACCTCGATGGCGGGTTCGAGCGTGCGGTGGAGGAGCAGTTCACTTCCCCAATCAAACAGGTTGCTCTCGCTCGGATCCAAGTGCGCTGCGAGTTCGTATTCATTTGCGGCAGGGACGAACTTCCCGTCTTTTTCTTCCACTTCGCCCAAAAGGTTGTGTAATTCGGCCGTGTTTTTCTGTTTCAAGAGATCATGAATCAGTTGCCGGGCGTCTGCGAGGCGCCCGGTTTTAAGGTAAGCCAGAGACAAGTCGTAGCCGTTATCGTAAGAGGAAGGATTGCTTCGCTGCGCCTCCTCGAGGAAAGGGGCGGCTTCGGCAATCTTCCCGGACCGAACATAAAGCTCGCCCAGGTTGTGGTTCGCGTCAAAGTTGCGGGGCTCGAGTTCGAGAGCCTTCTTGAACTCCACTTCGGCTAGGTCAAGCTTCCCCATCCGCGCGCGATTGATGGCCAGGTTCGTTCTAGCTGGCGCCGAATCCGGCTTCAAGCGTACGGCTTTCTCTAGGTGCTGGCTGGCTTTGGCGTCCTGCGAAAGCGCGGAATACGTCAATCCTAAGAGTTCGTGTACCTCAAAACTGTCCGGCACCTCGCGCAGCAGGTCTTCCAATTGCGCCGCTGCTTCTGCGTACCGGTCGGACTCATAATGAGCTACGGCTGTTTGAAACTCGCGGTTCAGGCGTTCGTTCTGTCCGCGCCCGGCTGAAGCCAGCGGCGCACACATCAGCAGAGCCGGGAAGACAAGCCACGTCAGCCGGTGCCTTAAGATCACAGTCTTCGTATGCTATCACCGCGATTTGACTGGGGGGAGCGATGAATGAAGAATGGGCCCACGGAACACTTCCCTCGAAGGGCTCCCTGAGCGGATGTAGCTACATGTTTAATAATACAGCTTCAAAGCGAACTGGATCTGCCTCGGGTCGTACGGAGCATCGCGGGTTGACCCAATTTCGCCGAATGTGCACTTTGGGTTTGCCGCGCAGGTCGAGAAGTTGAGCGATCCGGGAACTGAAACAACACCGTTGCCGCCGAATCCGGGGGCGTTGAAGTTGGGATGGTTGAGAACGTTGAACATTTCGGAACGGAACTGTACGCGGAAGCGCTCGGTGAGCTGGATATCCTTGAATGCCGAAAAGTCCAGCCGGTGGAATCCCGGTCCGGCTACCTGCGTGACGCCGCCCAGGGCGGCTAAGCCGGTCAAGGGGAGGCATCCTACAGGCTGATTGGCGGTGGGGACCCCACCCGCTCCGAGAACACAAGGCTGCGTGAAGGCAGCCGCGTTGCCAAAGAAACTAAGTTTTCCGTTCGCATCGGTGTGGAGTCCGTTGTTCGGGCTTTGTCCCGCAACGAAGAGAGCGCCGCAACCGGTTCCCGAGGTCGAACCCGAAGCGCAGGGTATGCCAATCGGCTGACCGCCTTGTAGAGTAGTGCTCCAGACGATGCTCCAACCTCCGGCCAGCTTGTCCGCGACGCCTCCCACATTGGATAGGAAGTGCTTGCCCTTGCCGAATGGGAGTTCGTAACCACCGCTGAAGTGAACTACATGCCGAACGTCGAAATTCGCCAAGCCGTAATCACCTTGGATTCCGAAACCTGGTACCGCCGGAGCGCGGTAGCCAATCAGGCTGCCTCCATTCAGCAAGTCACCCGCATCCGAGCGTGTCTTCGACCATGTATATGCACCCAGAAAATTCAACCCCGTCGCATATCGCTTTTCGGCCGTCACTTGAAGGCCGTGGTAGGCGCTGCTCCCTTCGGTAGCCGCATAACTCGAGCCTCGCTGGAAATCCTTGAACGGCTTGAAATTGTCTGCATTCGCGCTGCGGGGCAAGATTTGAGTGACTTGGTTGGCGCCCGGAAACGACTCCAAATGGCGAGCGAGCGAAGTCACGTAACCGGCTTGCACAGACATCGAGGAAGTTAGTTGATACTGGAAGGTAAGATTCGCACTCATTGAATAGGGAGTGATGTAATCAAACTGAATCCCACGCAAAGCCAGGCCGCTCGCGTTGACCAAGAGTGGATCTAGCGGCGTGCAGGAAAACCCCGTTTCAAAGGTAGCACTCCCGCCGGGGCCTGCCGTGGCGCAGCCAGGAAATGTAATGGGGTGGTTGTCGTCCGGCTGGAAGAACGAGAAATTGAACTGGAAAGGATAGTTTTCACCGATGTTCGGTGAGAAACCGCGGTTCTCAAACCCGTTGTAAAAAATACCGAACCCGACGCGGGCCACAAATTTGGGGTTCACCTGGTAAGCAAAACCGACGCGTGGAGCAACGTTGCCCCTCTGAGACTTGCCAAGTCCTTTCCCATATCTGTTAGTAACGAGGAGATTAATGCCATCCTTGGTAAGTAGATCGGTGAAGCAGGTTAAACAGCCCGAAGAAAGATTACCGGAATTTTTCCCTTCCGGGATTATGTACATTGGACTGCCAGTCGGAGATCCGCCAGGAACGAAGTTGGCTTGGTTTGCGTGGTGCTCGTAGACCAGACCGAAGTAGTCCCAACGCAGGCCCAGGTTAAGGGTCAGCTTGGAAGTCATTTTCCAGTCATCATTAAAGTAAGTACCGTAGTAGTTTTTTCCGTTGTCGGTCAGCGAAATATTAGAGATGCGCACCGTAGTAGCACCGCCAACGTCGTTGACGCCATTGGCTACCGTTGCTGTGACCGGAGTCAGGAGGAAATGGGCCCGGCCCGTGTTTCCTCCCCCCACGTTTGGAATGTCCGTATAGCTGCCGCCAAAATCAAATTCTCCGCGCGACCAGGGAGGCTGCAACGTGGAGAACTTCACATGCTGGAACTCGAAGCCCATTTTGAAAGTATGCTTGCTGTAAATTTTAGTGAGATAGTCATTGATCTGGATTGTGGAAGTGACTTCGTCCGAAGGCAAAAAGGCGTTGCTCCCCAAAGTTTGCAACCCGTTGATTCCAAAGGCAGGAAGACCGCCGTTTTCTGTCGCTTTTGGCGGTTGAGGAATGCCCTGAATGCCAAACTGTGAGGGAATGTCACTCGAATCATTCGCGGCCGGCGAAACGCGCGTCGTGTGCAGATAATTCAGGCCCGCACGGAAATCGTTCACCAAGGTTGGAGAGAATGTGTGCGTATAGCCCAGCGCGCTCTGCTGAGCGAGCGCCGTTTGATTACCCTGCTGGAAGCCTCCACCGTCCGCAATACCACCAAAAATGCCGGGAATGAATTGCGGGTCGTCCGCCAGGCTGAAGCGGAAGAACAGCTGATCCTTTTGGCTCAAAATCGCGTCCATACGCGTGTCGAAGGTGTTTCGATCTTCCTTGAGTTTCGGGGAATTAGCGAAATTCGAGAAAAGGGAGGAGTTCGTTGGCGAGGGATAAAGATTCAATAGTTTGATGGCATTCGAGTCCAACCGCGTGGCGTCGATCATGTTCAGGCCGCATGCAGCGACGTTTCCACCGCTAAAATTGGTTGTAACAAGTGGGCAGGCTGCAGTGCCAAATCCGGTGCCCGACGGGTGTATCGGATCGCGGACGTAGCCCACCACCGTCCCGGGCGTCACTCCAGTCGCACAGGTCGGGCCTGGCAACCCAGTTATGGGATCGTTCACGCCGCAGCCAATCCCACGCGTGGTTGCAGGATCCAGAATGGTACCGAGTGGGATCTCCCGGTTCAAGACGTCGCATCGTGTGCCCGAGCCCTGAGTTGCCGGGCAGTTTGGTATGGCGCCAACTTGGGTGATAAGGTCTAAGAAGTTGGTGTAGTTGCTGTTTCGCTCCAGGAGCGTGGGGACTGTCCCGGTCAATATCGTTCCCTGACGCCTTCTCAGTCCTTCGTAGTCGCCGAAAAAGAAGAGTTTGTTCCGCCCGTTAAATGCTTTGGGAATGATGACAGGCCCTCCAGCAGAAAATCCGAACTGGTTCTGACGTAATGCTCCCTTTGGCCTCCCACCGGCATTTTCAAAAAAGTCGGCGGCATCGAGCTTGTCGTTCCGGAAAAACTCCCAGGCGGAGCCATGGAAATTGTTGGTTCCGGACTTGATTGTGGCGTTGAGAACAGCGGCCCCGGAGCGTCCGAATTCCGCGCTGAAGTCCGAAGTTTGGACCTTGAATTCTTGCACGGCATCGACCGGAGGAAGAACCACATAGTTCGTGCCGTTCAGGAAATCTACGGTGTCCGAATTGTTGTCGATCCCATCAAGCATGTAATTGTTCTGCGCTGGCCGAAGGCCATTGGCCGCGAAGGCGCCGTTGGCCGCATTGCCCCGCGTATCCGCTTGGGGCGTGTTCACACCCGCGACTATCTGTGCCAGGAAAGTAAAATTTCGCCCGTTGAGAGGGAGATTATTCACGCTGCGCGAATCGACCACTTGACCTACGGACGCGTTTTGGGATTCGAGCAGGGGGGCGGCGGCCGTCACTTCCACGGTTTGCGTCACGTTGCCCGGTTTGAGAGTAAAATCCACGACCACGTCTGCGCCAACGTTAACGGTGACGCCAAGCTGCGTAACTGTCTGGAACCCTTGTAAGGAGGCGCTGAGTTTGTAGCTCCCGATTCTGACCGGCGAAAACTTGTACGTGCCATCCGATCCGGTAGAGGTAGAGAGGGTAGCGTTGGTACCTTCGTTCTTGAGCGTGACATTGGCGCCGTGAATCACCGCGCCTGAGGCGTCCGTGACGGTCCCCAAAATGGTGCCGGTGTCAACTTGGGCGTAGAGCGGCCTCACGCCCAGCAGCATAGCGCCGACTGTCATGGCCAACAGTGTTTTCAAGAACCAAGATGAAATGGCCTTTTGTACCATGACCTTTCCTCCTAGTCACTCTGTCGCGCAAAGATCCGCAAACCGCGCACGGATTTCTGCTTTATGCGGACAGCCGCGTGATTCATTGTCTGATTCGGATCCACAGGGCAAACAGCGCCCTCCACCTTAGGGCGCTAACTTTTGTTTGTTTGAGAACCCCAAACTCACGGCATGGATGTAAACCGCTTAACCCTAAGAGTAGCCCCCCAAAACACTTAATCGCTTAAGCTGGTTGGGCCGTGTAGCACGGCGCCTTGCGCATTGTCAAGTGTTTTTCCTTGGACTATACTCCGCCCTTCGCAAGGCAACGGACTCGGAAGTCTAAGAACCATGTGAGTCGCCTGAGGAGCGCTGAATGCTGAGGTTATGGGTTTAACGATTCGTGATGTTGCGAAGGCTGCAGGCGTCTC
>WNGH01014674.1_pt1 | contig 13455 bp, 16 predicted proteins | sample 5400631 | NCBI WGS metagenome assembly WNGH01 (sample SAMN13153373, study PRJNA577476) | soil metagenome | isolation source: 115 cm soil or saprolite under Garry oak tree replicate 1 | place: USA:California | collected 2016-06-15
CGCAGCGCGCTGAGCGACCACGCAGCCCTGCTCGTCGACCTCGCGGAGATCTGAGCGCCCGCGAGCGCCTGAGGGGGGTCCGGCGCTCCGGCGTGGTGGGAAGAAATTCCTCGCTAAAGAGATCTACCGAGTAGAATTGATAAACTGAGGCTGCCCTTCAGGTCGATACGACCCTTTGATGTCCTGGCAGACATGCCCCTCGATGTGGCTGAGTGTGGACACCGAGAATCCCATCCGGAGGAGCTCGGGATACCTCACCCTTCACCGGGCGGGCCAAAGACGCCGTGAGCCGAATCGCCGATGCTTGGATCAGGTCGGCCTGTCGCCGCAATTTACAAAGGAGAGCGCGATTTCTGGAGCGCGCGTTCGGCACAGCGGATGCTATCCACTGGACCCGCTCCCGGGCCAGCCATGGAATAGCAACAGAAGGAGGCGCCCAGCCATGAAGCCCATTGCCGCCGAACCGACCATTCGCCGCAGCAAGATCGACGAGCTCGACAGCGACTTTCTCGCCGGCCTCGAGGAGCGAGACAGGCGGCTCTACGCGATCCTGAGCAAGACCACCCGTTATCGAAACATCCTCGACAACGAGATCAAGCACCTTCGCGCGGGCAGCGCTCCCGAGGTGATTCGGGCCTTCCTCGCCCAATGGGAGCCGCTCCGGCGCGAGATCAAGCGGCTGGCGCAGGACCTGTAGCGGGAGTGTAGTCAGCCAATCAGGGCTGCATGGCATCGACCCTCTGCGTTTACCCGAGAGGGGCGCCCGGTCCAGTGGCGCCGTCTCTCCCGGTGGGGTATCGTCGGGGCGATCCGGCCAGCCATGAGCCAGCTCAATTCCAAGAAACGGGCGCAGCTGCCCAAGAGCGCCTTTGCCTACGTGGATTCGCGCGGCCGAAAGCGGCTGCCCATCAACGACGAATCACACGTGCGAAACGCGCTGGCGCGCTTCAACCAGGTGATCTTCGAGGACGAAGCGGCCAGAGAGCGGGCACGCACCAGGCTTCTCAACGCCGCCAAGAAGTACGGGATCGTGCCCGTCGGGTTCATGACCGGCCAGCTGCAGTCACAGATGAGCGAGGCGGTGGCCGGTCGATTGGTCATCGAGCTGGGGCAGGTCGGCACGCCGGGTGAGTTCGAACGGCGGCTGCGCTCGGCCCTCCGCGACCCCAGCCTCTCGGTCCTGCACTGGTCCGAATCGGCCGGCGCCTATCTCGACGGCGCCGGTCGGACTGCCACTCTGCCGGGCGATGGAGCTGACCGAGCCGTCACGCTGCTCGAGCGACAGGGCCGCCCGATGACCGCCCTCGTGCACGATCGCGCCGTCCTCGCGAACCCGGACCTCGTGAAGACGGTGACCGCCGCGGCCACGCTGGCCGCCGAGAACGAGCGGCTGCGCGGACAGGTCGAGGCCCAGGCCAGTGAAGCGCGAACCTTGCCGACCGGGCACGTGACGTTCCTCCTGACCGACATCGAAGGGTCGACCAGCCTCCTCCAGCGACTGGGCGAACGGTACGCGCCGCTGCTGGCCGAGGTCCGCGCAATCATCCGCAACTCCGTGGGTCGGCTGGGAGGCCGTGAGGTCGACGCCCGCGCGGACGAGTTTCTCGCCGTGTTCGATCGCGCGCCCGCGGCGCTCGAGGCCGCCCTCGAGATCGAGCGGGACGTCCAGGGTCGAGCCTGGCCCGATGATGTCGGTGTGCGTATCCGCATCGGCATCCATAGGGGTCGCCCCACGCTGACCGATGCCGGCTACGTCGGTCTGGCCGTGCACACCGTGGCCCGGATCTGCTCGGCTGGTCACGGCGGTCAGATCCTGCTCTCGGCCGCGGCCCGGGACGGGGTGGGTCGGTCGCGGCCAACCGGTGTACGCTTGCGAAGTCTGGGCTCGCATCGACTCCGCGGCCTGCGCGAGCCGCAGGCCCTCTTCCAGGTGGAAGCCGCAGACCTGGCGACCCATTTCCCACCGCTGCGCAAGACGTAGAGAATCCCTGGCCGGCGCGTCCGGCATCCCAACGGGAAAGGGTTCAAGACGACGGGGAGGTGGACGATGACGATTCGATTGGACCACACCATCGTGCCCACGCAAGACAAGATCGCCTCGGCCAGGTTCTTCGCCGAGATCTTCGGATTGGCCGTCACGCCGGGTCCAAGCTACTTCGCGCAGGTGCAGGTCAACGAGAGCCTGACCTTCGACTTCTCCGACGAGCCGGAGGACTGGGGTGGGCCGGGCTTCGACCCGGGAATTGGTCAGAGTCTTCACTATGCCTTCCACGTTGGCGAGGCGGAGTTCGAGGCGATCTTCCGCCGGGTCAAGGCCAAGGGCATCGCCTACGGCAGCGAGCCCGACGACCACGCCAACGGGAAGATCAATACCCGCCGAGGCGGCCGTGGATTCTACTTCGAAGATCCCAATCGCCACCTGCTCGAGGTCATGACCGTGCCCGAGACGGGAAGCAAGCGAAACGGCTAACGCTAGGCTCGGCCCTTGGTCGTGAACTGGTGCTCGTAGAGGTGGCGCAGCTCTTCGATGGTGCTCGCCTGAGCGGGCGACTTGTCCTCGCGCAAACGGGCGATGCGGGCGAATCGTAGCGCGAGCCCCGACTCATAGGTCGGGCTCTTCTGGATCTCGTTGTACTCCACTTCGACGACGACGTCGGGTCGCACCCTCACCGTGTAGCCGTCGTCCTCCGTGGCCAGCGCCCGCAGGCGCTCGGTCATCTCCGTGAACTCGCGGTCGGTCAGCCCCTTGAAGGTCTTGCCCACTTCCGCCCAGCCGTCGCCGTCGCGCACGGCCAGGTGATAGTTCGAGAGCCAGCCTACCCGTCGCCCCGAGCCGCGATCGGCGGCCACGATCACGCAGTCCACGGTGAGGGCGGTCTTGAGCTTGAACCAGCGCTTGCCCCGGCCTCCCGGCTCGTAGGTGCTCTGCAGCTCCTTGGCCATGACGCCCTCGTGACCGGCCGCGAGCGCGCGGGCCATGAAGGCCTCGCCCTCGCCCGCCGATGAGATCACGGCGCGCTCGGCCAGCCGGCGTCCGCCCGTCACTCGCTCGAGCGCTTCCCAGCGCCGCGCGTAAGGCTCGTCGAGGAGCGAGCGCCCCTCGGCCAGGAGGCAGTCGAAGAGATGCAGCGAGAGGGGCATCGTGCCCGCGGCCGCCTCCACGCCGCGCACCCGGCGGAAGCGGCGCATCAGCTCCTGGAAGGGCAGCGGGCGGCCCGCGGCGTCGAGCGCCACCACCTCGCCATCCAGGATGAAGGGCGCGCCCCTCAGGTCGCGGCGGGCAATGTCCACGATGTCCGGCAGGCTGCCGGTGACCTCCGAGAGGCGGCGGCTCCAGATCGCCACGCGCTCGCCGTCGCCATGGAGCTGGATGCGCGCGCCGTCGTACTTGTACTCCATCGCGGAGACGCCGCCATGCGCGGCGAGCGCCTCGCCGACGTCACCGGCGATCTCCGCAAGCATGGGCAGGAGGGGAACGAACACGCGCGGCCGCGCGGCCGACAGGGCCTGCGCGCCGCCGCCCAGGGCGAGGGCGGCGACGGCGGTGAGGTCGCCCGTGACGAGGGCGGCCCGCCGCACTGCCGCGGAGGCGACGCCGGCCGCCTCGGCGATGGCCTCGAGCACGAGGCCTTCCGAGAGGCCCATGCGCATCTCGCCGTAGATGACGCGCTGGAGGAGGTCCCGCTCGGCCTCCGAGGCCCGCTCGGCCAGCTCACGGAGTCGAGACTCGCGCAGACGACGCGCCCCCGCGCCGCCCGTCTCGGCCACGTCGCCGAAAGCCCGCGCGACGTCGGCCAGCGTGAGCGGTGTCGCCGGCGACGGCGTCGTGCCCGGCGCGGGCAGGCTGCGCACATTCAGGACGCGCGGGTCGGAGGCGGGGAAGGCGCGGCCGCTCAGATAGGTGACGGCCCGGGGCAGGTCCTCGGGCGACAGCTCACGCAGGTACTCGGCGACGAGGCGCCGCTTCTCGAGGCGGCTCCCGCTGGCCGCCACGCGCGCCCGCAGCATCGCCAGGTCGGAGAGGAGCGCCATGGGTCCATTATGCCCACGTCAGAACTTCTCCTCCGCGCCGCCCCCGCCGAACCTGCCGCCGCCACCGGCAAAGCCTTTCTCTTCGGGCGCCGCCGCGGGCGCCGTGAAGGCGCCAACGACGGGGACGATCTGGAACGCGCGCTGCTGCCGCTCGTCAGCGAACAGCGGGTCCGCGGTGACGCCCGCGAACTCTCCCCCCGGGGCGCCCCGCAGCGCACGCTCGACGGCGAGGGCGAGGACGACGAGCGCCGCGCCGGAGAGCGCCAAGATCACCCAGAGGGGCGCCAGGTGAACATAGTGCCGGAGCGTGACGAGCGACAGGGCGAGCAGCACGACCCCGGTATCAAGGACGAACGTCCGGTGTGATCTCACTCCCCACATCAGGACGACCAGCGGGACGACGGCGGTGGCGAGGGCGGAGGCAACGATCAGGCTCGGCGAGGGGGCGACACGCGCCGCGCCGAATCGCCCGAGATCCTCCAGCAGATGCTCATCGAAGGAGTAGACGTTGACGGCGGCGTACGCGGCGAGGATTCCCGCGACAACCAGGATGGCCGTCCCGCGCCGATGGGACGGTGCCCAGGAGGCTTCGTCCAGCCGACGGGCGGCCAGACCGGCCAGGGCCACCCCGACCAGGGCCCAGAGAACGCGCCCGTGCGGCAACCGCCCGAGGAAGAGGAAGAGCGAGATGGCCGCCGCAGCCGCATAGGGCGGACTTCCCCAGCGCCAGGCGCTCACCGCCCACGCGAGAACGCTCGCGAGGAGGGCGGTGTCGATGGCGTCGTCGAAACGCATGTTCAGCGTTTCCAGCAGGAAGAGGCTGAAGCCGACGAGGAGGAACACCACTCCGAGGAGCGATGTTGCGCCTGCCGCGCCCCGCCTCGCGCACTGTGGCAACGCTTCCAATACCTCGGTCGCGACGAGGGACACGGCGGCAAACATGAACATCAGGACCTGAAGCCCCGCCCGGTCGGGTCGGAACGCGAGCGAGAGCGCGCCAAAGGTGCAGGCAACGACGGCGGCGACCATGCAGGCCGTCAGCACGCGCCACACCGCAGACGGCGTGATGCAAGGATCCGGGTACGCCTCCCGGATCGCCTGCTCGGTCGACGCGTCGATGGCCCCGGCCCGCCGCCAGCCCTGCGCGGCCTCGCGCACCTCCGCGGCCCGCTCCCAGGCGACCGAGTCCGGCCTCATCGCTCCCTCATCCTTCGATGAGCGGCAAGGATGAGCGCGAGCGCGCCCAGCCCCAGGACCGCGGCGAGAAAGAAGGGGAGACCGCTCACGTGGTGGCGAAACGGCTCGAACAGAAGCCGCAGGAGCCCGACATAGACGGCAACGATTCCCTGGGCGAAATAGAGGGAGCGACCGAGCGGGAAGGAGAGCCACATGACCAGGCCGGCCACGACGAGGAGCGCGGCGAGCCAGACACCCCAGTTCAGCTCGCTGCCGAAGACGCCGGAGACGAGCCCGCCCAGGAGCAAGAGGAGCCCCGCATTGGCGAAGACCTCCTCGAAGTGGGCCTTGCGCTCGAGCCGGACGGAGAGCGCCGCGGCCGCCACGTAGAGAGCGCCGAGCACGACGGCGTTGACACGCAGGTTGCCCACGTTGACCGCCGGGAGCGACCCCTGGATCAGGCTGATGGAGACGCCCCGCCATGCGGCCAGCGTGGTCAGGGCGAGGCCGAGGATCGTCCGCGAGTCCCACAGGTAGGCGCCGAGGAGATAGACCACCCCGACGACGAGGAGATGGTGCGGCCACTTGGGCCCGAGCAGGGTGAATTCCACCTCGACGTACGCGAGGTCCGAGGCGAAGAGGAGGAGGCCCAGGAGAAGGACGTAGTCGAAGGCCACGTTCGGGGAGGGGACCGCTCCCCACGAGAAGGGGGCCGCGTTGCGAATCACCCAGACCAGGCAGGCGACTGCCGCGAGGGCGATGCCGCCCGCGATGGCCCATGGCCCGATGTCCTGGCGGTGTTCCTTGACGAGGAGCCCGACTCCAGAAGTGAGGAGGAGAACGCCCGCGTAGAGAAGCGCCCTGATCTCGAAGCGGACGGAGACGAGGCGCCGTCGCGCCACGCGGTCGAAGAGGGTCGCCTGCGCCTTCCCGAGGACATTGTCTCGCCTCAGGCGGGCGATCGCGCTCACGACGTCGGGGTTCATGTCCCGGCCGAGCCCTCCGTCCTCGGTGAAGGCCAGGGGAATGCGGCCATGGGTCATGGTGCGACGGCAGCCGGGCGGGAGTCAACAAACGTGTCAACGCTTTTTCCGGTAGAATTCCTGCGACTCGGTCGTGATCCGGGACCAGAGGAGGCAAAGAGAGCCAATGGGCAAGATCGTCTTTGCGGGCGCGATGTCGCATGTGCTGGACCCCGAATACTATGACCGGGCCTGTGGGGCCGTGGGCCGTCAGACGGTGGAGGCCGTGATGGCCGAGATCGCCAGGATGGGCGAGCGGCTCTCGGCCCGGAAGCCCGATGCCCTCATCGTGGTCGCCGACGATCACCTCAACGCGTTCTCGTTCAACGCGGTGCCCGCGCTCTGCGTGCGGATCGGACGCGACGTCCAGCGGATGAGCCAGGACCACGCGGAGGCGTTCGACAAGGTGCTGGAGCACATGCCGGAGCGCTACCCGCTCCACGAAGACCTCGCCAACGCGATCCTGGAGCAGGGCCTCGAGGCAGGCTTCGACCTCGCCCTGTCGTGGGAGGCGCCCGTCGATCACGCCTTCCTGAGCCCCGTCAACACCATGCACGGCGCGCGTCCGATCCCGCCCCTCGTGCCCATCTGGGTCAACTGCTTCGTGGCCCCGCAGCCCACGGCCCGCCGCTGCTTCGCCTTCGGCCAGCACATTGCCCGCGTGGTGGCGAGGAGCCCGTGGAACGTCGGCATCATCGCCACGGGAGGCCTCTCCCACTTCCCCGAGCTGTCGCTGCCGCGGGTGGGCGAGACGGACACCGTGTTCGACCGCAAGCTCATTCACTGGATGGAGAGGGGCGAGCACGAGCCGCTCCTCGAGCTGACCACGGCGGAGCTGCACAAGGCCGGCGAGCACGAGTTCCTCAACTGGATGGTGCTGCTCGGGGCCGTGACGCCGGCCCGCGCGGACGTGCGCTACTTCGGCGAGCTCCGTCGCATCAACATGGCCGCCGTGGAATGGAGCCTTCCGTGAGCCGCTACGCGGTCAACAGCCTGCTGTACCGGCTCAAGAAGGAGCCGGACTTTCGCGAGCGCTTCACCGTCGATCCCGCCGCCGCCCTCGCGGGGCTCGATCTGACCGAGCCGGAGCGGTCGGCCTTCATCGCCCGCGACATGCGGAAGATCAACGAGCTCGGAGGCTATCTCCACCCATTGAGGCACTGGGCCAATTTGCTTCGCCATACTTCGTTGCGAGCGGGCCGGCAAGCCCTCAACGTACACCCACGTACGCCTCGGGCTGCCGACCCGCTCGCGCGCGGCCGTTCGAGCTGAGGGCGCAGCCCGAGGCGAGGGCTGAGTTGATCTGACTCGCAACTTGCCCCAGTGCCGGGCCGGCTGGACGGGACGGGCGTCGCGGGCTAGACTGGGCGCGACCGAGACGAAGGAGAGAACGCCATGACGATGGTCGCTCCCGGGGCCAAGGCCGAGCTCGCGGTAGAGGACGACGGCCCGATCCCCTACATGCAGCGAACGCGCGACTACTACGTCGCGCTGGGGTACGGCAACCCGTATCGCTGGGCCCACTTCGACGAGGTGCCATTCACGCCGCTGCGCACGCCGCTGAACCGGGCCCGCGTGGCCCTGATCACCACGGCGGCCCCGTATCAACCCGAGGCGGGCAACCAGGAGCCGGGCGCTCCCTACAACGCTGCGGCCAAGTTCTACCAGGTGTACTCGATCCCCTCTGAGAGCGTGCCCGATCTCCGGATCTCCCACGTGGGCTATGATCGCAAGCACTCCTCCGCCGCGGACATCCACGCCTACTTCCCGCTCGCGCGCATGAAGGAAGCGGCGGCGGCGGGCCGGATCGGGTCGCTCGGCCCGCGCGTGCACGGCGCGCCGACGAACCGGAGTCACCGGGCGACGGAGACCGACGCCGCCGACCTGCGGCGCCGGTGCCAGGAGGACAGCGTCGACGCCGCCGTGCTCGTCCCCAGCTGACCCGTGTGCCACCAGACCGTGAGTCTGGTCGCGCGGCACCTGGAAGAGCAGGGGATCCCCACCGTGATCATGGGCTGCGCGAAGGACATCGTCGAGCATTGCGGAGTCCCGCGGTTCCTGTTCAGCGATTTTCCGCTGGGCAACTCGGCGGGCCGGCCGCTCGACGCGGAGTCGCAGGCCCAGACCCTCGAGCTGGCGCTCCGCGTGCTCGAGAGCGCGCCGGCGGCGCGGACGACCGTGCAGTCGCCGCAGCGGTGGAACGGGGCCGCCTCCTGGAAGCGCGACTATCTCGACCTGACCAAGCTCTCCCCGGACAGCATCGCCGAGCGCCGCAAGGAGTTCGACGAGGTGAAGACCATCGCGCGCACCAAGCGCGAGGGGTCATGAGCAAGCCCTTCGCGGGCGTCCGTATCCTCGACTTCACCCGCTACCTGGCGGGGCCGTACGGCACCTACCAGCTCGCCCTCCTCGGCGCGGACGTCGTGAAGATCGAGTCGCGCGAGGGCGACGAGACGCGCGCCTCGCCCGCCGACCGGGCGTGGGCCGCGCGAAAGATGGCGCCCTCCTTCCTGTCGATGAACGGCAACAAGCGCAGCATCACCCTCGACCTCCGGCGGCCGGAGGCCGTCGAGATCGTCCAGCGCCTGGCCGTGGGCGCCGATGTGGTGTGGGAAAATTTCCGCGGCGGCGTCATGGACCGCCTGGGGCTCGGCTACCAGGCGCTCTCGGCCATCAATCCCCGGCTCATCTACTGCGCCGTCTCCGGATTCGGCCAGACGGGCCCGGAGCGGACGACGGCGGCCTTCGACGGCAAGCTGCAGGCGATGTCGGGGATCATGTCGATCACGGGCGACCCCGCGAGCGGCCCTACCCGCGCGGGCTTCGCGCTCTGCGACACGATCGGCGGGGTGACGGCGGCCCTGGCCGTGGCCAGCGCCCTGTACCAGCGGACGCACACCGGGCGCGGGCAGCTCGTGGACGTTGCCATGCTGGACGCGGCGCTCGCCTTCATCGCCGGCCCCGTCTCCGAATACACGGTGGCCGGCATCGAGCAGCGCCAGATCGGCAATGGGTCGGTGAGCCGGAAGCCCACGGCGAGCCGGTTCCGGGCGCGCGACGGCTACATCGTGCTTGCCGTGCTCACGGAGAAGCAATTCGCCGGCCTCATGCGCGCGCTCGGGCGCGCCGACGCCCTCGACGACCCGCGCTTCAAGGACTGGCCTTCGCGGACCGCGAACGAGCCGGCCCTGCGCGAGATCATCGAGTCCGCGCTCGCCACCGAGGACCCGCGGACCTGGGAGGCGCGGCTGACCGCGGCCGACGTTCCCTGCGGCTCCATCTGGAAGATCGACGAGATCGTCCACCACCCGCAGCTCGAGCACCGAGACGTGCTCCAGACGATCGACACGCGCTACGGCCCGATGCGCCTCGTGGGCGCGGGGTTCCGGCTCGAGCACGGCAGCCCCGGCCTCGACCGGGAGCCGCCCACCCTCGGCGAGCACACCGACGAGATCCTGAAGGAGGCCGGCTACGGGGCGGAGGACATCGAGCGGCTGCGGCGCGACGCGGTGGTCTAGTTCAGCTTCACCATCTCGCTGATGGCCGTCCGGAGATTCTCCCGCGCGCTGCCCAGATGGGGATGCACGGCGAGGGTCCGACGGAAGAGCTCGGCGGCCTCGCGGAACTGTCCCAGCATGAGGTGGCAGAGCCCCTGGCCGGAGAGGGCGCCGAAGTGGTTGGGATTGCGCGCGAGCGTCTCCCGGCAGTCCGCGATCGCCGCCTCGTAGTCCCTGGCGACGTAACGAAGGGTCGCGCGCTTGTTCCACGCTTCCGCGAAGGCGGGCGCTTCCTCGATGAGACGCGTGAACGCGGCGTCGGCGGCGGGGATGTCCTGACGTTCCATCGCATCGATGCCCTCGGCGAGGAGGCCGTCGAGGCGCGGATCGCCGGAGCGGTGCCACATCTGCCAGAGGGTCTCGGCGGCGCGGGCCGCCTGCGCGATGTCGTCCCCCCGCAGGGCGGTCAGCGCCTCCCGCTCGGTCATCACGGCCTCGCGAGCCACCGGGAGGTGGCCAGGAGAAATCCGCGCTCTCCCCCCGGAACCAGGAAACCCATGCGGCATGCCGTCTCGAACTCGGCCCCGGCCGCGCGCATGATGCGCCCCGCGGCCGACCCGTCATCGGCCAGGAGCCCTAGCAGGAGATGCTCGGCTCCGAGCGCGCTGTCGCTCCGTCGCCGAAGCTTGAAGGCCGTCTCGAGGACCGCCTTGAGCTCGGGAGAGAAGACAGGCTCGCCGCGGGCGGGCGAGCCGGCCATCGCGCTCAGGGCACGCTCGACCTCGACCCGGAGCATCTCCGGCCTCGCCCGGATCCGTTCCAGCACCTCGAGGTCGAGGCATGCGCCCTCGCGCAGGATCCCCAGCAGGAGGTGCTCGGGGCCGATGGCTTCATGGCGACGGCTCCGCGCCTCGTCCGCCGCGAGGACCATGGCGCGGCGCGCCCGCTCCGTGAACTGCTCGACCATCCCGGACCTCCCCAGGGGCGGCGTGGCCCCTCATCCCGGTCGAGTATAGGACAGGCCGAGAACCCGCGTCCAAGGCGACCCATCAGAGATGCCACGATCGCGTGGTGCGGCGCGCCTAGCCGCACGGGTCGCGCTGCAGTATCCTCTGATTCCCCACCGTGGGGCGGGATCCTCAACGGGCCGACGCGAGCTCAAGGAGGAGTCGTCATGCCAGTGTACGAGTACCAGTGCGACAAGTGCCGGCGTGAAGTCGAAATCACCCAGTCGATCAGCGAGCACGGCAAGGGAGCGGTCGCGTGCCCGAAGTGCGGCAGCACCGCGCTTCGCCCGCTCGTGAGCAGCTTCTTCACCCAGACCTCGAGAAAATCCTGACGGGCCGGTCGGGCGGCTTCCTGAACTCGATCGGACCGCGCGTGGAGGAGTCCGGGCTCGGCCTCGTCGCCCTCCACCCGCACTCCGCACCGTACGAGGACCTCGGGCTGCGGAAGTAGCTACCCGCGCGGCTTCACCCAGGTTTCCGACCAGGCGAGGCAGGCGCTGCTCCCCTGTCGGTCCCCGCGCATCTCCGGCCACGGGCTCGCGGTGGCGATACGCCCGTTGAGCTCGAGCTGCGCGCTGCGGGCCGGGAAGAAGGTGCTGAACACGCCGATGGGCCGGTTGTTGAAGCCGGGCGGGGCATTGAGCACGAAGGGCTCGATGCAGTCGTACCACGAGAGCGCGATCCGCGCCTCGGCCGCCGTCACCGTCTCCGTCGCGGTGGACCAGGGTCCGCCCTGCCGCTCGAAGCGCGCGCCGAGCACAGGCAGCGCGGTGTCCGCGAAGGCCGGGAAGAGTAGGGACTCGATGGTCTTCTGGAGCCACCGCGCTACCCCGATGTTGTCGCTGTAGACGCGAACGCGGCCCTCCGTGAGCGTGCTCTGGAGGAACAGGGTGTGGCCCGCGCCCGCCGGGCACCACAGGACACGCCAGTGGCTCGCGCGGTCGGACAGCGTGGTGCCGCCGTCCGGGCTCAGCCGGATGAAGGAGTTCTCGCCGGTCATGAGGACTTCGTTCGGGTCAACAGGCGGCATCGATCGTCTCCCTTTGGAGTTGGTGTGCGCGGCGAGGCGCGGTGCGGTACAGTCAACCGGAATCCGGCCCCGAGTGAAGATACGGGGGAAGCGCGTCCGGAGCAAGCGGTGACTTCCAGAGAGGAGATGGCCATGAGCACACGGTACCTGCACCTGGTCAGGATGGACGTGGCCCACGATCACGAGGCGATCTTCAACGACATCTACGACCACGAGCACATTCCCGCGCTCCTGGCCGTCCCCGGCGTGGCGCGGGCCTCGCGCTACCGGCATCCCTCGCCCACCGACCCCCGCTACCTCGCCGCCTACGAGCTGGAGAGCCCCGCGGTGCTCCAGAGCCCTCAGTGGAAGGCGGCGGCGGAGTCCGGGCGCTGGCCCAAGGACGTGCGGCCCCACACCATGAACCGCCACATCGCAACGTACGAGTGGGTGGGCAGCAGCAAGGACCTGACCTACAGGACGCCGTACATCTTCTGGGTCATGATGGACATCGAGCCCCACCGCGAGGCCCTCTTCAACGACCTGTACGACAACGAGCACGTCCCGCTCCTCCTCAAGCTTCCGGGATGCGTCAACGTCGTCCGCTACCGGACGGAAGTCGCGGGCCAGCCGCGCTACCTCGCCGCCTACGAGGTCGAGCGCACCGACCTGCCCATGTCGAAGGCCTGGAACGACACGTCGGACATCGGCCGCTGGAAGCCCGAGGTGCGCCCGTACACCTACAACAAGCGCTACATCGTCAGCGAGCGCATCTGGCCCAAGGCCTGAGGACAGCGCTCCATGCCTACCGACGTCGCCCTGACCTCTCTGGTCATGCCGCTGGCCGAGTTCCCCGCCATCGCCCGCGAGGCGGAGACCCGCGGCTACCGCACGGCCTGGGTCGGCGAGGCCTCCGGCACCGAGGCCATCGTGCTCTCGACCCTCATCGCCACCCATACCGCCAAGATCCAGATCGCCAATGGCGTCATCCCCGTCCAGACGCGCACGCCCATCGTCTATGGCCAGGCGGCGGCCACCCTCGCGCATCTCGCCCCGGGTCGATTCGCCCTCGGGCTCGGGCTCTCCAGCGAGATCATCGTGGGCCAGTGGCACGGGCTACCGTTCGCGCCGTCGATCCAGCAGATGCGGGAGGCCGTCCAGATCATCCGGATGACCGCGGCGGGAGAGCGTGTGAACTTCGAGGGCAAGTTCTACCGGCTCAAGAACTTCCGGCTCGCCATGCCCGCGCCTTCCCCGCCGCCGCGCATCTACCTGGCCGCCCTCGGCCCCCGGATGTGCGAGCTGGCGGGGGAAGTCGCCGATGGCGTGCTCCTCAACTGGATTCCGCCCTCGGCGGTGCCGGAATCGGTTCGTCACGTCGAGGCGGGCGCCAAGCGCGCGGGGCGGAGCCTGTCGGATGTCGACGTGTCCGTGTACGTGCGGACCTGTGTCACCGACGAACGCGAGCCCGTGCGCGAGGTGCTGGCGCGCGACATCACCGGCTATGCCATCGTCAGCGCCTACGCGCGCTTCTTCGTGGAGTGCGGCTTCGGTGAAGAGGTGGAGGCGGTCAACGCCGCCTGGAAAGCGGGCGACCGCGCGGGAGCGGTGAAGGGGATCTCCGAGCGGGTGCTCGACGGCCTCGGCGCAGTGGGGTCGGCCGACTTCTGCCGCGAGCAGCTCGCAGCCTTCGCGCGAACAGGCGTGACGCC
>WNGH01004411.1_pt1 | contig 13454 bp, 13 predicted proteins | sample 5400631 | NCBI WGS metagenome assembly WNGH01 (sample SAMN13153373, study PRJNA577476) | soil metagenome | isolation source: 115 cm soil or saprolite under Garry oak tree replicate 1 | place: USA:California | collected 2016-06-15
CACGAGAGGGTGATGCGTTGCCTGACTCTCAGGCGGGAAACTTTTGTGGCTTGGAACTAAGAGGCTTTCTTGGCTCCAAAGACGATCAATGCGATCCCGCATGGGAGAGCAAGCGCAACCGAGGATTGGAGGAATAACCATACCTTTCAGGAAATCGCGAATGCGAGCGGGCTCAATGATCTGCCATTGCAATCGCGGAGGGGAACCGCGTTTGGGGACATCAACAATGATGGAAACCTGGACGTCGTGGTATTCAATGCCAACGGCCCGCCCTCTCTGTTTCTGAACGAGACTGCGAATAAGAATCATCGAGTCCTGTTTCGCCTCGCGGGAACGAAGAGCAATCGGGCTGCGATTGGAGCGCGCGTCACAGTGATCACGAAGAGCATGACGCAAATAAGCGAAGTGCGAGGAGGCGGCAGTTATAACTCGACGAATGATCCCCGGTTACATTTTGGCCTCGGCGGCGACGGCGTCATGAGCGAAATACAGGTGAGATGGCCGAGTGGGTTGATGCAGCGCTTTAGCGATGTCACAGGCGATGCAATTTACGAAATTAAGGAGGGCGAAGGGATCAAGAAAGTGGCGCAACTGACGCTACCGTGAATCAGTTCACGGTGCAAGTTTTCCGGGGAGAAGGATGCAAATCCTGTTTGCCATACCTGATTCGTACTTTTTAGAAATACCCACCAGGGAGTTGTGGAAATTCCCTGCTAATCGCCTAGCGTAATCGCTTACGACGGTTGTCTGGCAGTTTTGCCTCAGCTTCAATGCTGCACGTTGCTGATGACTTCCACCCCATAGGCCGGTAACTCGACACGCGACGCTTCGGTCTGGCTCAACAACAGTTTCATCGTGCGCGGCAGCTGAAGCGTTTTTAATTCTGACGTTGCGTTCACCGCCAGATAAACTTCGCGGCCGTTCGCGACGCGGCGTGATATTTCCACGCCCGCGGGGGCTGGAGTAAGCGACGAAGTCAGACCCGCGTCCTTGGCCATCCATTCCGCGGCAGCGGCCATCGTTTTTTCGTCCAGCACTGCGCCGATGTAGGTGATTCTGCCTTTGCCAAATTTCCGTGTGACTGCAGCCGCTTGATCGTCCAACCATCCATTCGAAATGCCGAAGCGCAGCAACACTTCCACATCAGGAGCAGTGGCCTTGATTCGCTCGGCCCACAACGAAGATTCGCCGGCGCCCCAAGCTCCCGCAAGCGGTACATTTTTTTCCAATGCATAATATTGTTCAACGTGTGCACCTAGTGCTTCGGCCAGGAATCCTGGCTGCGTATGCGGCAACAGCGCGTTGAACTCATCCTTCATTGCCGAGCGTGGTCCGAGGACAAGATGACCGCCATTGTGGACGTACTCCGAGAGATGTTTGGCGGTCGCTTCCGAGATGAGATTCAAATCGGGAGCAGCAACGAGTCTGTATTGCGCGAGTGGCGCATCGGGGCTGATGACGTCGAGCGAGTCTGTCTGTTTTCGTAGCACGCGGTAATAACTTTTCAAAATAGCACCTTGATCGTAGCGATTGGTGTGCTTTTGCCAATCGATCGCCCAGCGGCTTGGGTAAGAATGGAGCAGCGCAACTTCGGATTGCACGCGCGTGCCGCGTAGCGCGTCCGATAGCTGATCAAATTCCCTGCCGAGCATGGCAACTTCGTCGTATACGGGTACGGGCTGGCCATCCTGTCCGATGAGGGCGCCGTGATATTGTTCTTGGCCGTTAAGTGCGCTGCGCCACTGCCAGTAGCCGATGTAGTCCGCGCCGTGAGCGATGGCCTGCCAGGCTCGCGCGCGAACTTCTCCTTTATTCAGCGAATTGTTCAACGGCGTCCAATTCACGTTGCTGGGTTGCGTCTCGATAACCCAGAAATTTTCCCGCTTCAACCCGCGCATCAGATCATGCATCAGTCCGTTCCAATCGGGATCGAAGTGGCCGGAACCGACATAATCGTCCCAAGAAACAAACGTGAGCGGTTTGGTGATGCCGTAATGATCGAAGCCATCGAACCAACCCATAAAGTTTCCGGTGATGAATTGACGCGGCTCTGCACTGGCACGAATGGCGTCAATTTGCGTCTGTTGATAGCTCGTCCAGCTGTAGGTAATGAAATTTTTCCATTCGAGCATCAATCCTGGATTGGCGCCCTGCTGCGGAATCGGAATCTCGCTCCAGTTGTCGTAGGACTGGCTCCAGTAAGCAGCGGTCCAATGCGCGTTGAGGTTTTCGACGGTCTTGAATTTTTCCTTCAGCCAATCCTGAAATTGCTTTCGCGTGCCTTCATCGTAGGACATCAGCGCGTAGCCGTATTCGTTGTCGATCTGCCAGCCGACGACGTTCGGGTTGTGCCCATAGTGCTTCGCCATCTGCTCCGCAATGCGGCGGCAGAATTCGCGGTACTTGGGCGAGGTGGGAGATCCGTGTGCGCGGCCTCCGTGTTGCACGCGCTGGCCGTTCACTTCCACGCGAAGCGTTTCCGGATATTTGAAAGTGAGCCACGCAGGAGGCGCGGCGGTGGGCGTTCCCACAATCGAAATAATGTGGTGCTTTGCGGCGAGCGCGATGGCGCGGTCAAGCCACTCAAATTCTAAATACGCTTCGGTCGGTTCCATAGCGCTCCACGCAAATTCCGCAATGCGAACGGCGCGAATGTGCGCGGCTTCCATCAGCTTCAAATCTTCTTCCCATCGCGATTCAGGCCATTGTTCCGGATACCACGCAACGCCCACGAGCAGCGCAGGCTGGCCCGGGAGCTGAGTCGGCGGCGGAACAGAATTCTTCTCGTCGGAAATTCCCGCAGATGAGTGCAACACTAGACTGAACAGCAGAGCCGAAGCCATCAACAGGGCAGACAATTTTCTTAGAGGAGTGATCCGAAAAATCCCGAATTGCATTTGTAGCTCCTAGAGTTTTGCTGATACCGCCCAACCCACGAAGACCATAACCTTCCCTGGATTTGCAGCCGGTTCGACGTCGCCTCCGTGAACTTTGCTCAAGCACGATGCGCACTGCGACAGATTACCTCGCGGGAAACGCTGATAAATCCATACTGTAATTGTTTACGCTAAGACTCCATGCAAACCCGCGGAACTGTGGCATCTCGCGTCTGCTCTTGTCAACTTGATGCTAAGATGCCTTCTCAGCTACAGGCGCGGCTGCGCAAACACCTTCAGACGCACGATGGGAAAACAGACCTGCTATTCATCAATCGGCGTGGTCGTCTATTCTCAGTCAACAAGCTTCGGGAAAGAGTTCTGCATCCGCTGCTTGTGAAGTTGGGAATACCACGTGGCGGGTTCCATTCTATACACTACGGCGCAACCAGTGCCCTGCTCGCAGACGGTGCAACTCCGGCTGTGGTGCAGAAGCAACTGCGGCACAGTGACCGAATCACGCTGGGAGTCTACGGGCACGTGATCGGAAGCCAGCAGCGTGACGCCGTTGAAAATCGTTCGGCACGAATTGAACAGTACGCGGTGAACTGAATGTCCGAGCTTACTCGCATTTTGGAATCGAGACACCCCAAGCAATGGAAGCTAGTCGATTGGACGTTGGGAATGGCTTTTGCAGTATTCCTAATCTTCGATGGCAAGGCTATCTCCGAACACCTTTTGCAGCACCTACTAATTGGTGCGGCATTGGGCTTCGTTCTTGGTTTCCTCTTTGCACGTAATCAGAAGGCGAAAAGCCACACGAAATAGGTCCTCGACGACTATAACCACACCCTGCAAGAATTGCACCGGCAGAATGCCGTTGTCGATAGCGTTACCGCGTGGAATCGCTTTTGGAGCGGCATTCACACGGTCGGCCGATACGTCTGGCGCCCACCTTACTACTGGTTCAGCGACTGACACTCATGCCCCATGAATCGAAAACAATTGTCGCGGCGTATGGTGCGCCCTCGATACCGGACCAAGCGACCGCATTGCGAATCGAGGGTTACAATGTGGACGCGAAGAGTTTGCCCCTCGGCCAAGCAAAGCAAAAGACGGGTTCGAAGCCGGCCTTTCAGGCAGGAGATCAATGAATTTCCGCAGATTGGGTAATCGCCATGAAAAAATCGACGGGTGACAATTTTTTCCCAAAAGCAATGTCCTTCTCCGCCGGCCTGGATCTTTTGAAACGCGCTGGATACGACGGAGTCGAGCTCTGGCTCGGGGACAGGCCGTGGTTCCAGATGCAAACAACAGATGCCGAGTTACGCGTCCTGGCACGGCAGGTTCACGACGCGGGACTGGAAGTTTCGGACGTGGCGAACTCTTTGGACTGGCAGGAAAATATCTCAGCACGCGATCCGGCCAAGCGGGATGCTGCGGTGCGTCACATCGAAAGGCAAATCGAGGCGGCGCAGATTTTCGGGACCGATGCGATCTTGATAGTCGCCGGCCTAGTCACGGAAGAAACTCCGTACAACGAAGTCTATAAGCGCACGGTTCAGACGCTTCATAAGTTGGCGGAGGTCGCAGCTAAAGCTCGCGTTAAAATCGGCGTGGAAAACTGCAACTCCGAGCAGCGATTTCTGCTCAGTCCACGCGAGTTCGCCACGTTCCTCGATGAAGTAAAGAGCCCGTGGGTTGGAATTCATCTAGACGTCGGCAATATTCACGACACCGGCTTCGCTGAACAGTGGATCGAGATTCACGGCCCGCGCATCACACGTATTCACGTGAAGGATGTAATGAAACATCGCGGCCGCTGTGGCAATCAAAGTGTCTACACCAACATCTTCCTCGGCGACAACAATTGGCCGGCAATTCGAGAGGCGATTCGCAAAGTAAACTACGATGGCTGGCTAATTGCTGAGATGGAATCGCGCTATCAGTTCGCCGCCGATCAACAGGTTTACGATACTTCAGTGGCATTAACACGCTTGATGTCTGAGACTTTTTAGCGCCATGTCGACACGACGCGAGTTCCTGACGGGTTTGGCCTTGGCACCGTTTGTCGTCCATTTGACCGCGGGGCAACGTGCTGCTGCGCGCAGCGTGGAGATTTGGCAGGAGGATCACTGCCTTTCACTCGAGTCAGCGATAGGCTTCAGGCATCTAGTTAGCCGCAATCCCGCTGCCACGAGTTTCGCAAGCCGCCGGACTGTATCAGGTTCGCTCATTATTGCGCCGGGAATCCGTTGGATGTCGCTCTCGATTGCTGCTGATCTCGCTGACCGGATTCACCAGGGTGCATGGGTAATCCTGGAGTCTGGCTTAGCGTTTTCCTCACGAACCGAGTCGAAGCACCAAAGTGATCTCCTCAAGAAAGTGTTCGGCCTCCAGCTGCTTCCGCCTGTTAAGGTCGGGAAGAATCCTGCGGCAGCTACCTATCTTGAGTACACTAGACCCGTTCATCGCCTCGTTCGGACTTTTGAAGCGATCACTCCCGTTCGGTGCGATCAGAGCGAAGCTCTAGCTAGTTTGGGAAAGCATTCAGTGTGTATAAGAAAAAGAATCGGTGAAGGAACACTTGTATTTCTCGGTTCAATGCTTGGTCCAGGCATCGGGGCCGAAGAGCGGGAAGCGATCGAAGTTGCATCCTCGCTGGTGATGTCGGATTCAGAAGGCATACCGCTGCCCCTTTTCCAATTGGTGTCAAATGGTGTCGAAGCTGGCTGAATCACCGAGTACGTAGAACAATTAGTGTCAAATGGTGTGAGATTTCATTCGCCAGATTTCAGTACCGGGAGGTGTCTGCGTCAACGCTCTCGTTCCCGGCGTGTTTCGCACGGACCTTAACGCGGCTCTCCTTGATGGAACCGAGCGCGGTCGCGAGTTTTTCCTGCGAGCGCGCATGCACAGGTTCGGCAAACTCGAAGAGCTCGTCGGCGCCGCCGTCTTCCTCGCTTCAGACGCCGCGAGCTACATCACCGGACATCTGCTCGTCGTTGACGGCGGAATACTGGCAAGCGGCGTCAATCAATGAGCTGCAGCGTCGTGACAAAAATGCGACTTCGTATCCGCCACGCTCCGGCTTTCTGCAACCTTGTATTCCTAGTGTAAAATGCGTTGTGATTCCGAGCGGATTCGTTGTAACAGCACTGCAATCTCCGGCGCAAGCGCGTTCCCGCAGAACGCTTGCCCAAACGGGAACACCTAAATGGATATACACCAACTCCAACTCTTCCTCGCCGTCATGAATTCCCCCAGCATGACTCGTGCGGCGGAAAAAATTCATCTGTCCCCAGGCGCTGTCAGTCTCCAACTCCACAATCTCGCCGACGAACTTCATACAGAGCTCTTTGTTCGCCGCGGAAAACGTCTAATCCCCACTCCCGCCGCCGTCCGCCTCGCCGAGCTCGCCACGCAGGTCGTCACTATGATGGGTCAAATCCAGCAATCTTTTGTGAACGATCTTTCTACCGACGTCCACCCTTTTCATTTCGCCACCGGCGTCACCACTTTGATTTACCAATTAGGTGGTCCGCTGCGCAAGCTTCGCAAGCAGTACCCGCACGCCGAAATTCGCGTCACTGTTGGCGTAACCGAAGAAATGGTCGCCGGTCTGCTCGACCGACGTTTCGATCTCGCTCTCATTTCTCTGCCAGTCGCTGAAGCCAACCTCAAGCTCATTCCGCTTTTTGACGAAGAGCTCCTCATCGTGCGCCCGTCCGCCAACAAGATCGGCAGCGGCCACGTCAGTTCGATGCGCGCTTCGGAACTCGCTGATGTGCCATTTCTTCTCTATCCCAAACGGAGTAACGTTCGTCGGGTCATCGATCGCTACTTTGAAGAAATCGGCGTCACACCGCGCGTCGTCATGGAAGCGGACGACACCGAAGCCATCAAACGTCTTGTCGAATCCGGCTTTGGCTATTCGATTCTTCCCGAGCACGCCCTTAGAGGGCGTTCCCACTTTTTTCAAAAATATCGCGTGGCAGGCCACCGCCTGACTCGCAGCCTCGCTCTCGCAATGGCCAATACCGAATGTCCACGCAAGCTCACCGAATCCATCGCAAGTTTTCTTCACTCGTCGGTAGTCAATGGTTGAAGCAGACTTGAGGGCATTTCACGGCTGGAATAGACTCACTACCCCTTTCACCTTCAACTTCGTCGGCCCCTGAAATGCCACCGTCAATTTCTGTGCCCCCGCGTCATAGCTATAGTCACGCCCTTCACGAAGTTTTCTTCCGTCTCCTGTCACAATTTCTTTGGCGCCGCGACAATAGATCTCCAGGGTTCCGGGCATCCCCAATTCGCCGAACTCAATCGTCAATCCGTCTCCCGACGGCGTCACCGCAATCTTTTGCGCCTTTTCTCCAGTGAAATAACTGAATTCGCTGGCGGTCTTCGCCGACGGAAAAATCTCCATCCGCAGCTTCGCTTTCCAATTCGCCTCCCAATTGTTATTCAACTGCACGATCTCGCCTCGCGGAATGATCGCGCCTTCGCGAACAAACAGCGGTATCGTGGTGAGCGGCGCAGACGCCGTTACGCTCTTCGCGCCGTCGTACACCGTCCGCTTGTCGTTGTAATTCATCCAATGGCCCGCTGGCAGCGTCACACTTCGGCTCGTCGCGCCCGTGGTCGTCACCGGTGCCACCAATATTTCGTCGCCATAGAGGTACTCGTCCCACGTATCACTGAAATTTTTTTCCTCTGGGTAGTCAAATATCAGCGAGCGCATCACCGGCATCCCCGTCTGCGTTGCCTGATACAAATACGACCGCGTGTAAGGAATCAAATTGTAATGCTCGCCAACGTATGTTTTCGTGATCCCCACCAACTCGTCATCGTAGTCATCCCAAATCGTTCTCTTGGGCCCAAGCAAAATCTCCATCATCGGGCTGTACGCACTGAATTCCAGCCACCGTGCGAACAACTCCTTCTCTGGCACCCGAACGTACCCACCCGTGTCCGATCCCCACATCGGAAAATTGATCGCCCCGCTCCGCAGCCCGTTCTTGATGGACACTTCCAGTCCTGCGAACGTGCTCCACGTATCCCCGTTCCACACTGCCGTGTACTTCCGCCCTGTATCGTTCACGTTTCGCGTAAAGTTGAAAAAATCGTCGCCGTTGACGTCGCGCAGTCCCTCCGCTGCCATCTTCGGAAATAAAATCGCGTTGATGTTTTCGTCCGCCAGCGGCAATTCATCCTCTTCACCGCGATCAATTTTGTAACCCTTCACTCCCAGCCGCACATACTCGTTCAATTTCTCCTTGAACCACGCGTACGCGTACGGATTCTTCATGTCCGCCGCGGACCCACGTCCAAAATACAAGTACCTTCGCGCCGAACCTCCGTCTGCAAGTGGTTCCAGGCACGGTTCGCCGCCCAGATCAGCAAATTCATTCCCCGGTCGCGCAAATCGTTGATCATCTTCGGTGGATCGGGAAACGATGCGTCAAAATCCATGTTTCCCCATCCCATCTCGCCTGTTCCAAACGGCCGATCCAGCCAAATTGCTCCCGCCGGAATGTGCAGCGCGCGCAGCTTGTCCGCGTCTTCGATCACTTTCTCCTGCCCATTCTTCGCTCGCCGCAAATCGTTGTGATGATCATCCCGCCACCAGATACTTCCAAACGCCCATGTGGGCGGCAGGATCGCCGGCCCCGCCAATTCGTTGTAGCGCGCAAAAATCTCCCGATACCAGGGCCCGTAGATGACGTCGTACTTCAATTGCGTGTCGAAAAATGAAAAACTCGTCTTTCCCGCCTGTGCTATAGCAAAGCGCCCTTTCCCCGTCGTTTCCACGTACACGCCATATTTCTTCGACGTTGCATAAAAAGGCGCACGCGCGCTCGCATAGTTCACATCAGCCTGATGCCGTATGCCCAGGAAGTCGTGATCCGCCCCGCGGTTATCAATGCTCCCGCCAAACGGCATCTCCCAAATCCCGTAGTAATGCTCTCCTTGATCCGCAAACTCTTCGTGAATTTCCGCTGCCACCCCGTTCTTGAACGAAAAAATCACCTGCAACACTTCTGGCTTGATAAATCGAAAGCTCGCCTGCGCCAGCTCTGACGTTCCCTCCAAATGCAGCGTCGCCTTCATCCACTCGCTTCCGCGCGTCACATCCGTCACGCTTCTCACGGTGTAGCCATTCGTAGTGAAGGTAATTGCCCCGCTCTCCGCCACCAGCACTTCCCCACTGGATTTTTCCATGACGCGGTACGAATACGGACTCGTATTCAACTCCACTCGCAGTGCCGAAGACTCAATAGTCTCCGTCGCATTGGTCGCGGGGGCCTGCGCCCACGTCCCCGTCCCGCACGCCAGCAAGATCGCCCACACAAAATATTTAGCAAGCTTCCTTGCCCTCATCCCCCATCCCCCGTTCTAGTCGCACACCACCACCCAAGTTTCTTATGTCCCAAGCCCGCGCGAGTCAACGCAACTCTGATAAACGATTCCTTTAGCAACTCTCAACACCGAATTTTTCTTTCTTGTCTTACCATTACCTTGCGCTTGGCAATTCTCGCGCCTTCGCGCAGGGGTATGCGAGGGCGTTCAGTCGAAGCGATCGTCAGCTGCAAAAACTGTCGCACCGCTTTGCGTCTTCAATTCAATCAGTTTCGAGGGAGGCCGCATGTCTGCAGAAAATTCTTCACGCCGCGAGTTCCTTAAACTCACCACTGCCGGAGTCGCCAACGCCGTACTTTCCGCTTCCAGCTACTCCCGCGTTCTCGGCGCCAACGACCGCGTCGGCGTCGGCATTGTCGGTTTTTCTGATCGCTCTCGCAGCAGCCTTATCCCTTCCTTCCTCAAGTCTGCGCCAGAACTCAATTTCGAATTCGTCGCACTCTCGGACATTTGGAGCCGCCGCCGCGAAGAAGGCGCCGCCTACATCACCAAACTCACCGGCAAGCAAATCGCCCTCGCGCGCAACAACGACGAACTCTACGAAAACAAAAATATTGAAGCCGTAATCGTCGGCACTGCCGATTTCCAGCACGCCTTCCACGGCGTCGAAGCCATCCGTGCCGGCTGTGATGCCTACGTCGAAAAGCCTCTCGCCCACACCATGGAAGACGCCAAAGCCATCCGCGACGCCGTAAAAAACAGCGACCGCATCTTCGCCGTTGGCACGCAGCGCCGGAGCTCTCCCACCTATCAGAGAGCCTACGAATTCATCAAGTCCGGCCAATTCGGCAACATCGTCAGCGTCGAAATGACTTGGAACGTCAACCAGCCCGGCCGCTGGCGCCGTCCCAAACTCGTTCCGCAGTTGCGCGAAGCCGACACCGATTGGAAGCGTTACCTCATCAACCATCCTTACGAACCGTTCGACGCCCGCAAATATCTCGAGTTCCGCCTCTTCTGGCCTTTCTCCTCCGGCATTCCCGATCAATGGCTCGTCCACCAAATCGACACAGTTCATTGGTTCACCGGTCTTCCTCATCCGCGCAGCGTAGTCGCCAACGGCGGCATCTACGAATGGAACGATGGCCGCAAAAACTGGGACACCATGACTGCCGTCTTCGATTACGGCCCGCTCAATGATCCCTCCAAAGGTTTCCAGGTCATCTATTCATCACGCATGACCAATGCCACCGGCGGCATCAAGGAACTGTATTTCTCCAACGGCGGCACTCTTGATCTTGACAAAAACGAAATCACTTCCGAAGGCGGCCTCACCGGAAAACTAGCCGCCGAAATGGACATGAAAGCGAACCTTCTCCCAACCGTCTCGCTCACAAAAGCCGCCGAAGCCGCCAGCACCGCTGCGGACACCGGCGCCGACGACATGACCGTAGCCAACGTTCGCAATTGGCTCGAGTGCATCCGCAGCCGCAAAACCACCAACGCTAACGTTGACGCCGGCTACAGCCACTCCATCGCCCTTTGCATGAACGTCGCCGCCATCCAAACCGGCCAAAGAATTACATTCGACGACGCGAAGCAGCAGGTCGTCATTGGAGGCCACAGCTAGTCATGCGCATCCCGATTGCCGGTGCATCGCTCACATTAGTCTTAGCCGCGTTCCTCGCTTTGTTCGTCTTCGCCGCGCCTCGTCCCAACGACCACGTCAGCATCACCATTGACGAAACTTCCCGTCGGGTTGATGTCACCATCGATGGAAAACCCTTCACGTCCTACATCTGGCCCATCACCCTGAAAAAGCCTGTCCTCTATCCTCTGCGCACGGATAAAGGCACGGTGGTCACCCGCGGCTATCCCCTCGAGCAGCGCCCGGGCGAACGCATTGACCATCCGCATCACGCCGGCCTCTGGTTCAATTACGAAGACGTTAACGGCATAGACTTCTGGAACAATTCCGACGCCATCAAGCCCGATCAGGCTCCCAAAATGGGCACGATTTTCCATCGCTCCATCGTCTCAACAAAAAGCGGTGAACATGGCGAGCTCGACGTTGAAACCGAATGGGTCACCTTCGACAAAAAAGTTCTTCTTAACGAACATACTCATTTCGTCTTTCGTGGCGCGCCTGGTTTCCGCAGCGTGGATCACATCACCACGCTCACCGCACTCGACAGCAAAGTTAACTTCCCCGACGCAAAAGACGGCATGCTCGGCCTCCGCGTCGTCCGCGCCCTCGAAATTCCTTCAGAGAAACCCGATGTTTACACAGACGCCAGCGGCCGCCCCACGGTCGTCGCCAAGCTCGATAACACTGGCGTCAATGGCACATACCTGACCAGCGAGGGCAAAAAAGGCGACGCCGCCTGGGGCACGCGCGGTCGTTGGTGCAACCTCAGCGGCATGGTCGGCACCGAGCCCGTCACCATCACCATTCTCGATCACCCCGCCAATCCGGGCTTCCCCACCTACTGGCACGCCCGCGGTTACGGTCTCTTCGCCGTCAATCCCCTCGGCCAAAACGTTTTCAGCGAAGGCAAGCAGGCGTTAAATTTTTCTCTGGCTCCTCACGCCACCGTCACATTCCGCTACCGCATCTTGATCACTTCGGCTATCGCCACGCCCGAAGCCACCGAAGCCGCCTACAAAGATTTCGTCGCCACCTATCGTTAGCTAACTTTCATTTTGAGCGATGGCGTCACCGCGGTGCACCGGCGCTTCAATTTTGTGATTCGGCTCTGAACAGATGACCACGCATTATCGGCCTCATCGGCGGCGGCAACATCACCGACATCCACGCCGCACACGCCATCCCCGGCGTCGAGACCTCCGCCATACACGGCACTGACGCCAAAAGAATCGCCCACATCTGCTACGAGCACGGTGGAACGCCCTATCAGGACTTCGACGCATTCCTCCGGCACCGTCCTATGGGCCTATGGAAAGCCAAAGCGTCTCTTCCGCCGCCCTGGCGCAGGGTCGTACGCTCCTCATTTTCCATCGAAAAAGTCCAGCCCATGCCACTCCCACCCTCCCATGCCACCCTCAACCTCAAAGCCAGCGGCATAGTTCTGTGGCTTCGCGTCTAACTCTTTTATAATGAACACCGGTCAAGCGCCTCCTTGCGCCCTCGCCCTCTATATCTCTATATATTGTTACCGGCAGCTGCCGTGTTGGCGTTCCCGCAAGGATTTCAGTTGTAGGGCCCACTTTCTGGAAGTGGACCTTTCGCAATATATTGAAAACAGCCAGTCGGAGTAGGAATCATGATCGCTCATAACCCCCTCCACGGATCCGGACAAGCGGGATTCCCGCATCCGGCTCTTGCCTTAGGTGAGGACGCCCATGCGGCGCAGGGGATAGGGATGACAGACGGAAGGCGGAGGCAGCCAGCAAGTGATGAGGCGCCGCATGCGATCCCACAGCACGCGGCCTTTGTGGCTGCGCCGCGAAAGCGCGCGATGCCAGAGCCGCCCCACTTGGAACCGAAAGAGATACAACGCCGGTTTGTTCATAGGCACTCCGTAGTACCGGATGTGTCCACGCACCACCGCTTGCAACCACTTGCCCACTTCGGGGATGGGTTCGTGCATACGACGCTGAAGTTCGGCTTTCACCTCATTCAGCTTCGCCTGCAACCTTTTGCGTATCGTTTGCCGCAACACCGTATACATTCCATTGCTTCTCTTCTTCACGCAGATGTGCGTAAAGCCAAGAAACTTGAATGTCTCGGGCTTCCCTTCTCCGCGCCTTTTCCGGTTGTTGATCGCAAATGGACCAAATTCCAGCAGCCGCGTTTTCTCGGGATGCAGTTCCAGGCTGAACTTTCGCATTCGTTCGTCCAGTTCCGCCCGAAACCGCTCGGCATCCGCTTGCACCTGGAATCCAACCACGATGTCGTCCGCGAATCGCACCACGATCACATCCCCGTGCGCGCGCTTCCGACGCCACGCTTGGACCCACAGGTCGAATACGTAATGAAGATAGACATTCGCCAGCAGCGGCGAGGCACTACCACCTTGCGGCGTCCCTTCCTCCATCCGTATTCGCTTCCCATCTTCCAGCACGCCGGCGTTCAACCATTTCTGGATGAGCCGCACGACGCGCCGGTCTGCAACCCGATGCTCGATGAACTTCACCAGCCATTCGTGGGAAAGCCCATCGAAAAAGCCTTGGATGTCCAGATCGAGCACCCAG
>WNGH01004412.1_pt1 | contig 13454 bp, 11 predicted proteins | sample 5400631 | NCBI WGS metagenome assembly WNGH01 (sample SAMN13153373, study PRJNA577476) | soil metagenome | isolation source: 115 cm soil or saprolite under Garry oak tree replicate 1 | place: USA:California | collected 2016-06-15
GCCAGCAAACACGGAGGCTGGGCTCACCGAGCATGCCGCCACCGGCGGGTGGTTCGGCGGAGGAGGCGGATTCGGAATCCCGAACCGCAGCACCAGGCCCGTCCCGGCGCGGAAGTTATTCTGCCGCCCGGTGGCCGTAACGGCAGAGCCTGAAAAACTGGTCATGAGGTAATCCAACTGAGCCACGCGCCAGGCCAAGTTCTTCGTCAGAACCATGTCGACGCCGCCGCCAGCGGCCATCGCAAACGCGCTCTGGGTCGCCGTGCCGATCAGTTCCGTGCCACCGGTTGCTCCGCCAACAAGGAATTCACCGAACGGAACGAAGTGATCGAACTTGCGCCAATTCAGCCGCGGGCCAAAGAGATAGGTGACGAAACCACCGCTCACCGGCGTGCTGCTTCCCGTAAGCGGGAAGAGGTCTCGATCGAACCGATAGCCGCCGAACTCGCCGGTAAGTCCCAGCCACTTCGAAGCGTTGTAGGTGAACGAGCCCGACCCGCCATGGCTGTTGAAATTCGCGAAAGGATCGCCGGGCGCGAAGTTGATGTAGTCGTACATCGCTGAGAACTCATACCGAGGAACGAGCGTGCCTGGTAGACGTGTGTCTGCGGCGGCTGCCGCTCCCGGGAAGGGGGTCGGCCGCGGCGTCGCAGGCAACGCCAATAGACCCTGCGCCGCCACCGCCTTGCTGGAAGCCGGGCTCTTCTCAGCAGCCCTCGCAGCATTCGCGGTATCGCCATGCGCTCCGCTGTTCTTCTGCTGAGCGCACAGGGGCAAAGCCAAAAGCGCGCCCATCGCCAGTGCTGCACACCAATTGCGCATCTCATTCCTCCTGAGCCCTATCCATCCCTTCCGGTTTGGTTTAGGCACCCGCCTACCGGCCGCTCCCTGCTTTTGGCCGGCTCCGTTGCGCGCAGCGCAGCTCTTGAACTTGTTGCTTCTTCCTCCGCAGACGCGCGCATCTCCTCACACCCCTGTCCACACCAATGGAGAAACATGAAGAAAGCAAAAAGGACGAGTCGCAGTAAGGTTATTCCACAATTCGCCTTCGGTGCAACTACTTCCGCGACTGGCGGGCAGGCCTGATGGGCGGCACGGCTCACGCGTCACGCCTTTCCTTCGTGATGATCCTAACTGCCGAATGTGAACTTTCCCGTCCTGCGCTACACTTCTCTTCTTATGAACTCGATCACCACCCTTGACGACCTCTGGATGGGGCGGCCGCGTTCCATTGCTGTCGGCCTTCTCGAATCGGACGGTCACCGTGCCATTGTCGACCCGGGCCCAGGCTCCACACTCGACACTTTGCGCCAACAGCTCCGAGCTCGCGGCCTCGGCGTGGGCGACCTCGACGCCATGCTCCTCACGCACATCCACCTGGACCACGCCGGTGCCACCGGGGCGCTGGTCCGCGAGAACCCCCGCCTCGCCGTGTATGTGCACAAGAACGGCGCGCCGCACGTGATTGACCCGTCCAAGCTTCTTGCCAGTGCCCAGCGCCTCTGGCCCAATGAACTGCAGCGCCTGTTCGGAGAAGCTCTTCCGGTTCCGGCGGAGAATCTGCGCATCCTGGAGGGTGGCGAAAATCTCAAGCTCGGCTCACGCAAAGTCGAGGTGGTCTACACTCCCGGCCATGCTTCGCACCACATCAGTTACTTCGACAAGACCGAAGGCGTGGCCTTTGTCGGCGATACGGCGGGCGTGCGCATCGAGGGAAATTCCTTCGTCATGCCCGCCACTCCTCCGCCGGACATTGATCTCGGCATCTGGGACACTTCCTTCGCCGCCATCCTCGAGCGCAAACCGGCGCGGCTCTTTCTCACGCACTTCGGTTATTCCGATAATCCCTCCGAACACATCCTCTTGTTCCGCGAACGGCTACATCGCTGGGCCGCGCTCACCGCAGAAATCCTGCGCAGGGCCGCCAGCGATTCCGCCGCGATGGATTCCTTCATGTCCGCCACATATGCCGAAATCTCTGAGCATCTCCCGGCCGGTGAAGCGGAACACTACGCCTTCAGCGCCGGCCTGAATCTCTCCTTTCTCGGCCTAGCGCGGTATCTGCGCAAACGCGCAACGGCTGCTTCCTAATCCACGCCCGGTTTTTTTGTGTTTAAAAACGAAATGCAAAGGTCTACGCACTCGTTCCTGACGAGGACATTTCTTCCGGACCTGCCGATTGCTCTGTTGTGGGCGCCGCCAATGCTTCGAGGCGCGCGGAAAGCGCTTCGACCAGCAGATCAACGAGCTTCTTTGCGCCGCTGCCTTCGGGATCTTTGTCGGGATTGTACTGCGCCACATCGAGACTCAGCAGATTCTTGTGTTTCACAAACTCCATGAATGATGCGCGAACATCGCCGAAGCGCAATCCGCCCCCACCAGGCACGTTCACCGCGGGGAAGTCTTCCTCCACGATGACATCGATATCAAAGTGGAGAACGAATTCGCGTGCGTCGGCGTGCACTTGAACAAGGGCTTCGTGCGCCGCTTTGCTGCCACCCTTGAACTGGATGTCGGCGGCATAGTTGTGCCGCATTGGCGATTTGCCGAGGAACTCCTGCTCCGGTGGATCGAGCCTTTCGAGTCCGAAAAGCGTCACGTCGGGCTCGCGCACCAGCGGCGCCTCGCTCCAGAAACGCACCAGCTCCGGCGCGCCCTTGCCGATGATGTGGGCCACAACCATTCCGTCGATTCGGCCGGAGGGAGTGCTTGCGGGAGTATTCAGATCGGCGTCGCGATCGAACCACAGAAGATTCACGTGCTTGTAATAGCGCCGCGTGCCGGTAAGCAAGCCGATGGCCTGAGCGCAGTCACCGCCCAGGACCAGCACCAGCGCGCCGCTTTTCACTGCAAGCTCGGCGCGCGTCTTCAGATCGTTCAGGCCGGCGACGATTTCGGTCAGATTGCGGGCGCGCCGGTGTTCATCGTCATTGGCAAAGAGCCGCGGAGCGCAGTCGCCGTAATCCACGACTTCATAGCCGACGCCGTGCAACTTTGCTTCGAGTCCGGCAGCGCGCAATGCCGCCGGGGCCTTTTCGCTTCCCGCGGAGAACGCCGCAGCGCTTGAGGGCGCGCCAATCAAGGCAATCTGCTTCGGCTGACGGACGATTTTGACCGCCAAGGTCTGGCTCCTCGTCTTGTATTTCCCGTTTGCCGCGCTAGGCTACCGATGACCGGATCATTTGTCCCTGCACAACGTTCCCTGCCCGGGCACAGGAAATTCTCTAGCGGTGCGGCGCCGGCGCGATGGTCGCCAATTCCGGCGGCAGAGTGAAACGCACGTCTTCGCGAATCAAATCCAGATCGCGTTGATCCGTGAAGCCGAACTCCGCGAGCCGTTCGCTCACCTGCTCCACCAGGACTTCCGGAGCGGACGCGCCTGCGGTCAAGCCCACGCGCGAAACACCTTCGAGCCACTGCACATCGATGTCCTTTGCGGAATCGATCAGTTGGGCTTTGACGCCGCTGCGCTGAGCGACTTCCACGAGGCGGTTAGAATTCGAACTATTCGGCGAACCCACCACGAGGATCAGATCCACGTCCTTGGCGACCTGCTCGACCGCTTCTTGGCGGTTTTGCGTGGCGTAACAAATGTCGTCGCTCGCCGGCCCTTGGATGAATGGAAATTTCTGGCGCAGCCGCGCCACGATCTCCTGCGTGTCATAAAGGCTTAGGGTGGTCTGCGTGAGAAACGCGAGTTTCCCGGGATCATCGACTTCCAGCGCATCCACGGCGGCGACGGAGTCCACCACGATGGTGCGATCCGGCGCTTCACCCGACGTGCCCACAATCTCCTGGTGGTCTCGATGACCGATTAGAATAATGGTGCGCTTTTCGCGCGCAAACTTCAGTGCCTCGAGGTGCACCTTGGTCACCAGCGGGCAGGTGGCGTCAATCACTTTCAGTTCGCGCGATTTAGCTTCCTCGCGGACCGTCGGCGGAACGCCGTGGGCGCTGAAAACCAGGACCGCGCCGTGCGGCACTTCCTCGATGGCTTCAACAAAGATCGCGCCGCGCCGGCGCAACTGCTCGACTACGTAAGTATTGTGGACGATTTCGTGATGTACGTAGACCGGCGCGCCGTAGGCCTCCAGCGCCAATTCGACGATATCCACCGCGCGCACTACGCCCGCGCAGAACCCCCGCGGCCTTACCCTCAGCAATACCTTTCCGTTCGTCGCAGTCGGCATTGTCACCCTAGTGAGCAAATTTCAGAACACTCTATCATACCTCACGGCGCGCCCCACCCGCATCCCGTTTCCTTATGATGCCATTCCCAGTCCACTCTCGTTGTGGATCAGTGTGGATGAGAAAGGCAGCAGCAACCGCAGCCACTTCCTTATTGGCCTATGCCAGCCCTGCTCCTTTATGTCCATGGCGAAGAGGGACCGAAAGGAGGCGCAGCACCAGGTAAACATCGCAAGCAACATGAAATTTATTCCTAGTGCCCTGCGCACTCCTTGGCCAACCGTGCCGCAAGGCCCAAGTTCTTAATCACTTATGTGCACGTCCTTTTGGCATTCCATGAGCATAATGTAGCCTGCCGAAGCGCCTCAGGCCTTGTCGTCTGGGGAGAGCGGAGGCAGAATCCTCCGAAGTCAGGATTTGGAGATCGCAGGCAGCTCCAGTCCTTGGCAAGCCCGTATGTCTCGCGTGCGAAGTCGTGCATCCGATCTCCGTTGCAGCGGAGAGGTAATGACGAGGGACTTATGAACTCCGCCATTTTGCTTGTGGATCTTGCCTCACAGCGCCGCGATTCTTGGAAATCATTCCTACAGAGTCAGCACTACGACGTATTTACGGCGGAGGATGGGCAATCTGCGCTGCGAGCGTGTCTTCAGCTGCAGCCTGATGTGGTGCTGTTGCATGACAGTCTGCCGGATGTCGGTGGCTTTGACCTCTGCAGCCGTATGAATGGAAATATGCTCAATCATCAGATCCCCATTGTTTTAATCAGGCCGTCGTCGGATCTCACGGATGCGGCGCGCGGGCGCGAAGCCGGCGCTGCCGACTTCTGGGGATCTTGCAGCTCGCTCGCGGAAGCGCTAAGTCGCGTGCAGTCTCTCTTGCGGCTACAAAGTTACATCGATGAGCAGGCCAAGTCCGTGATGCTCTCGCTGGGGCGCAGCATCGAGGCGAAGAGCCTGCTCATGAACGGGCACTCGGAGCGGATCGTAAAATACGCCGTGCAACTGGGGATGAGTTTGGACTTGCGGGAAGAAGAATTGCGAGAGTTGCGGATCGCGTGCTTGCTTCACGATGTCGGAAAAGTAGCGATACCGGATGAGATTCTCCTCAAGCCCGGGGCGCTGAATGCGGGAGAAACTGAGATCGTCAGGCAGCATCCCGCCATTGGCGAGAACATCTGCGCGCCGCTGAAGTCGTTGCGACGCATCTTGCCGGTGATTCGGCATCACCATGAGCGAATGGACGGGAGTGGATACCCCGATGGTCTCCGCGGGCATGAAATTCCGCTGATGGCGCGGATTCTCCAAATTGCAGACATCTACGATGCCCTGATCACGGATCGCCCTTACCGGGATGCGCTTTCTTCGGAGGAGGCCTTGGAAACTCTCAGCCGGGAGGCCGGGTATGGATGGCTCGATACTTCCCTGGTGTGGAAGTTCTCGCGGATCTGCAGAAGCGGCGAATACTTCCCGGTAAAGGGAAGATCCATGCTGGCTTCCTACTACGCGTAGCGCTCCCTCGTTGGTCGGGTTGCTCCGCCGATTAAGAGAGTCTTCCAGGCATGTCCAAATTGGCGCTCGCTGAACATCCCGGACAACCGTAACATACGCGCATCATGGCTACGGAGATGGTGGTCTCCCCGGTGATGCTGGAAGGCGCGTACGTGCGGCTGGAGCCGTTGGCAAGGGTGCATCTGCCGGGGCTCGCCGAGGTTGGGCTGGACGAGGAATTGTGGCGCTGGATTCCCACACCGGTTCGAACGCAGGAAGAAATGGCCGCCTATATTGAGGCCGCGCTGGGGGAGCAAGAGCGAGGAGAGTCACTGCCTTTCGCAATCGCTGAGAAAACGACGGGGCGCGCGATCGGGAGCACGCGGTACGGCAACATCGACCGCACGCAGCATCGCGTGGAGATTGGCTGGACGTGGGTGGCGCGCGAGTGGCAGCGCACGGCCATGAATACGGAGGCGAAGTACCTGCTGCTGAGGCATGCCTTCGAAACGCTAGGCTGCATGCGCGTGGAGCTAAAAACGGATGCGCTGAACGCACGTTCGCGCGCGGCGATCTTGCGCATCGGCGCGAGAGAAGAAGGCATTTTTCGGAACCATATGATCACGGCTAGCGGGCGCATCCGGCATACCGTTTATTTCAGCATCATCGATTCCGAGTGGCCGGCGGCGAAAGCACGCCTTGAAGCGATTCTGAGTTCCCACCAGCACTAGAGCTGCGCGGGCGGCGTGATGCCCTACCTTTTGCGCACTGGTTGGCCCTGCGGCAGCTTCCGGAACACCTTCAGCTAAGGTAAGATTCATCTCAGAATCCAGCTAATTCCTTTTCCGATTCCTAAAAGTCCGGACGCTATTTTGGGAGAAGAGCTTGGCCAGTCCGACCGATCCGATGAAGCTCCGGCGAAGCGAGCGCGTGATGCTGCAAATGAAGATCAAGGTGATCGCGGAAGACGTCGAGCGACGGCCACGGCAGGAAGAAGCGCTGACGCTGATCGTGAACGCTCACGGTGGCCTGCTAAAAATGAAATTGGACGTGCACGTCGGCCAGCCCATGCGTCTCGTGAACCCGCAGAACAATGTGGAACAAAATTGCCTTGTGGTCCGCGTGGACGACACCTCACCGGAGTTTTATTCCGTGGCCTTTGAGTTCGATCAACCGAACTCCAAGTTCTGGCCGGTTGTTTTTCCACCATCGGATTGGGGTGCTCGGCGCTCCTGATGGTGGGCCAGGCTGCTTACGCCAACCGGAATTGCCTTCTTTCACCGCCTACCCGCTGATACACACCGGTTTGACGGTCGCAACTCTTCCAGCCATTCAGGGTTCAGTATAAGCAGGGACGGTGTTCGCTTTGGAGGACGCTCTGATGAAGTATCGGCTGAAGGGCATTGGAAAATCACCGCTACTGGCAGCTTGGATTTTGGTTGGCGGGCTGTTGCTCGCCGGTTGCGACGATCACATCACCGTGATTCGCGATCCAGACATCCCCGTCGTGAAGGGGAGCACTTGGGCCTGGAAACCCGCCCCGCCGCCCAAGGACGCGGAGCGACGTCCCGTCGTGTCGCGAGACGTGATCTCGCGTGGAGAAAGCGTGGCACGCGAGCCCGGCGCGAACAATGAAATCGTTCGCCAGCGCATCCGCACGGCGATCGAGCAAACCCTGTCGTCCAAGGGATTGCGGCAAGTCAGCGACCCGCGAGACGCGGAGTTCCTGGTGGGCTATCAGGTCGCCGTGCGGCGGCGCGACGTGACTGTGCAGCGCGTCTACTCGGGCGGATACCCGGGGCTTGTTTGCGGCCCTTATGGATGCTGGGAGTCGTGGGGCTGGGGAACGCCGGAAGTCGGCTACGAAAATATTCGCTTCCGCGAAGGCACAGTCGTGTTTGACTTTGTGAAGCAATCGACGAAGCGGCTGGTATATCGAGCGATCGGTCAGAAGCCGGTACGCCGCGACACGTTTAACCAGGATGAGATTTCAGAATTCGTTCACCACATACTCGGGAAGTTGAAGACCAACGGATAGGTTGATCCGCTTTCACCGGAGAACCCTTGGTGGGGTGCGCTTGTGGGCGTAGTCGTCATCCTGAGGGAAGCGGCCGAAAGTTTCCAGTCGTACCGGACAGGACCTGACGTCGCCACAGACTCCCATGACTGGTCGGCGGAGATCACGCTTCATTTCTTTTTTTGCTTCCTTGCTCTTTGTTCTTCTTGATTGCGCCAGCTCGGCAGGAATCAGATCTATTTACGGCCGCTGGGTTCCCTTCTATCCTCTTACTTCATGCATAGACAACAACAAGTTGTTCTCATCACCGGCGCGAGCAGCGGATTTGGCCGGCTGATCGCCGAAACGCTGGCCCGCAAGAATTATCAGGTCTTGGCCACGATGCGCAACTTGAATGGCCGCAATACGGCAGCGGCGCGTGAAATCCGGGAGCTTGCCGAGCGCGAATCCCTCTCCCTCGAAGTCCTGGAACTCGACGTTACCGATGACTTCTCGGTAGATCGCGCGGTGGGCAAAGCAACGGCCAAGTGCGGCCGCATCGACGTTCTGGTGAACAACGCGGGTCACGGGATCATGGACCTGGCGGAGTCTGTGACTCTGGCGCAGGCGCAGCGGCAGTTTGACACGAATTTTTTCGGCGTCTTGCGGATGAATCGAGCGGTTCTCCCGGCCATGAAACGCCAAGGAAGCGGATTGCTGCTGCATGTAAGCAGCGGAGCGGGACGCCTGGTGATTCCCGGCATGGGCCTGTACTGCGCGAGCAAGTTTGCGATGGAAGCGCTTGCGGAGGTCTATCGCTACGAATTGGCCTCGCAGGGAATCGACTCCGTGGTGATCGAGCCGGGCGCGTATGCCACGCCCATCATGGAGAAGCTCGAGCGGGGAGAAGACCCCGGCCGCAAGACCGGATACGGTGATATGGCCAGGGTTCCCGAAATAGTGCAGGCCAGGATTGGAAGCTCGCGGGCCAACCCGCAGGAAATCGCCGATGTCGTGCTACAAATCATCGAAACACCCGCTGGCCAGCGGTCAATTCGCTATCGCCTGGGACCTGGCGGGCCAGGAGTCGAGAGGATCAACACGCTCACAGCCGAGATTCAAGGACAGATGCTCGAAGCATTTGGGATCACCGCCCTGGCGAAATTCAAGACGCCCACCAGCGGGGTCGACGAGATCCCGTGCCGGCAGTCGGAGCCAAGGTCGAATCGCTAAGGCAAGAGACCGAAGACGGCTACGCTAGTCGGGGTGCCCACGTAGACTTTTCCGTTCACCACCACGGGCGTGATGAACTTGTTGCCGCTGAAGTGGTCGCGGTTACCAGCGGCCTGATTGGAGTCGTAGAGCTCCTTGGTAAGGTCGGCGGCGTCGTAGGCGAACAGAATCGCTCCGCTATTCTCGATGGCCCAGACGATTCCGTTGGCGGAGCCGTTTGCAGAGACGCTCGGCGTCGTCCCCGGAAATCCGAACTGATGGGTGGACTGTGACGAAGGGGCGCTCGCGAGTTTCGCGTTAGCAACTGGAAATGCCTTCAGAGCGTCGCCCACCGCGCCATAGTAAACCGTGCCATTGAAAAAGGCGGGCATGGAGAAGACGCCGCCGCCGAGCTGGCCGGAAATCTCCTGATAGATCTGATCCGTGCTGGCATTGAACTTGCCCATGGCATCACGATCCACGACATAAATGAGGGCATCCTTGCCGGCCCCCACCGAGAGATGGCGTGTCGTTCCGCCGGAATCCGTTAGGTCCATCAGCAGGATTCCTCCGCCTGAGCCGAAATCCTGGTCGGCGTTCGATTCGGCGACGGTGTTGTGCGGCGTGAAGTAATCGGCGAGCTTGAGGCCACCGGACGTGGAAAGCTTGACGAAACAGTTACCGCAATTGCCGTTCGCGGGAAAGCCGCTGGCGTTCAGGGTCGTGTCGAAATCACCGTTGCCCATGATAAAGAACACATTGCCGGAGGCGTCGGCCGAGGGCGCGGTGCCCGCCATCCAGATGCCGCCTTCACTTCCATTCGGCACCAGATTGAGGACGCTGGTTGGCGCGAGCGTGTCCGCATTGAAGGCCATGACCCACGAGGTGTAGGGACGAATGTCGCAATGGGAAGACCACGTCGTGTAAATCGTTCCGTTGATCTGTAGTAGCCCGGGGCGCTCCTTGTATTGTTTCGGATCAAAGACAACGTTTCCGCCAAAGCTGTTGTCGCCCGTGCCGGGATAAGTCGCCGTGATGGTTTGAGGTCCGCTGAAAAGCTCTGCGCCGGTGGACAAGTTCAGCGCATGTAAGCGCTGGAAATAACTTCCACTGACGTCTTTCGACATGGCGACGAGGTAAATGGCATTGCGGGCGCGATCAATGACCGGCGTCGCAGTGATGCCAATCTCCGGCGAGACCTGGCCACAGCCGCGATTATCGCTGGTCGTTTCGCCGCTGCCGAGCGTGGTGGTCTTCCACAGGAACGTGGAAGTCGTTCCGCTGATGGAGTCGGCGTCAAAGGCATAGACGGAGCCGTGCTCGGTCGCAACATAAAGAACATTCTTCTTTTGCCCGCCGATGGTGACCTGCGAGAGATACAGCGGCTGGGCATCGACTTTGCCATCGACTGTGAATTCGCCCTTCTTCCCGAACTGCGTGGAATTCACATTGGCGAGAGTCAGTGTTGTTTCATTGAGGTTCTGGCCGGAGCGGCCGTTGTCGTAGTGATAGGTGATCACGTCGACGCTTGAATTGGCTGTGCCGGCGTTGACCGTAAGCATGGCGGAATTGCTGGTCACATTTCCGGCAGTGTTGCTGACCATGACGCGAAACATTTCGCCATCGTCGGCCGCGGTGGTGACTGGAGTTGAGTAGCTCGATGACGTAGCGCCGGTGATGTCCGCGCCGTTTTTCTGCCACCGATAAGTGAGGGGTGCGGTTCCCGTAGCGGCCACGCTGAAGGTGGCGGTTTGCCCAGCGGTCACGGTTTGGTTGGCAGGCTGTGTCGTAAGGTAGGGGGCCACGGGCCCGTTCCCATTTACAGCAGCAGTGCTGGAGTAGCCGCCACATCCCGCAAAAGAGAACGCCACCAGCATGACGGTGATTAACCATGGGAATGGGATCCGCCGCATGAGCATTACCCTCGATATTGAATTCAGCAGCCGGGCTAAGCAGAGATGGAGTTGCCGGGGTGGGTTTAACCAGTTTAGCGAATACATAAAATACTGCGTATGAAAAAAACACCTGAAATACGGCCTAGGAGAAAACCGCAGGACCATATTAGAGTCGCGCTCGGAGAATTGCACCTGAACGGAGGTACAGTTCTCACGGCGGCGCGTGGGGAGCAAGCCGCGATGGGCGACTTGCCTCGGGGCTTCCTTCCCTCTATTCTCATGGGCCTTATGCTGCTCAAAGATCAGGTCGCACTCATCACTGGCTCGGGCAGGGGAATCGGCCGCGCCATCGCTCATCTTTTTGCGAAAGAAGGCGCAGCCGTGTTTCTTACGGCGCGCACGAAGGAGCAGCTCGATTCCACCACGGCGGAGATCTTCAAGGGTGGAGGACGGGCGGGATACCTCGCGGCGGATCTATCGCGGGAGGCCGATTGCGCACAAGCTGTGGCCGCGGCGCGGGAAAAGTTCGGCAGGATCGACATCCTGGTGAACAATGCAGGGCATTATGGCCCGGTTGTTCCGGTGGAAGACTATCCGCTGGCGGATTTCGACAAAGTGCTAGCCGTCCATCTTCGTGCCGCGTTTGTGTTGTCGAAACTAGTGCTGCCGGAAATGTACGCACGGCAGTCCGGCGTGATCTTGAATATCTCCAGCCTCTCGGCGAAGGCGGCCTACTCGTGGGGCTCGGCCTACGCGACCGCCAAAGCGGGGATGCTGGGGCTGACGCGGGTCACAGCCGCGGAAGGAGCGCGCAAGGGCGTACGTGTAAATGCCATCTGCCCGGGCCCGGTCACGGAAACGCAAATGTCGAAAGATTTGGGCACCCTGCTCGCGAAGAAAATGGGGGTGAACGAAGATGAGCAATTGGCTGGCTTTCTGAACGGTCTACTGCAAGGCCGCGCACAGACGGCGCAAGAGATTGCGCGGGCCGTGCTGTTCTTGTGCTCGGGGCAGTCCAGCGCGATGACCGGCCAGTCGATCAACGTCGACGGCGGGGCGGCGTTTTACTGAGTGGTTTTGAACTGCACGGAAGTCCAAATAGGGCATCTTGATTGGGTTCTTGGCTGCGTGCTGCCAGGTTCGTTGACTTGCTTGGTTTGAACACCTAGAATCAGCTTCAGCTCCCCCCAGCCGTATGCTCGGTCAAACCATCTCGCATTACAAGATCACCGACAAATTAGGCGCCGGCGGCATGGGTGTGGTGTATAAGGCGCTCGACCTGAAGCTGGAGCGCGTCGTCGCCTTGAAATTCCTGCCGAATGACCTCTCCGTCAGCGACCGGGACAAACAAGGCCTGCTCCGCGAGGCTCGCGCCGCTTCCGCGCTGGATCATCCCAACATTGGTGTCATCCACGGGATCGAAGAGTCCGAAGACCACCAACTCTTCATCGTCATGGGTTACTACGAAGGAGAAACTCTTGCGCAAAAGTTGTCGCGCGGGGTGATCCCGGTCCGGGAATCGCTGGGCTTAGCGATCCAGATCGCCAGAGGGTTGAGCTCGGCTCATGCGCGCAACATCGTGCATCGCGACGTCAAGCCTTCGAACATCATTATTACCCATGATCAGGTGGCCAAGATCGTTGATTTCGGCCTCGCTCGGGTTGTCGCCACAGCTGGCTCTACGCAGAGCATCTCTTCCACCGGGACGCTCCCGTATATGGCTCCCGAGCAAATCCTTGGCGAAGCCATTGATCAGCGCTGCGATATCTGGGCTCTGGGCGTAATCCTCATTCAAATGATTACCGGCAGTCATCCGTTCGTCCGGCCGAATAAAGGTGCGATGACGTATGCAATTCTAAACCAGCCGCCGGTGGCGCTCGACGTGGTTCCACAGGCCGTGCAACCTGTCGCTTATCGCGCGCTCTCCAAGAAGGCCGAGGGCCGCTATCCCGGCGCCGATGAAATGCTCCGCGATCTGGAAGCCTCGCTCGCCGAAGTCACCTCAAGCCCCGCCCCAGACGGGGAACCAACGCTCACGAGCTCCATCAATGCACGCGAACTCAAGCAGTACATTGAGAATGCTTCCACGCCGAGCTGGGCGGTGGGCAAACCCGGGAAAGCCCGGCGTCTCCTGCTGGCATCCGCTGGAGTGGTCTTGGCCGCTATCGCCGCATCTTTTCTTCCTCCGCTCCGCGAACGCCTTGCGGGACTCGCCTATGCCGGCGGCGAGAGGCATATCGCGGTACTGCCGTTCTCCAATTCCGGCAACGATCCCGAATACGGCCCGATCGCGGAAGGGCTGATGGACTCACTAACCAACGAACTGTCGAACCTGGAGGCCGCTCAGCAATCGCTTTGGGTGGTTCCCGCCAGTGTAGTCCGCAATCGCAAAGTTAACGATCCAACGTCCGCCTTCCGCGAACTCGGAGCTACGGTGGTGGTCGAAGGGAGTGTCCGGCGGAAAGGCCCGGGCGCGCATCTGACGGTGGTTCTGATTGATTCGAAACGCCTCCGCCAAATCGGCTCGACCGAGCTCGAAGATCCGAGTGGCGATCTGGCGGCCCTGCAGAGACAAGCCGTTACCGACCTGGCTCGCCTGCTGAAAATCAAAGTGACCCAGGCGGCCCATACTCCCGCCCGAAGCGTGGTGCCAAGCGCCTATGAGTCCTACCT
>WNGH01005388.1_pt1 | contig 13449 bp, 9 predicted proteins | sample 5400631 | NCBI WGS metagenome assembly WNGH01 (sample SAMN13153373, study PRJNA577476) | soil metagenome | isolation source: 115 cm soil or saprolite under Garry oak tree replicate 1 | place: USA:California | collected 2016-06-15
TCTTGCAGACCAATCAGTATCGGGATCTCTCCTCGTTTTCTGGCGTAGGAGCCTTTGTACCCTTGAGCAGGAATACCCACGGACAACTCATCCGTGAAGTGGCTCCCGCTCGCATCAGCTTGCCCCGTGAGGACCACCCACGGGTTTGCCAAGGTCGCGGTAGAGTATTCGGAGGGAACGAAACGACGAACGCACCTGGAACAGCGTCTCGCTAGACTCAGGCAATGGGCACAGAGCGCGGGGAAAGGAGAGGCCCAGGCCAGCCAGCGACGGGAGCGGCTCCGAAAAACCTTCACGGGGCGGAGCAAGGAATTGTATCAAGAATTGTGGGCGTATCAGCGCACCCTGGAAGAGCAAGGGCTGGCCAATCATGTGCTGCGGCAACAGGTCAAGGGGCGCAAAGCCATCGCGGATGCCGAGTTAGAACACCTTGCTGCGCAGAAAGTGGGAAAAATACCGTGACTCCCTGGTTATCCCTAGCAGAATCGTGACTACTGGCTCGAAGTAGATATAGACTGCCACGCGAGCAGCATCAATTCTGGTCAAAGCAACGTTGTAGGCAAAATAGGCCATCACCGAGCAGACCAGCGCTAGAAAGAGCAGTGCCATATTTCAGTCTCCCACCTTGCTTCCTCGCTATGGTACAATAGCACAGTCATATACAACATGCGCGAGGCATTGACCCACGCCCTTCAAATACGTACTTCTTTATGGGAGATGATGATGCTGGAACAAAAAGATTTATTAGCCGGGCTCAACGCCCCGCAACAGAAAGCCGTCACCACCACGCAGGGGCCGGTGCTCATCCTGGCAGGGCCGGGCAGTGGCAAGACGCGCGTCATCACCCACCGCATCGCCTATCTTGTGCAGCATGAGCAGGTCTCGCCATGGCGCATCCTGGCCGTGACATTTACCAATAAAGCAGCCAAAGAGATGCGCGAGCGGTTAGAGAAGCTCGTAGGCATCAACGCATCCAAAGAAATGACTATTGGCACTTTTCATGCCATCTGCGCCCGCGTGCTGCGTTACGAAGCGGATCATCTCGCTCCCCTGGGGTTGAATAAGTCCTTTGTCATCTTTGATACAGAGGATCAGATGACGCTGATAAAGCAGGCTATTCGAGAACTCAACCTCGATGATAAGCAGTACAGGCCGATAACCATACAGGGCATGATTTCCCGCGCTAAAAATGATATGTATGGGCCGGAGCAGATGGCCGAGCGCGCGGCAAAATATATTGAAGAAGTGGCGGCGCGGGTCTATAAAGTCTATCAAAAACTGCTTCGCGCCAATAACGGCGTCGATTTCGACGACCTCCTGATGATGACAGAGCAACTGTGGCGGCGCGAAGCCGAGGTGTTACAGAAGTACCAGAAACGCTGGCACTATATTCATGTCGACGAGTTTCAGGACTGCAACCTGCCGCAGTACAAGCTGGTGCGCCTGCTGGGCTATGGCACCGACGAGAAGCACGAAGGCCTGGGGAACGTCTGCGTGGTGGGACCATTCTCGATGCCGCGCAAGGCGTGGTCAGGCGTAACACTATGCGCAAGGATAAGAGCCTGTGGACAGCGTTAGGTAAAGGCGAAAAGCTTATTTACCACGAGGCCTACAACGAAGAAGAAGAGGGGTTATATACGGCGCGTGAGATTAGCCGCCTGCTGGCACGCGGTGACATCCAGAAACGCGGCGAAGTGGCGGTCATGTATCGCACGAATGCACAGTCGCGCGCGCTGGAAGAGCAGTTCCTGCGCGCGAACATCCCTTACAAGGTCATCGGCAGCCGCAAGTTCTATGAGCGCAAAGAAATCAAGGATATGCTCGCCTACCTGCGCCTGCTGGCAAACCCGCATGACGAGATGAGTTTGCAGCGCATCATCAACGTGCCTAACCGCAAAATCGGCCCCAGGACGGTGGGCGAACTGAAACAATGGGCCGACGAAAAGAAGTTGCCACTCTACGATGCCATCCAGCAGGTCGAACATCATCCCACCCTGGGCAGAGCGGCGAAGACCGCGCTGGCCGGCTTCGGGCAGCTTATGATCGACCTCGTGCATGCCATGGATGAACTGCAACTACCTGAACTGATGGATAGGATCGCGGAAAAGAGTGGCCTGGGTCCCGAGCTGCGCGCGTCAGCAGACCACGAGTTAGACCGCTGGGCTAACGTGCTGGAACTGCGCCGCGTGGCCGAAGACTACTCCGAGATCGAGACACACGCGGCCCTTGAGCTCTTCCTGGAAAACGTTGCGCTGGTGGGCGGCGCGGATACCACACAATCCAGCGAGGATGGCACGCTCCTCAACGAGGAGAACAACGACGCCGTGACCCTGATTACTTTGCACGCCGCCAAAGGGCTGGAGTATCCAGTTGTTTTTATCGTCGGCATGGATGAAGGCTCCCTACCGCATTCGCGCTCGGTTGATAAACCGGAGCAGCTGGAGGAGGAACGCCGCCTGGCTTATGTCGGCTTCACTCGCGCTATGCAGCGCCTCTACCTCGTGCGAGCGCGTCGACGCTCATTCTGGGGCGAGAGCCAGCCTACAGAGCCATCGCGCTTTCTGGAGGACATTCCGCTGCCCCTCATTGCCCGCGGAGGTGCAAGCAGTACGCGTTCAAATCGCCGCGGTGAGCAGGATGAAGACGACTACGACTTCAACCAGGATACCTACTCGACACGAGAAAGCGGGCGCACTTACGGTCGCGGTACGCAAGAAACATATAGTACGGGCAGGGGAACTACATTTGGCAGTAGAAGAGCAAAGCCGGAGACGTCTTCCTCGCGATCGTCAACCAACTCGTCACCGGCCATACCACCCTCTTCAAGGCCGGCTTCACGCACGAGTAGTAGCAATGTAACACCACCGCTGTCACCCAAGGAGCGATCACCCCAGCAGCCAGCGGAGCCAGTCGAGCCAAAGGTACAGCAGTACAAGGCCGGTGATCGAGTACGGCACGATAAGTTCGGCGACGGCATCGTTCTCAAAAGTGAGATGTTGAATGACACCGAGTTTCTCGATGTGCAGTTCGCGGGGAAACACGGCAAGAAACGATTGAGCATGGACTTCGCGAACTTGGAGAAATTGTGATGGTCCAGATGCTCTAAAGTTATTGGCATGGCAGGGGCAAGCCCTGCCACTACCATGATACGAAGGCGTCGGCTTGCCAAGCCGTCTCATGGTAGTGGCACCCCTTGCGGGCGCCATGATCCTCAGCCCCGGTTTTTGGTGGAGCCCTACATCACGTAGTACCATCCTCCCCGAAACAGTCAAGCGCCTGCGTTGATTTGTTTCAGCAACACTTTTATAGACGAGATTTCGGGAGGCGTCACCGATGATTTCATCACATATTTCAATTCGTCGCACATCACTACTCATGCTGCTCTGCCTGGCAGCCGCACTGCTTGCCAGTTGCAGACTACCCTGGCAGCACTCGCCTTTCAACGGTACAGGTTCAAAGCCAACGGTGCAGCAGTTGCTTGCTGCAGTGCGCAAGAGCTTTGGCAGCGTGAATGCATTTCACGTTGTGATGCGTGTGCAGAACGCGGGCAGTACTACAGGAAGCCAGTTTCAAATCCGCAATGCTGATGGAGATGTAGTCTTGCCGGACAAAATCAAGGCGCAGGCTACGGTCATTCTCTCGGGGCAAGCAGTCACCATCAACCTTATCAGCATTGGCGACACCCAGTTTATCACCGACCCCATTACCGGGCAGTGGCGGGTCATCAAAGGGGCGCTCGACCCTCGCACGCTTACCAATCCCCACACCGGCATCATCTCGGTGGTAAGCCAGTTGCAGGATGTGAGCACGCCTACCGATGATACTGTCAATAGTACTCCTTGCTGGCGTATCACCGGTAAACTTGAGGCGAAAACGCTCGCGTTCATCACCGGTGGCGGCGTTCCTGCTAACATGGCACTGCAAACGAGCGAGTGTATCGGGAAGGATGACTCGCTGCTATACCAGGTCATTGTAACGGGCCGGGCCGCTGTGAGCTATACCCCGCAGACGACGCTCACGTTTCTGCTGTCAAATTATAATGAGCATATCACTATCACGGCTCCACAGACATAGCCCATTGGTGTCAAGTTAAGGGAGCGAATATTTTCAATTGTCAAAGCTTATCGAGGGAAACATGTACACTTTAGAAGACGATCAAGAAACCTCCTCGCGCCTGCGTAAACGCGATTTTGCCAGCGCTGCCACGGCTTCTCCAGGTGCAGATGCTTCCGGCGCGGGAGCTAAACCGGCTCACGCCCACCAGCGGCCTTCGTTGAGTGAGCAAGTAACCGGTTCGTTCAAGAAACTAACGACCCCGGCTCAAGCGCAGGCTGGTGGACGGGGTGTTGCCCTGGCAGCATTGACCATGGCCTGTGTTGGCGTCTTTATTACAGCGCTTGACCAGACCGTGGTGGTAACTGCTTTGCCACAGATCGTCACCGACCTGCAAATACCCATTACCCAGCTCGACCATGCCGCGTGGATTATCAGCGCATATCTATTGGGCTTTATTATAGCAATGCCACTGATGGGGCGCGTCTCTGATATTTATGGGCGCCGGCGCATCTTCCTGCTCTGCCTCATCATCTTCGGCATTGGCTCCATCTTTTGTGGTATAGCCCCGATACTTGGACAAATGGTAGACCTCAGTTTTCTGGGCGTTCTCCACATTGACACGTCCTCGCCAGGGTTAGTCTGGTTAATCGCTGCGCGCTTCTTCCAGGCCATCGGTGGTGGCGCCCTCGTGCCGATCGCAATGGCGGTTGCAAGCGATTTCTATGGACAGGCGCGGCGCGGACTCGCACTGGGTGTCATCGGCGCGGTGACGGAGGCCGGTGGCGCACTGGGTCCACTCTATGGCGCGCTCATCGTGCAGCATTTCGGCTGGCAGTTCATCTTTTTCTTTAATGTGCCCATAGTCGTTGGGTTGATCATTGCCGCCTGGTTTCTCGTTCCCAGGGGAACGCACCTGCGTGAGGGCATCGACTGGGTGGGCGCCATACTGCTTGGCCTGGCACTGACCTGCTTGAGCCTGGGGTTGGCGCAGCAGGGAACCGAACTCGGCCCATCGGCAGTTGGCGCGAATCCCCAGAATAATCCCATCTCATTGGTCCTGGCGATATTTTTGCTGATAGCCTTTGTCCTGGTCGAGCGCAAAGTACGCTGGCCGGTGGTTGACCTGTCGCTTTACAAGCGCTTCCCCTTTGCCGCCACGTCACTGGTAAGCCTGTTTGTAGGGGCAGCGCTCATCATCGCTATGGCCGACATCCCCATCTTTGTGGATACTGTACTGCAGCGCCCGGTACTGGATAGCGGACTTGCGCTGCTGCGTCTCACCGCCATGATCCCGGTTGGGGCATTACTGGGCGGCTGGTTATGCAGCCGTATCTCTTGCCGTTTCACGGGAGTGCTGGGCCTCATCTTCACCGCCGCGGGCTTTTACCTGATGAGTCGCTGGCCCATCAACGTAGATTGGAACCAGATTACCATCAGCACCGTAACGGCTGGCCTGGGTTTTGGGCTTGTGATCGCTCCCATTGGCACAACCGCCATCAACACGGTGAGAGCGACACAGGCAGGCATGGGTTCAGCCGTGATCACAGCACTGCGCATGGTGGGCATGATGCTCGGCCTGGCAGCATTGACCTCGTGGGCGCTGGCCTACTTTAAGCAGCTGGCCTCAACCTATCCCACGCTGCCCACGACCGCTACAAGCGACCAGTTTGCCCAGTGGTCGAAAGGCTACGCGCACCATCTCATTCTCTCGGCGCATACTGTCTACAGCGCAGTCTTCTTCACCTCTATGGTGCTATGTTTTATCGCTATTATCCCCGCCATCTTCCTCTGGGGACGAGCAGTCCCGGAAGACGAACAGGAAGGAATTGCCATGGCCACTACCGGCTCTTTAGATTCTACATCATCTAGTGCGACCGCGACTGTTCCCGCCGCGGCCGGGGCCCCACTGGTCCTGCCTGCGACTGCCCCGGCAGGACCACCACCGCTTCCACCAACGCCCAATAACGGCGGTCCAGACTGGCGCAATTGGCGCAACTGGCGTGATTTGAGCAAATTGAAGGATACATTGAGGAATCGCCGCCGCTTGCTCATCGCCATTGTCAGTATTGGCCTGGTGCTGCTGCTGATGTCCCTCGGCATCTTCGCAGCCCTGACATGGGAGTCAGCGGGCACAAGCAGTACGGGGTCCCCAGCAGGCTCGACTTCGGGCACACCGGGTCCAGGCACGCCGACGCCTATCGCTGGGGTACGCATGATCGAACTTGCCCTCGATGCAACTGCTCTGACCTCGCTCTTTTCCTCGGAGTTAGGTTTAAAGCAGGGGGCGCTGACAGATATGCGGGTCGTACCCACGCCCAATGATGGTCTCGTGCTCAGCCTGAACCTGCATATCGATGCAAATGGCATTCACCGCGTGCTGCCGGTTGAACTGGATAGCACCATTGGGGTAGACAGCTCGCAGAACATCCAGTTGCATGTGTTCCACCTGAAGCGTGATGGATTGGATGCCGGCCCCACGGCTGCCGCCAATATGCAAAAGGCGATCAACCAGTTACTGCTCAGTTCGATCATGCCTGCTCTGAGAGGCCAGCTCAAGAGCGCCAAACTCATCTCCGTCCACACGAGTTCATTGATGGCTTGCGGAGGTGGGGCTGAGATGCTCGTATTGCTGGTGCAGGCGCCGCCAATTCAGGGCATTGCGGCACAGCCAACGCCAACGGCTCTGTGCTTCAAAGGGCCGATAGATCCGAGCAAGTTATTCCCAAGCTAGGATAGATAATGAACTTTAACGACCAAAACCAGCCATGTCGTAGGCGGCGCATTTATGCCCGCACCGCCGATTCATCGGCCTGGGGAGGGCATCGACGGGCCATTGGCCGATGAATCGGCGGTGTGCCAATAAATTGTGCGCCTACGGGGTATTACCGATCCTGGTTGTTAAAACTCATTATACCAGGAATAATTGAGAAAAAAGAGGAACTAATAATGAGATACACACGATTTATCCAGGTGAGCTGGGCACTACTGCTGACGATCCTCTTAGTGGGGTTAATGGTCACACCAGTAAGCGCAGCCAGCACCGCGCCGCGACTGCCAGCGCACCGGCAAGACACGGCGTCTCTTGGCGCAACCATTTATCTCTCGACATCGACACTGCGCTCCCTGTTCCAGAGCAAGCTCAACCAGGTGGCTCCCAGCGCGATCAACAGCGCAATCTCGGGCATGGTGAGCAAATTGCCTCCCCAGGATCAAGGTTGGGCGTATGCAATGGCGACAACGCTCATTCAACCGTCTGCTTCATTGCTCAGTCTCGCCCCTCAACATGCAGGACTGGCGACTACAATTCGCCTGAGTCTCTATCCAGGTGACCCACATCCGATTACTTCCAGTATGTTGATCGGTTTCAGCGTGGCAAATGCATCCACCGTGCAGGTGAGCGCTCACCCCTTGAACGGCAGTCCCGCGCTGGTCAATGGCCCGCTGACTACCTTCCAGATTCCCGTGGGCCAGCTCAACGGCATCAACACTACCCCGCTCTGCGGCGATTCCGCGCTGGCAGTGCATGTACATTTTCCGGTGACGATAGGTCCATTACCAACGCCGCCACCACCGCAGGGGCTCAGCGCTTCAGTTCAATCTCATACGAGCAGGGTCAGTTACAGCGCAGTAAAACGGCTCTCCCCTGACGGCGTCGCCGCTTACGTCGAGATTCCTTCGTCGTCCCTGGCAGCGATGGGACCAGCCATCGGGAGCTGGCAAATTAACGATAGCCTGACAGCAAAGAACATCCGCATTGGTACGCAAGGCGGGAACATGGTTATCGGCGCTGATATCTACCTGGGTACTTCTTTCAGGCTGGCTACCACGCTCACCACCATCGCTCCTTCTGCCTCCGGCGGGAACCTGGTAGTACACGTACTCGACACAGCAGTAACCATCTTCGATATCTTCACCTTCCCGTACGATACCTACAACCGGCAAATCGAGGGCATACTCAACTCGGTTTTGAGTGGTGCCCTTGGCAACAAGCTTTATGTCACCAGCGCAAAGGTTGGCGCCAACAGCCATGTTCCATGCGCCGCTGGCGATAGCCTGATGCTCACAGGTACGGCAAGCATTGGATAAGATCGGATAGGTTTGGAAGTTTCAGGGCGGTCGCAAAGGCCGCCCAATACGCATCAACCGAAGCAGCCAGCCCACGATCCCGTAGGGGCGAGGGTAGGGTAGAGCGGATGGGTGGGCCTTTATGGTCGCCCGTCCTCGGGGATAGTGTGGCCCGCTCGTTCCCCCTCATGGAAGTTGACCCACAGAAGTCCTCCTCTCAGACGCCTGTTCGCTTGTCAAAAGGCTTCACTTGATGCTTCTGGGCTCCTTGAGCTGCCGCGACAATGATCTCGAACACCGCTTGCGGATGGGACAAAGGAGAGGCATGACTGGAAGCGATCTGACGGGTGGTGGCCCCTATTCTCTTGGCCATGAAGCGCTCTGAGTCAACGTTAATCACGCGATCATTGCCCGAAACTAAGTACCAGGACGGAACCGTTTTCCAGGCAGGTGGCCCTGACTTCGCCGTAAAGCATGCTGGCTTGATCGGTTTCTGCACCACCGCTAACGCTCGAGCTTGTGCGACCTCGATATCTGGCACAAAGTCTTGGGGAAAAAAAGCTGGATCCACCCAAGTATATCCTTGACGGTAGGAAGGAACCACGTGCGCTGTGATGGGAGGCGTCGGGAATTGCCCGGCAATGCCCATGACACTCTCCCCTTCCAAAGGCGCCACCGCTGCGATATACACCAGGCTATGAAGGTTCGGGGCACCGGTCCCGGCATTGGTCATCACAGCCCCACCATACGAATGCCCTGCCACAATCGTCGGACCGGAGAGCGAGGCGAGTGCTTGACGCGTGACAGTCACATCATCTGCTAACGATGAGAGTGGATTTTGAACGGCGAGCACGTGGTAGCCCTGTGCCTGCAGTAAGGGAATCACGAGAATCCAACTTGATGCGTCCACCCACGCTCCGTGGACAAGCAAGACATTGAGACCAGCCCCTGAGGAATGCCTGAACGTGGCATCTTGATGACTGTCCGCACGGGCAGAAAGCGTGTGAGCACCTAAAAAAAAGGTGGTTGCGGCGGCAGCACCAAGGTGCTTGCAAAAAGTGCGGCGTGTTGAAGTAAAACCAGTATTCAAGACCGTTTCCTCCGTGACCTCTCTTCAGAACGAATCTGTATCTCGAAAGAAAGTATGAGCAGGGCCTCTGGCCAATGCTCACTGTGCCTATGTAGACTGGGACAGGGGAAGCTTTTTCATGTTGATGCATCGGGAAGCAGAGGCAACGGCTCGCACCAACTGCCTCTGAACGAGAAAGCCTCTCCTGCACTGCCACCACCCATCTCCCACTCGGACTGACTTGAGTTTAGCTGATCTGACCAGCCAGCTCCTACGAATTTTTTACCATACATACATAAAGAAGTCAATAGATTGTATCATTGATTTAATGAAGTGTTTAAATATTTAATCGTTGAGTTTTATGTATGATTGAGTTTGCACTTGAAAACCAGGACACATGATGCATGGGAGCTCCTCCTAAGAGAGCGCTTGTCGCGGTAGCCCTTTCTCGCTTTTGAGAGGCCTTCTCGTAACATGGGAGACTTCCTCTGTTTCTGTGCTGCCAATGGAGTGCTCCCCTTTTTTTGGCCTGTTAGCAGGAAACGTGTCTGTGACGGGCATGATTGTGAACTGGTGGGCTGTCGTCTTTGTTGCCACCTGTGGACTCGTCACGTTGAGTGCTCACATCCCAGCGTTCATTGTCAGGAAAAGACGTGAGCGATCACGCCGGTTGGAAGGAAGGGGGATGGAAGGGGAAAAGCAAAGCGTTCGGTCTCGCTCTCTGGCAATGCCGAAAGAGGCACGAGAAGAAGAGTGAGATCAGTTAACCAGCGGCATTTTTGTCGTACCTGTATGTATACGCTTTCCCTGTCGCACCTGGCGGGCCGCCAGGCGGTCTTTCTGCGCTTCCAGCTTGATAAGTGGGAAAGGCCGGTGAAACTTCTTAGCGAACTCCTCCGCTTTGCGCTCCGAGTATATGGCACGCTGCTCGTAAGAGTACGCCAGAAGTTCCCGTTTCACCTCTTCAGCTTCAGCTATCAATAGTAAATACGCCAGCACGAACTCTGGCTTGCCCTGCTCTGCATATGCGCGAGCGCACGCGAGTCCATCGACCCCTTGCTCTAAATCTTTTTGCGCCCTGGCGGTGAAAACCTCTTTGAGCGTTGAGGCATATAGCTCTGCAAATGTAGCGGTCATGGCCGGTCCCTCCCTATCCACACATAGTAGCACACCGCGCTCTGTTACCGCCAATTTGCCAGTTACCCATCGCTAAGGCCCTGCGTTGGTCGCGTACAGGCGAATAGTCACCGCGCCCTTCGAGCTCTGCGCGATGAGGTGATAGTGTGTGTCCAGCCAGTGTTGTGCCGCCTGCGCGAGTGCAGCCTCTGAATTGTTTGCGAAACGCCCGGCAATGAAAAACAGGCGTGGGTGCTTTGCCCCGTACGCTGCCAGAAAGGTTGGTTTGACGGCCGCTCCGAAATATCCCAGGTGATTTGTCAAATCGTAGTCAACCCATGGGAAAGCCCCTGGCGAATCGGCCGGGAACTGGACGCCGCTCGGATAAGCGCGCAGGTAGTATGCTATGCCTACCTCGCACCCCTGGGCATTGTTGTAGCAGACCATGCCATCGCCCGCCTGGTAGTGTTGTTCCAGCCAGAGTGCAGGCGTTCGCCAGTCTTCCACCTGGGCGCTACTATAGTACTGGGGAACATGGTGCAAAGCAACGAATAGCAGGACCCCTACCAGTGCCACCTGAATGAGTCGCCAGCGCAGGGTGGTAATGCCCAGGCCCACCAGCAGGAACAGCGGAGGCACAATCGTCACAAGGTAGCGACTCGAAAAGAGGCGTGTAGACCCTTGAGAGATCACATAGCTGGCGATAACCGGCACAACTAACCAGCATAAAAGCGCGAGCAGGACAGGCCAGAGCCCCTGGAGCCAGGATAAACGCGTACCACTGGCTTTGTCATCAAGAAAAAAAACATGGAAAGGCGGGGGATCCTGCGTACCGTGCTGCAGGTGGACAAGCACTGCAACACCTACTCCCAGAGCGCAGCACGCAGCGAGCATAAACATGTAGAAAATGCTGTTATCGCTGATTGTCAGGAAGAGCCTTGGTATATCATGAAGGTGTGGAATGGCTAGCCAGCCCGTTTTTGAGCCATGGCGGGCTGCAAGCAGCATGGGCATGCTCAACACAGCAATGCTGACCAGGCTCACCACCGCCGCGGGCAGGCTGGACCAGGCCTGTCGTCGTCCACGTGCCTTACCGCGCCACGGCCCTGCCAGCACCAGCAGGATGCCCATAGTAAGTACTTGTGCGAACAGGATCAGCACGCTGAACAGGTGGGCGTAGATAGCCAGCGTCATGGCAACGACATAACATGCCCACCAGCGGTATCGACTGGCGCTGCGACCGTGAACTGCTCCCTCCGAGGCCTGTTCTTCTGTGTTGAGCGAACCTGGACCGGCGCCCAATCCAAGCGCTGCAAAAAGAGCATACCAGCCAGCGCAGATGAGCAGCAGTTGCAGGCTATAAGAGCGCGCTTCCTGCGCGTAGACGAGTTGGAGCACGTCCAGCAAATACAGCCCTGCCGCTATCGTGCTCCCTATTATCCCCATGAAGCGCCGCCCCAGCAGGAACACCATCATTGAGCCAAGTGCTGCGAATATGGCGGAAGGAAAGCGCACCACAAACTCGGTGGGATGGAGTCCCAGCAGGGTAGTGAAGCTCAACCAGAAATGCAGAAGCAGGTAGTACAATGCCATGTTTTGCTGCGTGCTGAAAATGATATGCCAGAGCACTGGCAGGGATTGGCGCGCCCGCTCAACAGAGAGTATTTCATCAAACCACAGACTCGGACCTCCCAACCGGTACAGATTGAACGCCAGGGCGACAGCGCCGACAGCCAGGCAAAGCAGCCAGTCCGGCGGCATCCATGCCCGCTGCAGGCGCTGCAATAACGGCGTCTTTTCGCTTACACTATGCTCCGCTTCCCCGGTTTGCAACAACTCATCGCTGGTTTGGGTCATCAACTGTCTCCTGCATGCTTCTACAACTCACTAGTAGAAAAAACGGTCCTTCCATGACAGTTGTAACGACAAGCAGCAAACGTCACATGTCGTTACCTTCCTCCGCCGGGAGCGTTTCATGTGTAGAATATATATATATTTAATGTAGGATAGAAAACAACCAGGGTTGGTACATATATGCATTTACCCACAGGTTCGCCCGAGGAAAATAACCCCCTTGCCTTTGCGCAGTCCCGGCAGGCTGCGACGCGGGCTCTCCCTGGCTCCCGGCTCAACGATAGTGTAACGTCCGCCGCTGCCCAGGCTGATGCTCCTGCTGGCGATCTCGCATCAACGCCTGCCCGTGATCGCGAACGCGGTCTCACCGGGGCTATCTTCTCTATCGTTATAACAGCCTCAAGAACGAAGTGGTATGCGGCGTTTAAGAACATCTTACCTATCTATATTGGCATACATCTTGCCTTTTTTGCGCTCAGTTGCCTTACAGTCTTGTATACCGTTCCAGGTTTTTCAAAGCTGTCCAGGCCGCTGTATGTCTTGTGGCAATCATGGCATCGTTGGGATACCGGAAACTACTTAGTGGTTGCGCTGCATGGCTATGTTGCGCCGCACCAGACGGCCTTCTTCCCCTTCTATCCCATACTGGAACGCTGCGTGATGCTGCTCACCGGTAACCCGTTCACAGCTGGTCTGCTTATCTCAGGCGCGGCAGACTTGCTGGCCCTGGTTGTACTGTATCGCCTGGTGGAGGAAGACTTTGATCAGGAGGGCGCCTATCGTGCCGCGCTCTACCTCTCGCTATTTCCTACGGCCCTCTTTCTTGCTGCCGCCTACAACGAATCCCTCTTTCTATGCCTCTCTCTCTTCAGTTTCTACCACATGCGCCATGGCCACTGGTGGCTGGCAGGTCTGCTCGGCCTCCTGGCGACTTTGACGCGCTCGGCCGGGTTGATTCTCTTCGTGCCCTTCTGTTTTGAATACCTGCGCCAGCGTCATTTCGACCTGCGGGCGGTTCGCCTGGATATCCTCAGCGGCCTGGCCATTCCTGCTGGCCTGGGGCTATTCAGCCTCTACTGCGCCTTCCAGTTTCATGATCCCCTGGCTTTTTCGCATGCGCAGAATTTCTGGGGCCGCGTGCCACGCATACCTGGTTATGGTATATACAGGTCTGTCCAGGAGATCATCCAGAGCGGCGGTATCCTCAACTTTCAATCGCTCCATAACATGCTCGACCTGGGGCCAGACCTACTCATCCTCGCCTTGATCATCCTGGGTTTCATTGGCCC
>WNGH01004416.1_pt1 | contig 13448 bp, 10 predicted proteins | sample 5400631 | NCBI WGS metagenome assembly WNGH01 (sample SAMN13153373, study PRJNA577476) | soil metagenome | isolation source: 115 cm soil or saprolite under Garry oak tree replicate 1 | place: USA:California | collected 2016-06-15
CTTGAACCGCGCCTGCTCCGCCCACTGAATTATCCCGACGGCGCGCCTGGCAGCGGATCAATCGTGCTCGAAACGGCGAAGGGCAAAATCGGCGTGGTCAACGTCCAAGGGCGAACATTCATGCAGCCGATTTTGGAGAACCCATTTCGCGCCGTGGAAGCAACGGTGATGAAGATGCGCGAAGAAACCACCAACATTATTGTGGATGCACATGGCGAGACCACGAGTGAGAAAATCGCGCTCGGCCGGTTTCTCGATGGCAAGGTCTCGGCTGTAATTGGCACTCATACGCATGTGCAGACAGCGGACGAACTAATCTTTCCTGGTGGGACCGCGTTCATGTGCGACGCGGGAATGTGCGGGCCTGTGAATTCGATTCTTGGCCGCGCGATTGAACCGATTATGAACCGCTTCGTTTCGAATCTGCCGGCATCGTTTCCGGTCGCTTCCGGAGAGGTTCGGCTCCGGGGCGCGCTAATCGAGATCGACGAAACGACCGGTCGCGCTCTGCGGATCACGCGCGTCGATGAGCCGGGACCAGGTAATTCCGCTTCACAAGAGCCCGAGCCAAAGATCGACATTGAACAAGCGCCTTCTCCGGAACAAATCTAAAGAGTTGCCCTTGCGGCCAACTATTCGTGGCCTGAACTTCGAATTCTCCAAAAAGACCAACGTCCAATAGAAAATCATGAAACAATATTCTGCTCTCACTCTGATCACGGCTCTGGCGGTTTGCGTCTCGCAATTCGCTCAGGCGCAAGGCAACAAAGAAGCAAACAAGCTTGCCCGAGAAGGCGCGGAGGCCTCCAAGAATCAAGAGTGGGACAAAGCCATCGAACTGCTTCGTAAAGCCACCACTCTCGACCGCAAATACGCGCCAAATCTCGCGGCTGTTTATCAACAACGTGGATACGCAGCCGCCAATGAACAGAAGTTTGAGGACGCGATTGGCGATTTCAGCGAAGCGCTCAAAATCAATTCGCGAGACCCGCGCATTTATGAACAGCGCGCCGCAGTGGAGATGAAAATGAATGATTACGACAAAGCGCTGGCCGATTATTCCGAGGCGATCACGCTCAAGCCGAATGAAGTCCGATATTATCTTTACCGCAGTTACATCTACGAAACGAAAGGCGACGTAAAAAACTCGCTGACTGATACCGAAAAAGCTCTAAAGCTCGATCCTGGAAATGCGGAAGCAAAAAGCCGCGAAGCGCGGTTAAAAGCGCGGCAATCCCAAAATGCCCCGCCGACGCCAATCCCAAGTTCGCCGCGGCCGTCACCGGCGGCCACAAAATCGCCGTAGCTTAAAAAAGAGGCGCGGCCCGTTACGATTGCGTCCCGTTCGGTGAAACAGATGCATCGGCCTCTTCGCCTGTTTTCGGCGGCGGAGCAAATCGCCTTTTCCGGCGGTTCGCCGGCAAAGGCGAAAGTGTCATGGTCACGTTTCGGCCCGCGATCTTCGGCTCCGTTTCCACTTGTGACATGCCGGAGAGATCGTCCCGCACTTTCTCCATAAGCTGCATGCCAAATTCCTGGTGCGCCATTTCCCGGCCCCGAAATTGGAGCTGCACCCGCACTTTATTTCCTCGATCGAGGAATTCTTCGCCGTGGCGTATTTTCGTCAGGTAATCGTGGTCGTCGATGTTCACCCGGAACTTGATCTCTTTCAGTTTTGTTCCCGAAGGCTTCTTGTCCTTCTCCTGCTTCGAGATGTCGTAGCGAAACTTTCCGAAGTCGACGATCTTACACACCGGCGGGTTCGCGGTCGGCGCTACTTCGACAAGATCAAGACCGAGACTTTGAGACTTGCGCAAGGCGTCGGACAATTTCATGACGCCGAGCTGTTCGCCGGAGGCCCCTAAAATGACCCGCACTTCGCGGGCGCGAATCCGACCGTTTACACGAATTTGTGGTTGCAGATTAAGTCAAGCTCCTGGCCGGCGAAACGGGAGTGTGCCGCATCGCCGTATTTTCTTCGTCGCAATTCCCGGTCTCCACTCGCGTGGGTTGGCCGGAACACTCTGACATCGCCGCAGCTGCGATGACCGCAGCGATGGACCCGCATTTTTTCGCGAGCCGAATGGAAGTTGTAAACAACATTTCGTCGCTGGCAAGATCAATCTCACTTAAAGGCGATTCTCGATCCCTTCCTTAAGCCGGTGGCGCACCGAAATGAGCGGCATGCGCAGTATAAGCTTCCGCGTCGTCCAACATAGCGTCGAGCGCAGTCGCAAGCGGCATCGCTTTTGCAAATCCGGAAAAAACCGCGCGGTCCCCGATTTCGCTGTCGAGTACGAACGTGGGCCGCTGCGTTACCTGCAACAAATGAAAATCAGCGGTGTCGGCGCGGACCCGCGCTTCAACTACAGTCGAACGCGCACGTTCGAGCAATTCCTTTGCATCGACATTGGCCGCTTTCGCGCCAATCTCGGCGGCGATTTTCCAGTCGCCGAACCGTTTTCCCTCGCGCAACCCCGCGTAGGCGAGGGCGAGCCGCACACGATCGTCAGTGATACCGAAATCCTTTGCCGCTTCAGCCACGCAATTTGGCGCGAGATATTCCGATTGCCGGTGGTCGCACCAGTCGCTGCTCAGCATGAACGGCGAGCGCATGATTGTGCCGCTGCGCCGATAAAACCATTCGTGTTGCTCCTGCGATGTGGGAAGACCAGATTTATCCATCAGCGCGATCTTCCACAGAAATTCCACTCTGCCCTCGTAGTGTTTTTTTAGTTCCGCCCAAGCCGGCTCGGCGAAGAAACACCACGATGAAATTACGTCGAGATAGTAGGTAACGGTGATACGCATGCTGATTTGCCGATTTGTGCTTTGAACATCGAACGCCCAACATCCAACGTCCAATGTTCAACTCAAAACGCGAGCCGATAAACTACACAAGAAACATCCAACCTCGAACAAAGTCGTGGACCTGAACCACATTTTTCTGTTCCTAGCGGTCGTTTCGCCGCTTCTTGTCCTGGCACGCGCCTGGCGCCCAGGTGGACCTTACCGTGGGTGGCGTATTGCCGCGCTCGTCGTTCTCGCCATTACCGGTATCGCGTGGATTCTTTTTCGCGTCGCGGCCGGTTACATCGGAGGCGGGGCCTGGTTTGCTCTTCTGTTTCTTCCGGCAATTGGGTTACGAAAAATGACGGAATTTGCCGCGCAGGGCGATTACAAATCAGCGAGAAAACTTGGCGTGGCTCTTCAGATTTTGCATCCAAGCGCTGAGTTGCGCGGGCAGGTGCAAGTATTTCGCCATTTGGAATCTCACCAAAACGATCGAGGATTTTTCGCGCCACCCCCGACCCAGTACGAAATCGCGCGCCAGGATCGTTATTTCCGGCACGCACCCGCCGTTCTCATCTTTATCCTCCTGAATGCGGGCACGTTTCTCTTCGAGATTTCATTCGGCGACTGGACTGATCCGGAAATACTGCATCGGATCGGCGCGCTGGAGCCTTACGCTGTTGTGGTGCAAGGCCAGTACTGGCGTCTTTTCACCGCACTTTTCCTGCACGGGGGTCTCGCCCACCTGCTTTTTAATCTTTTCGCCCTCTATGTGCTTGGCCCGCCGCTGGAGCGGTCGATTGGCGGGGTGCGATTCGCCGTGTGTTATTTAATTTCGGGACTTGCCTCGAGCGCAGGCGTAGTGGCCCTCACCGTGATGGGTCTTGTTCACGTCGCTCAACTGGTCGGTGCGTCGGGATGCATCATGGGCATCGTCGGAGCCTGGGCGGGATTCTTGCTCCGCCATCGTCATGCACCGCACGCAAAACAGCGACTGGCAAACGTCGTGATGATCGTCGCGATACAAACCGCGTTCGACCTTTCGACTCCGCAGGTCAGCATGGCGGCCCACCTTTGCGGACTGATAGCGGGCTTCTTTCTCGGACTTATCCTTGCGCCGCGAGCGGTACCTGTAGCCGGGAGTCGGTGACCGGCAGGGCTGACACGAGTTCCACGGTCAACGAGCACGACTACAACGCTCTGCTAATTACATCGCGTTTTAACTCCGCACCGAACTGGTCAACAATGAAATACGCTCCGCTTGCCGACAGCCTAGTCGCTTCATTAACCTGTTCGTCGTCAACCCGGTCTCCTATAAGATGAATCCATCGGAGGTTATGCCTCGCTATGCAATCCGCGGGGGTAAGGAAGGCAAAGAGCGCCTAAACCTCCTGGCTCGAGTGATGCTGCCGACTACTTCTCAATTATTAAAGAAGGTCGGTTTCAGGAAAAGAATGACGTGCCTGGATGTAGGCTGTGGCGGTGGCCACGTCACACTCCTCATGGCAAGCATGGTGGGGCCGGAAGGCAAGGTCACAGGCACGGACGCGGATGAACAGATTATCGCACTGGCGCAAGAAGGCGCCGACGCCGCAAAACTGGACAACGTCGAGTTTCGTCAGGGAGATGCCTGCACCTGCCAATGGCACGAAGAGTATGATTTGGCTTATGCGCGTTTTTTACTCTCTCACTTAAGCGAGCCGGAGAGATGTCTCGCGGCAATGGTAAGGGCTTGCAGACCTAGAGGGGCAATTGTGGTCGAGGACATCGATTTCAGCGGCAGCTTTTGCTATCCCCATTGCGCAGCTTACGAGAGGTATGTGGAGGTGTATCAGAAGGTGGTCCAGCGACGAGGTGGTGATGCGAACATTGGTCCCAAGCTGCCGGCGTTGCTGCGCAAAGCAGGCGCCGAGGGAGTCCAAGTCAACGTGGTCCAACCGACGCACGTGCAAGGTGAAGGCAAACTAATGGCCTCGATAACGATGGAGCGGATATCAGGCTCGGTAGTATCGGAGGGGCTCGCTACTGAAGAAGAAGTTGAGCAGATCATTAACGGATTGAATGCCGCTGCGGCAGACTCGAAAACCGTGATGAGCTTGCCGAGAATATTTCAAGTCTGGGGCAGACGAGTTTAGGAAGACGCTGGGCTATTGTCGGCGCATTGCCCATCGCTGCGAATGGAAATTCTCCATTTATGAGACGACCTCTAGCGCGCTGCCACCTGTTGCGTTAGGCCGCAACGCGAACAATGATGATGGACTCGAATATCCACATCTTCATTCGGGCGAGACTTGCCCGATGAAGTTTTCTCGGTTAACTCCCGCTCTGTTCCCTGTTGCGCCCGCATGCCGACTTTTCAAACTTACAATGTCACTCCGATCTTGCCGGAGGCGCTTGAGCCGCTGCGCGAGATGAGTTTCAATCTTTGGTGGACTTGGGAGCCCTCCGCGCGTCGTCTGTTCCGGCAACTCGATCCGGAGCTTTGGAACCGGACAAACCATAATCCCGTCCGCATGCTCCAGCTCTCGCGGCAATCGCGGCTGGAGGAAGTTTCGCAGGACAAAGCTTTCCTGCGCGAACTGAAGGAAGTCCACGACACGTTCCGCAATTATCTTGCGCGCAAGGACACCTATGGAAAAACCGGGGCAGGCAGTGCGATCAAAAACCCGGTCGCCTATTTCTCCGCTGAGTTTGGTTTTCATGAATCAATCCCAAATTATTCCGGCGGTCTCGGCATTCTCGCGAGCGATCATTGCAAATCGGCGAGCGACCTCGATCTAAATTTCGTCGCGATTGGGCTGCTTTATCGACATGGTTATTTCAGGCAGCAGATCGACAAGGAAGGTTTTCAGCAAGCGATCAATCTCAATCAAAATTTTCATCATCTGCCGATCCGCGAAGTGCGCCGCGGCGACACGAATTTGCTCATTTCGGTGCCAATTCTGGATCGCGAAGTTTTTGCCAAGCTTTGGGAACTGCGCGTGGGTCGGGTCAGCGTCTACCTTCTCGATACCGACACTCCGGAAAACAGCGCTGAAGACCGATTGATTACCGCTGAGCTTTATGGCGGGGACCTGGAAATGCGGATGCGCCAGGAAATCATCCTCGGAATCGGCGGCGTCAAAGCGCTGAGCGCTCTCGGAATCAAACCGGATGTGTTTCATATGAACGAAGGCCACTCCGCGTTCCTCGCGCTCGAACGCATTCGCCTTAACATTGTCGAGAAGAAGCTCGATTTTTATTCTGCGCTCCAAGTGGTCGCGGCGGCCAACGTCTTCACCACCCATACGCCAGTCCCGGCTGGCAACGATTCGTTCCCACGCGAGATGATGCGAAAATATTTCGGCGCTTTTGCCAGGGAGCTAAACATTCCGTTCGACGAGCTATTTTCATTCGGACAAACGCGCGTTGACCCCGCAGATCCCTTCAGCATGACAATCCTGGCGCTGCGTCTCAGCCGGCACGCTAACGGCGTGAGCAAATTGCACGGCGAAGTGAGCCGATCCCTTTGGAAAGATGTCTGGGCCGGTGTGCCGGTCGCCGAAGTACCGATCACCAGCGTCACGAACGGCGTCCATACCAAAACATGGATGGCGCCGGAATTTTCGGCTCTCTACGACAAGCATCTCGGCGCATGGGAGGAACATCTGACCGAGCCGGATTTTTGGCGCCGTGTCATCGAGATTCCGGACGCGCAACTCTGGGAAACGCACCAAAAACTCAAACTGCGTCTCATTGAATTTGTGCGCGACCGGGTGCGGCAGCGCCGCGAACGCGTGGGCGAATCACCCGAAGCCATCCGCAGGGCCAATCGCATTCTCGATCCAGACATTTTGACCATCGGCTTTGCCCGACGCTTTGCGACCTATAAACGCGGCACGCTCCTGTTCAGCGATAAGGAACGGCTGAAGCGATTGCTCAACGATACAACGCGGCCCGTGCAATTCATTTTCGCAGGCAAGGCCCATCCACGTGATGAGGCTGGCAAGGCGCTCATTCAGGAAGTTTACAAACTCAGCTGCGAAGCTGGTTTCGAAAACCGTATCGTCCTTCTAGAAGACTACGATAGTTATATCGCGCGCCGTCTCGTGCAGGGGGTCGATCTTTGGTTGAACCATCCGCTTCGCCCGCTGGAAGCGAGCGGGACAAGCGGAATGAAACTGGCACCGAATGGCGGGATCAACCTCAGTGTGCTCGATGGCTGGTGGCGCGAAGGGTACAATGGCAATAACGGCTGGGCCATCGGTGCTGAGATCGATAATGGCACGGTCGAATTTCAGAATGAAGTAGACGCGAACAGTCTTTATCAATTGCTCGAGAATCAGATCATCCCGCTGTATTACGCGAAGCCGGACGGCAAACTTCCCCTCGCCTGGTTACAATTGATGCGAGAATCAATTCGCAGCGTCACACCAGTCTTCAATACGCAACGGATGGTGAAGGAGTATACCGAGCGTCTTTATATCCCAGCGGTAAAATCGCACGAGGATTTTTCTCGGGATAGTTGCGGCGCGGCCACGCAACTGAGCCATTGGAAGGTGCAGATGCGCAAGGATTGGCCACAAGTGCAGATTTCTGATGTGCAAATCGCTAACAAAGATCGACAAAATATTTTGGTCGGCGAGTCGTTGCAGGTCAGCGCGCGCGTTCATCTCGGCGCGGTCGATCCAAAACATGTGCGCGTGGAGGTGTACCACGGCGAAGCAGATAATGGCGCGATTCGCAATCCTACTTCCACCGTTCTTAATCAAAGCAGCCTGGCGGATGGGGACGGCAATTATCTTTATCAAGGATCAGTCCCTGCCACCGAAAGCGGCACTTACGGCTTTAGCGTTCGCGTCGTCCCGACTCATCCGAACTTAATGCAAACGCACGAGCTGCGTTTGATTACCTGGTCGTGATAAGGTTTAGCGACGGCTGTGTCGACGAATAAAACAACTGCGTCACCAGAATTTCAATTGCGAGCCGGAAGAAATAATCGGGATATTCTTACGTTGTCACTCACGAACCTCGCGCGGGAGGCGTAACGCCTAAATACGCGACGATCGCCACGACCGCCAGGCCCAGGCAGGCCTCACAGATCACCTTACGGCGCAGCTGAGCCAGCAAATCCGAGCCCGCTGGAACTCTGGTCAGTTTCGTTTTGATGACGAATCGATTCTGCGCGCCGAGGCCGACGAGAACGCCGAAGAGCGCAAGCTTAACAAGCAAGAGCCAACCATAACGCGTCGTGAAAAGCGCGTGAATCGAACCGACCAACAGCCAGCAGTTAGAAACGCCGCTCACGATAAGGACGCCTACGCAACTCAGGCTGAGCGTGGAGAAGCGCCGGAGTACGGGAAGGGCGCATTCGCCTAACGAAAACGATGCATGGGCGCGCGTAAGAAAAATTGCCAACGGGAGCAGTCCGCCGATCCAGGCGCCCGCGGCGCAAAGATGGAGCGTATCACCTAACAAACCAAGCGGTTGCGCTCTGGCGGCCGCAGCGTGGCTGATCCAGGCGAGCGAGATGAGCGAAGCAACACTGACCAAAAAGAGAGCCAGGGTCAGCGCGCGTCGCAATCGATCTTGTGCGAAGCCAAACGCGGCGAGCACAAACGCCACGGCGATCAGGCCAAGGCGAAGCTGCCAGACGCGACCGAATTCCGTTTCAAACAAAACCGCCTGCCACGCTGTCGTGGAAAAAGCGCGCGTGAGCGGCAACTCGCTCATGCTCGCGACTTCCAGCCAAAACCAAAGCAGAGCGGAGAGGAGAGCCGCGATCAGACTCCACCGGGCCAGTTGGAGCAAGCGCCGCTCGACCTCGTGCAGATCGTCGCTCGCGCGCCGCCCCACCGGGCCAAGCGTGACCAGCTCAAACGTAAAAGTTCCGGCGAGCAGGATCGACGCGCCGATCTGCACCGTGCGAGCGATGATGAGCAGCGCGATAAGCATCAAATCTCTCCTGCGCGCGAGCGCCTAACGACTGACCCCGAACGTGAAGCTTCCGTTCGTCACATGTGTATCGACAGAAACCACACGCCAGACGACTTTGTAGGTTCCCGCTCTCAGCCCGGGCAGAGAAACATGCAGGAGCGTACGATCGGAGCGATCCAGATGCACATCGCGTTTGTCCACTTCCTTCCCGGACGCATCGAAAACCTGGATGCTGCTAAAGGCCGGTTCAATGTTTTCCGTAAACCGGATTCGAACCTCGCTAGGCGATGCCTGGATCGTGCTACCCACGTCCGGCTCCGCGTCCTTGAGAAAGGCGTGTGCTTCAACTCGCGCCGCACCAGTCAAAACAATCAGAAATAGACTGACGATCGTGCGTTTCATTTGTTTCCTCCGAAGAGTGGACGCCCGAGGCTGTGTGGAAAAAGGTCGTCCATAAAGAAATGCAGTTGCGCGATCACACCGACGTTAGTTCCCGTGCGTTCGTTGATCGGAACGATAGCCTCCACGCCAACCTGGAAATACTTTCCCGCCCAGATAACGCCCGGATTGATCGTGCCGGTCGTTTGTCCGCGCGCGCCGCGGTCCAGCGGAGTTTCGAGCGCGAACTCCACCAACGGAATCAACCGATCAACCGGCGCCGGCAGGTGCATGTCCTGCACCTGCGACTGCAGATAGATCACGCTGTACTCCAGCGCAAAACCCCACTCCAGCACGTCAGGATGCCGCTCGATCTCAACCTCGCGTTCGCCGGTCCGATCATCCACCGTCACACTGCGCGTGCTCGCGCTCGTGGGAACCTCGACGCCGGCCAGCCCCGTGATGGCGAGCGGCTTCAAGAACCTCAACACATCGGGCAAATCGCCAAAGCCCTTACCGAAAAAAATCCCCGGCGCCCAGGTACTGAATGAGTCCGCGCCAATCGATCTCGAGCCGGTGCCGCCAATTTCGACACCAAGTCCCAACGAGACAATCGCTTCGTGTGCGTCATTCTTCAGAACCTGATATTTGCCGCTCAACTCCAGATTGCCGAAGCCATTCACTGCGCGCCATTCGTGTGGATTCAGCGCGGTCAGGGTCTCGCCGATTTCGATCGCGAACTGGGGCGTGATGCGTTTGGAGATATCCACCGAAATATCGGTCTGGCGCGTCCCGCCGTCATCCGGCGTTTCGATGGTGCTGACGGTTGGAAGCGAAAGTTCATCGGCAACAAAAGGATCGTCGGTTGAAAGTGTCGCCGGGAAAAATCGCGCCCCCGCGAAGCCGTGGCCGTACGCCCCGCTCGTCAAGCCGAGCTCGCACGCGGCGCAAATAATCCAAAAAAGTAAAACCAGGTGTTTCATGACTATTCCTGCGGGAAATGAGAACAACGGCCGCGATTTCGCCTGTAGCCGCGCCTCTATGAGGCGCGTAGCGCACGGAATCGCAGCTCGCAGAGCCATGCGGACTGCACAGCACAGCTGTTCAGTTGCGGTTAGCTCAGCGAGCGCGGGGGAGGAACGGCGGGAGACCGCCGGAACTCACAAACAGAAAAATCGCTGGTTAAATAGTCGAGCCGCCTAAAAGGCGGCATTAAGCGAATCGCGCGCGTCACACAGATCATGTCGATCTTTGGAGTCGAAGATTGGAGATCTGACTTCTTTTCCGAATTCTTGCCTGTGTTCACAGCATGACAAAGCGAGCACGGATGAGCGCCGTCAAAAGTCTGAGTAATCGCCTCGCGCAGCGGCGCGCGCTTTGAGTAATCAATGATCATCGTCGTCCATGCCAGCGATTGGAGAGCGATCCAATGCAACCCGATCGCACAACAAAGCGCGAGAATTGTGGCGATGCGGCCGGCGCAGCGAAGCACGATTGCGAGGCTAGTTCCCGACTATTCTAATGTCAATCAGCGGGCCGGGATGGAGGGGCGGCGTGCTGTTCCCTAGCCTTAGGAACAAAGGCGCCGTTGCCTTCATCGAGATAATTCGTCGAGCCGACGCGAGAGATTTGAAGCGATTGTCGCCAGGTTCCTGCCGGAAAATCTTTTGTGGCTTCGATTGTCTTGGTTTCCGGTTTCAATCCCGCAGTTGCGGCATCTACATTAACCATGGCTTCGGACAAAATTCTGCCATCCAATTGCTGTGGCGACGTGATTGCAAGGATGCGCAAAATCGTTGGCGTAAGATCAACATTGCCGCTCGGCAAATCGTTCACTTGGCCGTGACGAAAATCCGGACCGGCTGCGATCAAGGTGTTGTGCATGTCGAATCGGCTGAGGGTAGCGTGCGTCCCCTTCCCTGCTCCTCGTTGCCAATCCGCCTCAATCATTCCGGGAACACCGAATTGATTTTTTGAGTCATTCCAGCGGAAAGCCATCACCACGTCCGGCGCGTGTTGACTATCGATCTTCGCCTGATCGAGACCGAATGTCCCTTGCATCGGTTCCTTCGTGAAAATGACGCCTGAAAAATTGGATTGTTGCAGAAATTCGACGAGGCGATGGGTGAGCGCCGCGTCGTGCTGCACAACGTAAAAAAGAACGGAGCCGCCGTTTCCAACCAGCATGATGTCTCCGGCTTTCGGCTCGTCGCTGAGTTCGGTCGTCGCAGTGAAACCGGCATCATTCAAGATTTTTCGCAGATCAACAGACCGCTCGATTGTAGAGAAGCCGTGATCGGAGACAACAAACACATCCGTGGTCCCGCGCGCTCCTTGCCGATCCAACGCCGAAAGGACAGTGGCGAGATGTTCGTCAGAGGATTTGATTGCGGCCAGCGCCGGTGGCGCACCGGGCGCTGATTCATGCTGCGTAAGATCCGGCTCGCCCAACCAAAGAACCGAAAAGGCCGGCACACTATCTTTCCAAAGAAAATTTGTCAGAGATTTTGTTGTCCAGGCGTCCCGTTGCAAATGAGCAGACGGAAATGGACCGAGCGCATCGACGATTGGAGCGACAGCCTCCCGCGGGAGCGACTTACCAGCAAAAAGCGTGACACAATTTTTCGCATGGTCAGGATCGACGTGTCGATCCAGCAATAGGCCGACGGTTTTTGCAGAGGCAATCGAGATGCGTCCGCCTGCGCGTTGCACAATCTCGGCAATTGTCGGAATCGAAATATATTTTCCGCCCGCTAGTCCGTCTCCCTTTTCCACCACCGCTGGAATTTCGACGTCGATTGAGTGTTTGTTGTCGATTTCCGGGCGGTAGTCATGATTTGCGATTACGCCGCTGTGGCCAGGATAGACTCCCGTGGCCAGCGCTGTTCCGTTTACGTTCGTCGCACTCGGATAAACCGCGTGGTGATTGTGAAAAATGACTCCCTCATGCGCCAGCTTCCAAAGCGCGGGCGTGTTTTCCTGACTCACGAAATCGGGTCGCATTCCGTCCCACACAACCACAAGAATGTGTCGCGAAGGGGAAGGCGCTTCGCGCGCTGGTACTCCGCACACGCAATAGATGGTGATGATCCCGAACAGGAGCAATGCTGCGAGAGCGCGTCTCACTTCAATTCTCGTTTCGCAACCATATCGGAGCACAAATCGTTAAAGAAGCTCTAGCCTTTTCGACGGTCTGGAGACTTGGCGCGGCCGCTGATAAGCAGCATAGACGTAACTCCACTCGCCAAGGCCAATGCAGCGCCGACAAGCATAACGTGCCGAAAACCTGTCACGAAAGACGCATCTACCGCCTGTTTCAGAATCTCGCGCATCGCCGGACCGATCTCCTCCGGAATTTTCTCGGCCGCCAGATTAATTCGTTGATCGTCGAGCGAATGTCGCGCCGCCGCGGGCAGCTCGAGGTTAGATAAACGCGAATCGAGCGAAGCATTGAAGACATTAAACATTACGATGCCAAGCACCGCGATAGCGAGCAGTCCCGCCACGCGCGAGACGGCGTTGTTGATTCCCGACGCAATCCCAACACGATTTCGCGGCACTGCGTTCATGACCGTAGTGGTCAATGGCGCGACACTTATCGCCATACCCAGGCCAAGAACTACGGTCGCCGGAAAAAACGTGCTCCAGTAATTCGCGCCCACTCCTGGGACAACAAAAAGAGCAAATCCGATCGCAGAGATCGTCGGGCCAAAAACCAGTGGGAGCTTGCCACCATACCGTTCAACAAGCCCGCCCGACCAGCGTGATAGGAAGAACATGATGAGAATAAAGGGAAGCAATGCAGCACCGGCCGCGGTGGCCGTGTAGCCTTGAACTTGAATCAAATTCAACGGCAAGAAAAAAAGCGTACCTCCGAGCGCGCTGTAAAGCAGCAGCGTGAGCAAATTTGCGGCAGTGAAATCACGCGAACGAAAGAGTGCAAGCGGCAACATTGGATTTCTCAGCCGCGCTTCGGTAAGGGAAAACACGATGAGAAAAAAACTCCCCACCGTCAGCGCCGCGAGCACTTTGGGATCTCCGAACGTCAACCGCGAGGACTCGATCAAGCCGTAAACAAGCGATCCAAGACCGATCGTCGCCAGCCCGGCACCCACCCAATCAGGTCGTTCCTTTTGGTTTTCGTCCCAACTTTCCGGGACGTAACGTGCGGCGACAACCAAGACGACCACCGCAAGCGGTAGATTAATAAAGAAAATCGCGCGCCACGATACTTGCTCGATTAACCAGCCGCCGATGACAGGACCAATCGCTGCGGTGATCGCAGTAAAACCGGACCATGTGCCGATCGCACGGCCACGATCTTCCTCGCGGAACGATGCACTGATGATGGCAAGACTTCC
>WNGH01007612.1_pt1 | contig 13448 bp, 11 predicted proteins | sample 5400631 | NCBI WGS metagenome assembly WNGH01 (sample SAMN13153373, study PRJNA577476) | soil metagenome | isolation source: 115 cm soil or saprolite under Garry oak tree replicate 1 | place: USA:California | collected 2016-06-15
TTCAGAAGCGTTCACGCCACAGCGGCCCTGGAATCTTACGGAAAAATTGTGGTGAACTCGCACAAAGCTGCCACCACTTGCGGCAACAAGCTGCTTGCCTCCATAAAGCTCGTCCAGGCGAAGATTCCCACACCCCGGACCTTCCTAGCCTTCACCGAAGAGTCAGCACTGCAAGCATTACAGGAACTTGGGTATCCTGCTGTGATGAAGCCTGTCGTTGGCAGCTGGGGAAGGCTGGTCGCCCAGGTCAAGGATCCCGACACAGCCCGGTCGATAATCGAGTCGCGAGAGTACATGCACCCTGTCCAGCAGTTATACTATCTTCAGGAAAAAGTGAAACGTCCAGACAGGGACATCAGGTGCTATGTGATTGGCGATCAGGCAGTCGCTGCCATCTACCGCCACGCGCCCCCTGACGACTGGCGCACCAATACAGCTAGGGGTGGAATCGCGGAAAACTGTCCAATTAATGACGAGCTGGCGGAGCTGAGCATCCGCGCAGCACACGCCATGGGTGGGGGCGCATTCGGGGTTGACCTCATGGAGACGGAATCAGGGCTAGTCGTTCACGAGGTCAACCATACTACGGAGTTCAAGAATACTGTCCGGGTTACCCAGATAGACATTCCCCTCCTCCTCCTCAACTATGCAGCCGAGCAAGCCAAGCGTTGAGAGTTTCAGTAGTCGGAGCTTCAGGATACGTCGGCGGTGAGCTCCTGCGTCTCCTCCTCAATCACCCGGGGTGTGAAATTGCTTCGGTCACCTCGAAGCGTTACGCTGGCGAACTGATCTATCGGGTCCATCCCAACCTTAGAGGAAGCACGGCACTGAAGTTCGAAGAGATGTCCCCTGAGAAAATGAACGATTCTGAAATCGTATTCTCAGCATTACCTCACAGCCAGTCTTCTGAGGTAGTCTGTGGGCTCATCGCTCAAGGCAGGAAGGTAATTGATTTGTCAGCCGATTTTCGCCTCAAGGACGCTGCTGCTTATGAGCAGTACTACGGATACAAGCACTTACACCCAGATGCGTTGGAAGAGTCAGTCTATGGCCTCCCAGAGATTCACAGAGAGGAGATCAAGAAAGCTGTCCTAGTAGCCGTTCCGGGATGCATGGCTACGGCCGCAATACTTGGCATTGCTCCTGTCATCTCTCAACAGCTCATTGACCCTGCCAAGTTGGTAGTAGATGCCAAGATAGGTTCCTCGGGAGCGGGCGTGAGCCCAACTCTGGCAAGTCACCACTCAGAGCGCTCGGGGGGAGTCCGGCCTTACAAGACCACACACCACCGACACATTGCAGAGATGGAACAGGAACTATCCGCTGTAACCAAACAGGAAGTCAGAGTCTCCTTCACACCACACGCAGTGAACATGGTGCGCGGAGTTCTTGCGACGGTCCATGCTTTCGGCAAAGGCCCAGTTGAGACGAAGGATGTCTGGAAAGCATATCGCAGCATGTATGAGAAAGAGCCTTTCATCCGAATGGTCTCAGATAATAGAGGACTTTACGGCCTTCCCAATCCTAAGACAACCACGGGAACAAACTACTGCGACATAGGCTTCGAAGTTGACCCTCACAACAATAGGCTGGTAATTTTCGCAGCTCTAGACAACTTGACCAAGGGTGCCGCGGGGCAAGCAGTGCAATGTTTCAACATAATGTCTGGAATAGATGAGCGAGCAGGTCTCAATACAGTCGGCCTCCACCCATAGAGTGTCAAGCCATGGTTCTAGTACTCAAAATCGGGGATCGGGTAATAGACAGTGCCTTGTCTGAGCATTCGCTGAAGGACTTGAAGGTTGTTGCTAAAGAGACTCCTACCGTTCTGGTTCACGGCGGAGGGGGAACTGTCACCAGGGTAGCTGAAAGCCTGGGAATCCAGCAGAAATTTGTAACATCTCCTGAAGGATTCAGAAGCCGGTATACGAACGAAGCGACAGTCCAAGTTTACACAATGGTCATGGCGGGGAAGATAAACAAGGAGATAGTTTGCCGGCTTCAAGAAAGCGGCATTCCAGCGGTGGGACTATCTGGCCTGGACGGAGGGTTAATCAGAGCTCAGCGGAAAAAGAGGCTTGTCGTTCGGGACGGGCAGGGAAGAAGACGGGTCATCGATGGAGGGTATACTGGTAAGATAACTAGCGTCAACGTTGCGCTCCTTGAGACACTGCTGCAATCCGGGTATATCCCCGTGATCGCTCCAATCGCGATGGGGGAAGAGTTCGAGCCTCTTAACATAGATGGAGATCGGACAGCCGCTTACGTCGCGGGAACTCTCAAAGCCAGTCTACTCCTGCTCTTGACCGACGTGGATGGCCTTTCCTTGGGGGGAGACCTAGTTCGGACCTTAAAGGCCAGCGAAGCAAAACGGTACCTTCCAAAGATAGGCCCGGGCATGATAACGAAGACGCACGCGGCCCTTGAAGCTGTTGCGATGGGAGTGCAGTGCGTCAAAATAGGGCCCGGAAATCTGACCAACCCTTTCTCAGCAGCACTTGTTGATGGCTTTGGAACAAGGGTACTTCCATGAGATTGCGTGAAATCCAGTCAATCGAAGACACACATATGGCTAAGGTGTATTCACGTAAACCCGTAGCCATAGTCCACGGAGTTGGCGCCATCGTCTACGATGATTCTGGTAATGAGTATATTGACTGTGCAGGAGGATATGGCACTTGCATCATAGGCCACTCGCATCCGAAAGTAATGGAAGCAATCTCTTACCAAGCCCACCAGCTTATTTCATGCCACGCTTCTACGTATAATGATGCTCGGGCCAATTTTCTCCAGAGACTCCTCTCAATAACTCCTAATGGCCTCGGACGGGTATACTTGGGAAACAGCGGGGCTGAAGCCATTGAATGTTCGATTAAGATTGCGCGGAAATCAACCGGGAGAAGAAACATTGTTGCTATGAAAGGAGGCTTTCACGGTAAAACCCACGGCGCTTTGTCTGCCACGTGGGATGGCAAATACAAAAAGAGCTTCGAGCCCCTGGTACCCGACTTCAACCACATTCCCTATGGGGATGTTGAATCTGCAAAAGCTTCGATTTCGAGGGAAACTGCCGCAGTTCTGATAGAACCTATTCAGGGCGAGGGAGGAGTTAGGGTACCTCCGCCAGATTGGCTTCCTCTCCTAAGAGACCTCACTAGGGACGCTGGCGCACTCTTGATTGCTGATGAGGTCCAGACAGGGTTCGGCCGAACGGGAAAGATGTTCGCCTGCGACCACTTCAGAATAACTCCTGACGTCCTCTGCCTCGGAAAGCTGGGACTGCCACCATTGACGTTCTTCTTGAGGAGAATCTTGTCGAGAACGCTCACGAGGTTGGTATGTATTTCAAGAACAGTCTCACATCGCTCCAAAAGGAGCTTCGAATCATAAGGGACGTTCGAGGCTTTGGACTAATGATTGGCACCGAAATGAGATTCGATATTCTGCACATCTTGCAGACCGGCCTCCAAAGAGGCGTCCTAGCCTTGGATGCTGGAAGGAACGTGCTCAGGTTCCTACCTCCACTATGCATTCAACGTCGACAAGTGGACTCGGTCATGCTTGTTCTGCGGGAAATCTTAGAAGAGGAACAGCTTGCAAAACTACCAAGTTAGTCTCCTGAAGAGAATGCTGGAGACCTACAGTCCGAGCGGGTCTGAAAATGAACTCTCTGCGTTGCTACTGAACGAACTAGAAGCAAACGGCCTTAGAGCGAGAATCGATGGAGTCGGGAACGTGATCGGGGAAGCGGGACAAGAAGGGCCACGGATCCTGTTGTGTGGACATATGGACACCGTCCCCGGACGAATCCCGGTTGTGGAGAAGGACGGTTTCATCTATGGACGAGGAGCGGTGGACGCGAAGAGCTCACTGGCCGCCATGATTCTAGGCTGCAAACTCGCGAAGCAAAAGGCCTCCTTCCCATTTCGAGCAACCGTCGCAGGAGTGGTCGAAGAAGAAACGTCCAGTGAAGGAATGAAAGAGGTTATTTCCAGCAAATCCTCCTACGACCTGGCAGTATTTGGAGAGCCTAGTGGGACTTCAAACATCATAATCGGCTACAAGGGCAGCCTACACCTACAAATCACCTGCCTCGCTCCAGGCGGCCATTCTTCATCCCCGTGGTTGGCAAAGAACACCTTGGAAGAAGCCTTCGAATTCTGGAACCACCTCAAACAGGTTCTACTAGAGAACGACTTGGCATCAAAGTTCTCTGCTTTGACAGGCTGTCTCACAGATGCCAGAACCAGCCCTGGGGGAAACAGCATTCCTTCCCGAACAACTTTGGAGGTGGATCTAAGAACTCCTCCCGGAATTGACCCGGGCGGAATTGTGAGACGGGTTGAGGAGTTCAAGGAGCGATACGTTGGAGACAAGAGGGGCCTCCAATTCACGATATTGTTCGGTGGCGAGACTAAACCGTATTTGGGGGGTCACGACACCCTCGGCGTCCGGGCATTTCGTTACGCCATTAGGAGAGTCGTGGGAGGAGAGGTCCTGCTCGTCCGAAAAACGGGTACCAGCGATATGAACCTCTTGTCCGAGGTTTATCGCTTGCCGATGGTCGCCTATGGGCCGGGAGACTCGAGCCTCGACCACACTGACCAAGAAAGAATTCAATTGTCGGACTATCTCAAGAGCATCGATGTTTATGCCACGGCCATCGAGAGATTTGCAGCGCTAGCAGCCCAACCTTTGGCAGTCGTCAATCCGTAGGTGATGGGGCCCATGTCCTTTCTTCTTCGAAAAGGAAGACTGGGTTCTCCCGAAGCGAGCGCTGTCGAGTTCGCCTCTTCCATCGAGGAGGACAGGAGGATAGCAACCGCTTCTGTCCTTGTAAATGAAGCCCATGTTGCTGCCCTCGTCAAGGCACGAATAGTCGACCGAGATGACGGGAGAAAGCTGGCCCTCGTTCTTAGAAGATTAGAGAATAATCCTCCGTTTCGCAAAGGAGTAGAGGACATTCATGTCTTGATCGAGGAGGAAGTGGCTAGAAGGCTCGGCGTTCGAATCGGTGGGAAATTGCATACAGGGAAGAGCAGAAACGACCAAGTGACAACCGCAATTCGGATGGTTCTGCGTCAAGAATTATTGAAACTCGCCAACCAAATCTTGGCTTTTGAGCTTCAACTCATACGCATCGCGAGAAAACACAGAAAATCCCTCTTTGTAGGATACACGCACCTACAGCCAGCTCAACCGATAACCTTCGCCCATTACCTGCTGGCAGTTGGAGATTCCCTTCTTCGAGACCATCAGAGAATAATGGAAACCTTTGGCCGAGTAAACCTCTCCCCAATGGGCGCTGGTGCCCTTGCGGGGTCAAGCTTCAAACTCGATAGACAGTTAGTCGCGAGACTCCTGGGATTCAGAGGCATTGTTGAAAACACGTTGGACGCAGTGGGAGCTAGGGATTTCTTGCTGGAAGCCTTAGGAGTATGCTCCATACTAGCCTTGGACCTCTCTCGAATCTGTCAGGACCTAGTCTTCTACAGCAGTGCTGATGTAGGACTGATCAACTTGCCGGACGAGTTCACCTCGACTAGTAGCATTATGCCTCAGAAGAAGAACCCGGATGTTCTGGAGGTTGTCAGGGCACGATGCGCCCAAGTCGCCGGAAATTTCTCTACTGCCACTACGACTCTCCACGCCCTATCGACTGGGTACAATCTCGACTTCCAAGAACTCACCCCTTTGTTGTGGGACTCCTTAGATACGCTTGAATCCTGCCTCAAGGTTCTGACAAAGCTTGTCGAAAAGGTTGGGCCGAGCGGAAATACCCCGGGCCCCCATGTTGAATTCACAGTGGCAACCGAGGTCGCCAATGTTCTCGTTAGAGAGGGCAAATTGCCGTTCCGCGAGGCACACCGAGCGGTCGGCCGTGCTGTCCGATTGGCCCTAACGAGAGACTGTCATCTCAAAGACCTAGAGAAGAAGGACTGGGAGAAACTGCTCTCCACAGAGATAACACCGAGAATCCTTGCTAAGATTGGGGAAGCGACAGACTTGAATTCGCAGGTAGAGTCCTACAGAACTCGGGGCAGCCCGAACCCTAGCGAGACTGGCAGGATGATTTCTACGAGACAGCGGGGGATTGCCGTCTTAAGGAACCGAAACGATCGGCTCCTGAACGGAATCAGCTTGGCAATACTCGAACTTCACAGGATCAGCCGCAAGTCCTGATTGGACTCAGCAAAGGCAGTCGCCCAAGGACCATTTTTACTACTCCTCTCTATCCCTCTAAGATTTCATTTTGATTCATCTTCAGATGATTTGACCAGACTAGTTGAGATTTTCCGAAGGAAACCGGCCAGTAGACTAGCTTCTCTTGCCCTAAGGCCTGATCTTCCCATCATGCTCTTGAATGCTCTAACGACAAGGATGTTATCCTCGCCCTGAATGCCCACAGCTTCAGAGGTTTCCTCGACGAAGGCTAGAATTCGCCGTCTGACTTGACCACCGGCCAGTATCTCGCTTGGGGTGTTTGACCTCGAGACGTAAAGCTCATGAAAAAGTACGACTGCTGCGTGAGAAATGTTGAGGGTAGGATACACGGGGGACGCAGGGATGGTTAGGATGACGTCGCATTTTTCAAGTTCATCGTTGTTGAGACCCGTTCCCTCTGGACCGAAGACTAGGGCGACTGTCCCCTCTAGCGCCCTAAGGTTCTCGGCTAGTTTGCGTGGGGTCACGGGCTTTCTCAGTATCTTGTAGACGGAGCGAGACCTCTGAGCCGTCGTTCCGACGGAAACGTCAGCATCGCCCAAAGCTTCGTCCAATGTTCTGAGGGTCTGTGCCTTGTCAAGAACTTCTTGGGCATGCGAAGCTCTCAACCGCGCCTCTTTCCCAATACCTACTACCGGTTCGACCAGTCGAAGGTCTCGAAAGTTGAAGTTCTTCATCGCTCTAGCAATAAGCCCTATCGTACTCTCAAACTCTGTCTCAACCAAGACCACGACGAAATGAAGCAACCTGACCCACTCACCAGCTTAGCTTGAATCTCAAAGAACCTCGCCCGTCTTAATACTCTAGAAAAAACGGACCAGTAGGGAGTGAGAACCTAAAGCGAACCGTTTTTACCAATACCAGCCCATGACTTTTTACCCGGTCCTAATCATTCGGGACCTAGGCGGTTTTCCAAGGGATTACTGAAACCCGGGACAAGCCAATTCCAGCCCCCAAACCAATCAAATCTCCCCAAATCGCCGTTAGAGAGCAAAGACTTTTCCCAAAAAAACCGCGCACCACTGCCTTACAAGACCCGAGACTAGCATAATCCCATACCTAATTTCCAAAAAGCACGCAAGGAAACCTTCTTTCCTAGAATTCTTTTCTAGTCCAGGCAACCCATGGCTCCCATGGCGCGTTTGAAAGGCACCACATTCCCGGTTTGTGGCTAACTCTCGATGACCAGTATTACGACTGATACTATCGATGCTAGGAGGCCTAGGAGAAAAGTAAAGGCGGCTCCTGTCCAATATCGTCTTCGCGTAGGATAGACCGTGTAGAAGAAAATGAAGAAGGCCGAGAGGAGAAACAGCAGAGCCCCCGAGGCTAAGCTCCCAGTTAGGTAAACGCTCCGGCTCGTACCGGTGATCGACAGGGCGGTGAGTCCCAGACCGGCCAGTGTTCCGGGGTAGGAGGCATTGATGATTGGCTTAATGAACCGCTCCTCAAACTCGTTCGACATCGGAAGTCATCCGGCGGCTTCTTGAGGCTGAGGAAGCAGGAAAGAATCGGGAATTATCTCTGATATGGTCGTCACGAGGCCAGCATGGGTCAGGCCGGTTTCCCGGGAAAGCGCAGAGCCTCAGTTCGTTCCCTGTCTCTCTCCCTCAGAGACAGATCGTAGCTCTTCTGGCGCTCCTGTTCTTTGGCCTTTTCAATCGGGATTAGTTGGTTCAGTTTGTCCGCCAGCCTACGAGCATCAGCAGGTTCTAAGGGTATGTGTAGGTCTCTTCGATGGGGAATGATAAGGTTCAGCTTACCACTGGATTCTACTTCGACCTTTTCGATCTCCCAAAGACGGACATTGAGTGGAATGATCGTTTGGAAAACCCATCCCAAGGTCTCCTGTAGAAGGGGCCTTGCTTCGGCCAGTTTCTCAATCTCCCTGCGGACTCCCTCCTTTAGGTTGACCTCTAACGAGTCCGAGTGAAGCTTGACCTGAAAGTGGGGCTTTTCGAGAAGCATAACTACGGGCTTTTCAGGCATTGTTCCCTCGCCCCGAATCTGCCGGGCTCGCGTATATAGGCGTAGCCCAGGGTCCGGGAACCATTTCGACTAATTGGCTGGAGGCGTTGCCACCACTCTTTCACGGTACGGTCTTTCAACTGTTTCCACGGCCTTCGGCTCTTTTCCAATCGGTTTGTGGCGGTTGTTGAACCTCGTGAGGGATTTTATGAGGGCTCTGGCCAGTTCCAAGTTGGTGATGACAGGTATTCCAAACTCGGCAGCCTTTCTACGGATCAGATACTCATCCCTTAGAATCGCTCGGTTCCCCGGGTCACCGTGGGGGCTTGGAATATTGATCACTAGCTTGATGTCCTTATTCATAATATAGTCGAGAATGTTGGGCTTTCTCTTCTCGCTGACCTTGTGGAGCATCTGGCACTCAATCCCGTTCTTGGCGAAGTCTTCAAGCGTGTGCCTAGTCGCGAAAATCTTGTAGCCGTTTGTCACTAATTCCCTGGCGTAGGGAATAATCGCCCTTCGAGTCTCCCCCATAGTGATCAGAATCGCATCTCCCCTCTTCGGAACGTAGAAGTTGCTTGCTAGCAGGGCATTGATGAAGGCCTCCTCAAAAGTATCTCCGAAGCACGCCACTTCCCCTGTCGACACCATTTCCACACCGGTAACAGGGTCGGCCTTGTCTAGCCTCGTAAAGGAGAACTGTGGAGCCTTTACAGCATACCTGGTCGGCTGCCCCTCGCCCTCCTCAATTTGGCCGCCCATGATCGCGACGGCCGCCATATCCATAATGTTTCTCCCGATTGTTTTCGAGACGAAGGGCATGCTCCTGGACGCTCGGAGGTTGCATTCGATGACGAGCACTTTGTCGTTCTTGACGAGGAATTGAATGTTGAAAGGTCCTTTGATCTGAAGACTTTTCGCAATTCTGCGAGAGTATCCCTTTATCCTCTCTAGGTCATTCGATTCAATCGTTAGTGTGGGTATGCTCATGGTGGCGTCTCCGGAGTGCACTCCCGCGTTCTCCACGTGCTCGATTACCGATGCGATAAAGACTCGTTCCCCGTCGCTGACGCCGTCCACTTCGACCTCTCGGGCTTTGGTGAGAAATTTGGATATGACGACGGGGTACTTCTTGGAGATCCGGGAAGCTGCCTTGATAAAGGTGGTTAGCTCTTTTGGGTCAAAGGCCACGTTCATCGCTGAGCCCGACAGAACATAGGAGGGTCGTATCAACACAGGGTAGCCTATGGCTCTGGAGAAGCGTCTTGCTTCGCCAAGATCGTCAACCGTACTCCATTTCGGCTGTTCAATCCCTAGCTCGTCCAGCAGTCGGCTGAACTTCGACCTATCTTCTGCTATGTCGATGCTCTGGGGAGAAGTCCCGAGAATTTTCACGTACCCGGCAATCTTCACAGCGAGGTTGTTGGGTATCTGCCCCCCTACGCTAACTACGATGCCCTGAGGCTTCTCTTTCTCCACAATGTCCAACACTCTTTCCAAGCTGAGCTCTTCAAAGTACAGTTTGTCTAGGACGTCGAAGTCTGTTGAGACGGTTTCCGGGTTACAGTTTACCATTATGACCTCGTCTACGGTTTTCTCAAGAGCGAGGGCCATCATAACGCAGCACCAGTCGAACTCGACGCTGGACCCGATGCGGTAGCAGCCTGACCCCAGAACGACCACCCGGCTCTTCGCAGAATATTCCACCTCGTCCTGGTCCCCGCCGTAGGTCATGTAGAGGTAATTTGTCACGGCCGGCCACTCGGCAGCCAATGAGTCAATCCTCTTGGTCACCGGGATTATCCCGTTCGCCTTTCGGAACTCTCTAATCTGAGACTCAGTTCTCCCGGCCAGCTGTCCCAATCGGTGATCCGAGAATCCCAGACGCTTGGCTCTGCCCACAACCTCAGGGGTGAGCCTCTCCCTCTTGATATTCCTCTCAAGCTCCAAGATATTTCGAATCTTGTCTAGAAACCAAAGGTCGATGCCGCTGAGTTTTGATAATTCATCAACATCCATCCCCGTTTTCAGAGCCTTGACGACGAAGAATATACGTAGGTCCGTTGGTTGTCCCACTTCTTTTCTTATCCTTCGAGGCTGGCGGGGAAGGTCGCTTACGTCCGTAAGCTCTCTCCCAATGTCTAGCATTCTGACAGCTTTCTGGAAGGCTTCTTCGAAGCATCTCCCAATGGCCATCACTTCGCCCACCGATTTCATCTGAGTGCCGATTCCCCTACTTACCCTTCTGAACTTTTGAAAATCCCACCTTGGGATTTTCACCACAATGTAGTCGAGGGATGGCTCGAAGCAGGCCGTAGTCGTACCCGTGATCTTGTTGGTGAGCTCTGGCAAGGTATATCCGATGGAAAGCTTCGCCGCAATGTACGCTATCGGATAACCGGTGGCCTTGGAAGCTAGGGCTGAGCTTCTGGAGAGCCTTGAGTTGACCTCGATAACCCTGTAATCGTCGCTCCTCGGGTCTAGCGCGAATTGTATGTTGCATTCTCCGATTATCCCGAGGGCTCTTATCACCTTCTGCCCCGTTTCTCGGAGAAGGTTGTACTCCCTATTTGTCAGGGTCTGGGATGGAGCGACCACAATGCTGTCTCCAGTGTGTACCCCCATAGGGTCAAGGTTTTCCATGTTGCAGACAATAGTGCAGTTGTCTTCTTGGTCTCGCATTACCTCGTACTCGATCTCCTTCCACTTGTCCAAGTACTCCTCTATGAGTACCTGGTGAATTCTGCTGTAGGACAAGCCTCTGAAAACGATGTTGTTGAGCTCCGATTCATTGAAGGCGACGCCCGACCCTTGCCCGCCGAGTGTATAGGCGACCCGGACGATTACGGGGAACCCTATTTCTCTCGCAGCCTCTAGAGCGCTAGTGAGGTCGTTTGCGTTCTTGCTCTTGGGGACCGGGATTCTGTTCTCAACCATGGTCTTCTTGAATAGCTCTCTGTTGTCAGCCAGCTCAATGCTTCGAATGCCGGTTCCGAGAACCTCGACCTTGTACTTCTCCAGTATCCCTTTCTCCGCCAGTTCGACCCCGCAGTTGAGCGCTGTTTGTCCGCCAAACCCCAGTAAGATCCCGTCAGGCCTCTCCTCTTCGATGACTGCTTCGAGAAACTCGCTTCTGATGGGTACTGAGTAGATTTTGTCGGCGAATCTCTCGTCAGTGTGAATCGTGGCGATGTTAGGGTTGACGATGATGGTCCGTATTCCTTCCTCCCTCAACGCCTTGATTGCTTGGGAGGTGGAATAGTCGAATTCGCCTGCCTCCCCTATCTTGATTGCTCCGCTTCCCACAATGAGGACTGAACGGATATCGGATCGTTTCACGCCTTGACGGCTCCTTCAAGGAACCTATCGAAGAGAAACCGCGTGTCTTGGGGTCCTGGAGAACTTTCCGGGTGCCATTGAACCCCGAACACTTTCTTGGTCTTGTGCCTGATCCCTTCCACGGTCTTGTCGTTGACGTTGATGAAGCTGACCTGAAAGTCTGTGTCTTTTAGGGAGGACTGGTCAACGGAGTAGCCGTGATTCTGAGTGGTTATGTGACATCTTCCCGTTTCCAGGTCCATGCAGGGATGGTTTACGGCTCTGTGGCCGAACATGAGCTTGTAAGTCTGAGCGCCAGCCGCCAGAGCAAGGATTTGGCTTCCCAGGCAGATGCCCATCATCGGAATCTCGGTTTCTAGAAGTTCTGCCGTCGCCTTGATCGTCTCTTGGCATCTTATTGGGTCTCCGGGGCCGTTGCTGAGGATGAGTCCGCACGGGTTCAGGTCGAGTATTCGGTCGACTGGGTAGTCATATGGGACTCGAACCACGCTGCAACCAGTGGCCAAGAGACTCCTTATGATGCCGAACTTCGCCCCGCAATCGACTACCACGACCATCCGAGGGCTCTCCCCAGTGTAGAAAACGGGTTCTTTGACTGTCACTTGGCGGACAAGGTCCATGGTGTTCGGGTCTTGAACACGTGCAAGTGTTTCTTTGACTTCGTCTTGTTCAATGTGTCCGTTGGTGACTTTGAGCAGCCCAAGCATCGTTCCGTTGGTTCTGATTCTCTGGGTTAGGGCGCGGGTATCTATTCCCATGATGCCCGGAACGCCTTGCTCGGTCAGCCATTCGCCAAGGCCTTTCACGCTGGACCAGTGACTGGGCCGGGAAAGGGTGTGAATCGCGTAGCCTTTTACCTTGATTGAGTCAGACTCGAAGTCAAGTGGGACACCGTATTTGTCGGTCTTGGAATAGGATGGGACGCCGTAGGAGCCTATTATCGGGTAGGTCATGACGACAATTTGCTCGTAATAGGACGGGTCCGTTAAGAGTTCGGGGTAGCCGTACATAGAAGTGTTGAAGACAACTTCGCCGAAAACTTCCTTCTCGGCCCCGAAACCCTCGCCGAGAAATACCGTGCCATCTTCGAGTGCGAGAACAGCTCGCTTCGCCCCCTCCATTACCGTCGCGCTTCCGGAGGAGTTTCGAACCTGGCCCATTATGTTCGAAGAATTCCGATTCCGAGGTCCCTGCTTTAATAGGTTTGCAGGACTGACCCTAGGCTTCGGCGAAAACTACTTTCTGCATCGAACAATGTGTTCGAATGGAAGTTGAATTCCACGTCTTCTCAGAATTCTGTCGTTTCTTTTGATCATGGATGCTGAGGCGCCCCAGCTTCGAAGTTCTTCCACGGCCGCTTTGTGATGAAACACTATGATCTGGTCAAAGTAGGTGGTCAAGAAACTGTGGTACCCTGCTTTGGTCACTATCCGGAAGAGCTGGTCCGGATTCCACGATGGCCAGTGCTTGATCATTAACGATTGTTCCTTGTTTTCTGGGAATGATGACCATTCTCCGTGGACCATCAGCCCGCCAGGCCGCAGAACTCTGCGAAACTCGCTTAGAGCCTCTTTCAGTTGGGACTCTCGGGGCAGGTCGCACAATAGTTCGTTTGAGATTATGGCGTCGATGGTTTCCGACCTGATCAGGCTCATCTCCCGGACGTCGGCTTGAACCAACTGGACTCTGTCGGCGAGGCCCAGTTGGTCAACTCGTACCTGTAGCTCCTCGAGCCAGCCAGCGTAGGGTCCTCTGGACGAGTCGACTCCTATGAGCTTGGTCTTTGCTGGAAGATTCTTGAGAAGGGGGAAGGTGAGTTGGCCTCTTCCACAGCCTGCTTCAAGAATCACTCTTGGATGGCTGGGTTTGATTAGGTGGCTGAAGGTTTCGGCCATTCGAGAGTAGTAGAGTGAGTA
>WNGH01004964.1_pt1 | contig 13446 bp, 10 predicted proteins | sample 5400631 | NCBI WGS metagenome assembly WNGH01 (sample SAMN13153373, study PRJNA577476) | soil metagenome | isolation source: 115 cm soil or saprolite under Garry oak tree replicate 1 | place: USA:California | collected 2016-06-15
ACCGTGGTTACAGCCCAACATGAAGAGCATCCGCACGGCATGACGGCCAACGCATTTGTATCGGTCTCGCTTGATCCGCCGCTCGTGCTGGTGTCATTGGGCAATCGCTCGAACATGCACCGGATCCTGCCAGACATCGGCCGCTACGGCGTAACCGTGCTGGCGGAGGATCAAGAGGCGCTCAGCAACCACTTCGCCGGGCGTCCCGTGGATGGGCTGCGCATTCCCTTCATCATGCGCGATGGCGTTCCATTGTTGGATGGCGGCGTGGCGCACTTCGTCGTGCAGGTGATCGATGCCCACCCCGCCGGTGACCACACCTTGTACATTGGGCACGTCGAATACTTTGAGTGGCGCGACGATAAACCGTTGCTCTTCTATTCCGGCCAATATCAGCGGCTGCGTGTCGAGGGGCCGAAGTCGTCACAGTGGCCGGAAGACGAATTCTCGCTATTTTCGATCGGTAGTTCTCCGTCCATCGCCTAGATCGAGGAAGCACATTGGCTCATGGGCCAAGATAAGATGAGCCCGCTTCACTCTTCTTCGGATCGCTAGATGCGGAGGCTTACGTGGCGGGGAGTATGAACAATCGGACTGAGAGGAGCGATGCCGTCCAGGGCTTCACGAAAAGCGGTCTGGAGACTGTCCATGTGGGAGAATCCGGCGACTGTCGAAATCGTCTGAAACTGCGCTGCAGCGGAGTGCTTTGCCTTGGAAGCTAACGCATGAGCCTGATCGCAGGACTGATCCTCGCACGTGCCCATATCGACCAACAGAGCGTGAGCGGGCATTTCTTGAGGCGCAGAGGAAACTATTTCTTGATTTGTTGAACTGCCGCCGGGTATTTCGGGCACTGTCATGCCGGCCATCGTCATTTCGGGCGATACTGATTCCTTGGGAGCCGTTTGCGGCGAGCGGCAATCCGACTGAAACTGTGCGAACCCACAGGAGAGATCGCACGCTGCCGCAAAGTAAGATACGCACAACAGCAGCACTGCCAAAGAGCCCGCGAATATGCGTTTTGCAATCCCGGCAGAACCTTGCTTCCCGGTACGCCTGGATGCGTCAGGTTGCATCTCGCACTGGGCCACCTATCGATGCTACGACAAACTGTTTCCCCATTGCACCCCGACCGGTCCACGCTCTCGCTTCATGATTGGCTTCGCGCAGCGTAGTCTAAGTTTTGTGCCATTTTCAAGAAGCGCGATTCAAACGGGGCGCCAACGGCCTTTCGATATGTCCAATTCAACCCGCGGACATGCACGAGAGTCACCTTCATGGCTGCGGTTTTGCGGTAATGTTTCTCAAGGCTCATCGATTGCCTATTGAACATGCTGATCGAAGCGAACGTTCGAACAATACCATGGTCACGCGCGCAGGCGACTGTGGCGGAATGCAGGCAACTGTTAATCCTCCGCCCGCGCCAATTCGGAAGAACGAAGTTATCGTAGCGGATCGCCTCGCGAGGACCGACGATCCAGTTTACTCCGAATGCGAGTTCCACCACGCCACTCGTGAAGCTCAGCCATCCGTAACCGGTTGGTTCGCCGGCCGCGTAGGCGATTGCCACCTTGTCGCCCCGGTTGAATCGTAAGTCGACCTCTGCTGGCGCGAGCTGCCCCATCGAAATGATCTCCGCCTTAGCTCTTTCGAGAACCCCCGCGCCCGCATAGATCCTTAAGTCGATTTCCACGTTCTCATATGGTTCCGGAACAGGCTCACTTGTCAGGTCGATTTCGAAAATGTAATAGACATGCCAATACACGAGCGGACGAAAAAGTTCGCGCAGGCCTAGCATGAAGAAGAGAAAGGGACCTCTCCAGCGCAACGTCTCTTGAATCGTTGACCAATTCCACGAAGGCCGATTATTCATGCGCATCCAGGTGAAGGGCCGTACTTGCCCATCCGTGCAAGATAGCGATCTACTCCAAATAACCATAGAGACCACCAATAAACAAGCATCTGCGACACACAAAGTTACCTGTTAACCGACCCAAAGGCTGCGGACCATATTCCCCAGTCTCTCCCCGTTGTCCTATCTTCCGAATCATCACTCACCCACCTCTGGGTGGAGTCGAGGTGTGACGCGGTGGGTTAGGCGGGGCCTATCCGTTGCCGACCCTTTCGTCTGTCGGTGCCTCACTAGCCTCACCCTGCTTCCGTTTTCACACCCCGCTCATCGAACCGGACATGCGGATTTGCCGCATCCGGCTCTCGGAGAAGACTCACGCAATCGCCATAGCCATTGCCTGTGACGCCGTCTGCAACTTCTGGAAACAACCGGGAGTTGTCAGGCTTATCGCCAATCTCCCCTTCCTTCGTCGCTTCTGGCGTCCGCCTTCAACTGAGACCCCTTCCCTCCACCGGAGTTACCCGGTTTCATCGGTACTACGAGCCTCTCCGCCACCCCAGGCGGTCCGGCCTGTCTCTCGCGAGCTGCCAGTTGATCCGCATTGCGATCACCGCTGGGGTTTCCCGTGTTGCGTCTGATCCCCTTTGCCTGCATGCCGTCGCCACTACCCCGGCAGGTCCGAGGGGAACTGGTTCGCTCGTACCTTCCCCTCGTCTTCGGCCTTCCCCGAATCTCAGGCGGGTCGGCCCCTGCAACGCCCTTTTCGAGGCCTGCTCAGCGTTCACTCACGTTACGGCCTACAGACTTGTCAAGTCGCCAGTGCGACCCTCTACACCGGAGGCTTCAGCAGCTTTGTTGCCTCCACTGCTGCTCCGGTTGCTACCGGGTGGAGCGAACCAGCTCCCGGGCGGGATTTTCACCCGCTGTGGATCAGCGCCTTTTCACGGCGCACTGAGAAGATCGGGCTAGATCGAGGAGGCGCGTTGGCTCGTTGGCCAGGATTAGGTGAACCGCTTTACTTCACTTCGCATTTTGAGGGATTCCAACCGGAAGCATCAGGAAGCCGCTTAAAGTTTGTACTCGTAATGAAAGGCTGGAGCAAATACTGAGGATCCGTGACAATGGTCGTCACGATCAGCCACTTATCGCCGTTCGGTTCGCTGAAGGATTCAAAATACTCTTCAACAACAGCATTCGCGCTGTAAGGAACGCCGTTCTTTCGCAAGTATCCAGGGCGCATGTGGTTCGTAAGCACTTTCAAAAATCCTTCTTTGCCTTGTCCTTCTTGGGCTTGTCCTGGGCCCGCTTGCGGATTTCTTGGTCTTTGCCCTTCCCAGGAAGCAACGGAATAACCTTGCCACGTCGCAGGTTCGTCGCTCGGGGCCTTCCCGCTCCCATTTTCCGCCGGCGATGGCTCTTCAAAATGCAAGAGACGAGTTTGGGTTCCGACGTCAGTATCGATGCGCAGAGTGTTGTCGTTTTCCCAGAAGACGTGCACGCGTCCGGGCACGCGCATGACGGCAGCCGCGCCGTAAGATTTGCATTGATTGCCGTCCGCCTCGTCCTTCTCCGGATCCCAGGTGTTGGCTACGCGGCGCCCCTCGGGGTTGAGGGAGACACTCGAGAAGTCGCCCTTGTCCGGCGTGATCATTCGAAAGCGCCAATCCTCCGTGACAATCGATATCCAATAGCCGGTGAGATCGACTGGGGCGGCGGCCTTGGGTGCGAGTGGAGTCGCGGGTTGCTGAGCGCCCCGGGCTGCTTGGGCGTCCATGTGCGCCGGTACCTCGAGCGACAATGCCATCACGACTCCAAATAGCAGAACCGCGTGACTCCGTAAAGTCCTGTAACTCATCCTTACTCCTTCGGCCTCGCATCCATATTGCGACTCACGCCATCTGGTGTAGGACACCTCGCACAGAGTTCATTTCCTTCTCCCTCGCCACATAGGTCGAACCGAAACACGCCAGCTCATTGAATAACGCCACTCCACTCCCATCCATCCGATGGCCGGCGAATAGTATGGATGCGAATCCTGTGCTCGTCAGGATCGCGCCCGGGATTGCCAGTAACGATTACGTGATCGCCTGGCTTCAAGGTGTCTCTTGACACGCGCTCCCGGCTCAATTGTGCAGCGCCTCCCCACTCGATAGACCACGTCTGCATCTTTCCTTGGTCATCCGGCGCCTCCACTTTGACGAAGGAATGCGGATTGCGGTACAGAAACTGCACCAAATTTCCTTCGATCGTTATCGTCTTGTCCACGTAATAGGTCGCCGCAAAAGAGTGGTGGGCGTATGTCCGGGCGGCGCACAAGAACGCCGCGGCACTCAGCAGGACAAGAATTTTGCGTTTCATGATCATTCCTCCCGGGAGAAATCCTGACGGTTCGCACTCGCGCGGCACGCGGCCTACTTACTGAGCGTGACCAGCACGCCTAGTGTTTCTTATTAAGGCTGCGATACACTGCCTCTACGAACATATCCGTCGTCCAGGGGCCCGTATTCGAGCCATATCGCGGATCGTAGTCCTTGGTCGGATGGGCCGCTTTCACTTGCTCCAGCGTCATGCCTTTCTTCACCATATCTTGAATGCGGTCGCGAATAATGATCACCATTTCCTGGTAGTAGATAACGTCGGCCTGGTCGCAGAGCCGTCCATGACCCGGAATCACGTACGTGCCGCCTTCTTCCTTATCTGCGGGAATCGTGATCTGGTAAACGAGGCGATTTAACCCATCGATGATTCCCTGGATGCTGCCGCCTTTCTCCAAATCGATGACGGGGTAGCCCGTCGTCGTGAAAATTTCACCCGTGCTTACCACATCGGAGCGGCGAAAAAAAACGAGGCTGTCTCCATCCGTATGCGCCGCCGGTTGATGAAGGATTTGAATCGCCTCGCCGTTGAAGAAGAGGTTTTTTTCATTGGTCGTAAAAGTATCGGTTGGCCAGGCGCCTTCGGGGGCGGGCGGCTTCTTGCCGGTCGGCGCGCTCATCCTGTCAAGAATTGTTTGAAACGCGATTACTGTCGCACCCTCACCCGCGCTCGCGCCGATGGTGCCGACCACATTACCGCCGGCTATCGTGCTGCCGCGTTTCGCAATGCTCTCATTTCCACCCGTGGATGGCGCATCGACGCTGGTATTTATGATGTAGCGAATCGGTTTGTCGGAAATCGTCCGGATCGCCGCGAAGATTTTGTCGCTCATGGGGGCGAGCCCCGTGTCCACCAGCAGGATTCCTTCCTTGCCTGCCTGCACTGTGATATTTCCACCTGCCCCTGCCAACATATAGACGTTCCCCTGCACTGGCAGCACGTGGATTTCCGCGTCATCGCCGTTGCGGCTTTGCCGCGCGCCATTCTGATTCTCCTGGGCGAGAGAGAGCTTTCCCAAGCCGGCAGTTCCCAGAACGACAGTGATAGCGAGCACGAATTTCACGCCCAGCGGTTTTGGGAGCACGAATATTCTTTTTACCATGAATCGCTCCAGGCTCCGTCTTGGGCTGAAACGCGCGGAGCCGCAGCGTAAGGCAACCAAGAACTCATCGCCCTGAATAACATCAAGGCCATGCATATGCGCCTAGCTTTCTCACGGAATGCCGTCATCTGTCCCCATGTCTTCCCGCTGGGCGCGGCAGCGTTTTCATATTTTTCAATTTTAATTTATATTCCGGATACATCGTCTCCGCGCCACCCCGCGTTGCTTCTGGAGGTATGCCGAACGCAGCCGGAAACTCGTTCAGAAAAGTGTTCGTCCCCGGCAAGTGGTGGGGCACGACACCCTGCGGCCGATCGGTCTCGTCTACAGCTTCGCAGGGGTACGGCGCAATTTCCTGTTGTGGGGCATACACGAAATCCGTACTGCGGACAAAAGGCTCGGTCAGATACACCGGGTCGTACACTAAAATAACAACCGTCAGATAATTGGCGTGCCGCAGAATTCGTGTGGTCACAGTCGCTTTGTCGCTTCGGGGAACGCCGTTTCGCCGAATCCAGCCTTCCTTGAGGTGGTCGGTCGTGACAGTGAGGATGTCGCCTTCCCATTTTCCAGTCGAGAAACCCTGCCAGGTGTGAGGCGCATAGTCAGGAGGATGCGGTCGCCCGTCCATATAGATCGTTTGCTCGGGGGCCTGCCATGAGATGTGCGTATGATAAGCAACGAGCTTCTGCGTATCCCTGTCTATTTCTTTCCAGATTCGAAGCAGCGCCGGCCCGCGCCACGCGTAATCGGAAGGGTGCGGCCTGCACTGATTTTCGGGTAGCTCCAGAAGTGTCGCGGCCCAGCTATCGGCTCTCAGGCGCGCCGCATCATTGATCGGCAGTCCCAGGTAATCGCCAATTTCCGGACCGGGGATGCGCTCAGGCTCGTCCTCGTGAAACCTGTTTTCCCATTCCCCGGTCGGATCCATTTGCGCATACGCCGGGGCACTCAGCAGCACAAGCAGAAACGAAAAACCTAAAACTGTGGATCGGTTCACGTTGCTCATATCACACTCCTGAGAAGACGCAGTGCACTGGAGTAAGAGAGCGAACGAGTTCTGGAAGCTACACCCAAGCGAGCTCCACGAATCATCGGTTCTCGCGTGTTAAATGGAATACTAGAACCGCAACCTCCAGCATATTAGATCGCCAGGCCGTGCGCTTGCACAAATTTCACCTGAACCAACAGAATCATGACCTTATGACTGCAAACTCCCGGGATTGCATCGGGCGGAAGCCGTCTTGATGGCAAATAGGCTAACGGAGACACTCCTCATTTAGATACGCAGCTGCATGGAACGCGACGAATGTTTCGGGATATCGGAATCTCACTGGGCCCTAACCTTCCGCGAACAGCGGACCTGGCAGAACACACCGATCAAAAGCCAATTCCAAAGTCATTATTCTGTTTAGGAAGGTGTGGTTTCTGCAAGCCACGCGATTCCACGATGAATTAGCATCCCGCCAATCATCAATATCTCAACGCCTATGGGAAGAAGTTCTGTTTGAGGATGAGGTCGGTGAAATGAAGCCGAAGGTTTTCTCCGCCAGCCGTTCAATTTGTCTGCAACTCTCGATTTGCGATTACTGTGAAGAACTTTTGGGTGGTGATGCGCTTGTCAGGTGGCCTAGCGCACCCAAGCGAGGCGGTTAAAGAGAAAACTAGTGGACACGATTAACGAAGTTGGCCAAGCACGCGAGTCTACCCCGGGGTCGAGGCTATCTGGATTTAAGTTTGACGGAGGTGAACAACAATGAGCCGCAACTTCAAGGTTAGCAACTGGGCCCTCGAATGCGCTTTGAGCGCAATGATTCTTCTCGCCACAGCTGGCGTAAGCCGGATGGAAGCACAGACCAACGTCAACGCGCTCATCCAAGGTACCGTGATGGATTCCTCAGGTGGTGTCCTGTCCGGCGCGACGGTCCAGGTAAAAAACACCGGGACGAGTCTCACAAGATCGGCCGTCACCGATAGCCAAGGGCGGTACACGGCGACGGATCTGATGATTGGGGAATACGAAGTTCAGGCCACGCTGGCGGGATTTGAGACTGCCGTTTATAAGGGGATCACGCTAAGTGTTGGCAGCCAACTTGTAGTCGACTTCACGCTGAAAGTTGGATCGACAAATACGACCGTGACTGTCGATGTCGAGGTGCCGCAAGTGGAGACCACTTCCGCGGCGGTCTCGAACCTGATCGATCAGACCCAGATGCGCGCGCTGCCATTGAACGGGCGGAACGTCGAACAATTGATCCTCTTGTCGCCGGGAGTTCAGCTCGTCACGATCGAGGCCTCGAACTCGTTTTTCGGAAGGCAGGCCAACTACTCCGTCGCCGGTGGAAGAGCCGAGGGGCAAGCATTCCTGCTGGACAATCAAGATATGCAGAATTTCTACGGCCATGGAATTGGTGCGAGTGGCATTGGCACATCCTTGGGAGTGGAGGGAATCGCGGAGTTCCAGACTCTGACCAACACGTATAGCGCGCAGTTTGGCGGCAACGGAGCCGCAATCAACTCGGTGAGCAAAGGAGGCACGAACCTGTTTCACGGTTCGGCTTATGAATTTCTCCGCAACAGCGCTCTTGATGCGCGCTTCTTCTACGATCCGGCGCAGATACCCGAGTTTCGCCGAAACCAATTCGGCGGCAGCGTGGGAGGGCCGGTCAAGAAAGACAAAGCGTTCTTTTTTGCGAATTACGAAGGCTTGCGGCAGTTATTCGGTGAAACGAAGGTGGCCAACATTCCCGATGCCAACCACCGCGTCAGTACTGCGGCCGACCCGGCAGTCGCGGCGGCTGTCAACAACACGCTGAGTTTGTTCCCGGCGACGACGTCGGTGAACACCGCTTCGAATATCGTCAAAATCCCCGTTGTCGCCAACCAGATTGCCCATGAGAACTATTTTCTTGGTCGCTCTGATTACACTCTCTCGGAGAAGGACTCCTTGTTTGTCCGCTACGTCTCCGACCGCGGAGACTTTTTGGAACCGTTCCCGAACGCTAATACTGCTCTAGCGTATTGGTCGGAACAGACTATCAACAGAAACCAGTTTGCGACAATCGAGGAAAGGCACATCTTTTCGCCCACGCTGATCAACACGGCTCGGTTCAGCTACGCGCGGCCAATCACGTCTGGCGTTACGTTAACCCACGCTCCGAACAACGCGACCAATTTCTATCCGGGTACGGGACGACAGGATGCGCAAGTCACAATCACCGGCCTGTCCTCGCTCGGCCCGAACAACACGACCCCGTTTACATTCGTGCAGAACAAATTCACCGGAGCTGATGACGTCGTATGGGACAAGGGAGGGCACACCATCACGCTCGGCTTCTCCGTTCTGAGGAATCAGACCAATACGTTCGATCAGTTTCAAATCGGCGGCGTATGGTCCTTTGGTGGTTTGACGCAATTCCTGGCAGGCACGGCAACGTCGTTTGTCGGAACGTTGCCGGACAACTTAGCGGCTGGGGGCGTTCAAATTTACAACCGAGATACCCGCGCCACTGAACTGACTCCGTACTTGAATGACGAGTGGAAAGTGCTGCCCAAACTGACGCTGAATTTGGGCCTGCGATATGACTTTGTGACCAACCCGTATGAAATCCACGGCTACGCCTATAATCTCACAAACCCTCCGAATGCGGCGGCGACGGGCGTCACAAACCTTTTGGGCGTTCCGCAAATTCCGCATATTTTCACGGCAGGGAATCCCTCGAGATTTAATTTCGATCCGCGCATCGGCGTGGCTTACGATCCATTTGGAAACCATAAGACATCGATCCGCGCTGGCTTGGGAATGTTTCACGACGTAATCCAAGGCCGGTCGTATTTCCCGGGGACGTGGGACACACCGCCAACCAGTTTCGGCCAGCAATCGAATCCAAATTATGGAGTTGCCTTTGCGTCGGTCACCCCGGTCGCTCTGAGAATCAATCCGGGGACAGACTCACGGATCAACACCTCGCCCTACATGGTCCAGTGGAACCTTAATGTCCAGCATGACTTTGCCGGCAATGTGTTGTCCGTCGGCTACATCGGTTCCGTCGGAGTTCACCTGATCGTTCCGATGGACTTGAATCCGATTGTGCCGGTCAACGGCGCCTTCAGCAGGTTGATGGGCTGCAAGCTGGTAAACGGTGTGTACGTGCCCTCGGGATGCAAATTCGTTCCGTTTCCCCGCGTCAACACGGCCTTCGGCCAACTGTACCTTATGGAGGCTCAGGGACACTCGAGCTACAGTTCGCTGCAAGTGAACTTCAATCGCCGGCTGATGAGAAACGTGGGGGTGGGAGTATCCTACACATATTCTCACTGCATCGATAACGGGTCCGCTACCTATGGTCAAGAGGGCCAAAACAATGGAGGCAATCAGAACCCTTACGACCTCACGGCGGACCGTTCAAACTGCGGGTTCGATATTCGAGAGGCGATGAGAGCCAACGCCGTCTACTACTTGCCATTTCACGGCAACAAGCTTGTCGAAGGTTGGCAAGCAAGCACGATCGTGACTGCGACGACTGGTCCCTGGATTTCACCCATGACCGGATTCGATCAGCTCGGGTTGCAAAACGCCAATGCCGTCCGACCAAACATTGTTCCCGGCTGCAGCAATCTCGTACTCGGGAGAACCGATCATTGGTTCAACTTTGCATGCTTCACCCCTGCGGGGCCGGTCGCCGGGCCCGACGGCACTCTCGCCGGGTTTCTCGGCAATGCCAGTAGAACCAGCATACCTGGTCCTCACCTTACCATGGTGGACTTCTCGGTGATGAAGGACACAAAGGTTGCAAAGATATCGGAGAACTTTAACATTCAGTTCCGCGCTGAGTTCTTCAACATCCTCAACCATTACAATTTCGGGCTCCCCAACGGAAATATTTTTACCCAAAGCGGCGGCCAGAGCCAGGCGGAAGGCCAAATTACTTCCATGGTAGGGACCCCGCGCCAGATTCAATTCGGATTGAAGCTTCTGTTCTAGTTTGACGAAGCGCGGGGGGCATCAACGTATGAGTTGGAGCGCTCATGCCCTCCTGCTGGAGACACAATGAGAATGCCGCCACGGGTGATGAGGTTGAGGAGGCGCTCCTTCCTAGGCACTATGTGTGGTATTTCAATTCGATGTTCGTGCTTCCGGAGAGCAGCTATGCCCACGCTGGCTTCGGGCAGCGTGGCGCTCTGCTTTACCTGCGCGCATCCTTGCCTGGATGGTAGTATTTGCAGAAATTTGCAAGGCTGCTTGGAGCAAAAAGGGAACGAATGAGGGAGAGTGACGTAATGGCTGCTAAATACCGATTTAATGAAGTCACGATGATAGATCGGCGATCATTTATCCGCTACGGAACAGTAGCAGCTAGCGTGCTCGCGGGCGGCAGATTGGCGGAGGCGCTAACGCAAGAGAACAAAGGCGCTCCCGGCGCCACAGTAGAGACGGCGGCGGGTAAGCTTCGAGGCCTCGCGCAAGGCAAAGTCAGCGCTTTCAAAGGTGTTCCTTACGGCGCTTCGACAGCCGGGAATTTGCGCTTCATGCCACCGGTAAAGCCAAAGCCTTGGACAGGAGTCCGGGACGCCTTCGAGTTGGGCCGCAGAGCGCCTCAAAACCCCTCCGGCCTGATCCCCGAGGTCGCGGCAGTGGAAGATACCAAACCAATGGGAGAGGACTGCCTCTGCTTGAACGTTTGGACCCCAAGTGTGCGCAGCGGACACAAACGTCCCGTGATGGTTTGGCTGCACGGCGGCGGATTCTCGACCGGATCCGGGGGATTCACGATTTATGACGGCGGGAACCTGGCCGCCAAACACGATGTCGTTACTGTTACGGTTAATCATCGCCTTAATGCCTTCGGGTATTTGTATCTCGCCGATCTTGGCGGCGAGAAGTACGCCAATTCGAGCAACGTGGGAATGTTCGATATCGTCTTGGCCTTGGAGTGGGTAAGAGACAATATGTCCACCTTTGGCGGAGATCCCGGCAACGTGACGATCTTTGGCCAGTCAGGCGGCGGCAGGAAGGTCAGTACGCTGATGGCCATGCCCTCAGCCAAGGGTCTATTTCACCGCGCAATTGTGGAAAGCGGAGCTTCGGTGAGAGGGGTTCCTCGTGACGCCGCAAATAAATCCACAGAGGCTTTCGTCGCCAAGCTGGGCTTGAAACCTGACCAAGTCGATCAACTCCAAAAGCTGTCCGTCGAGGAAATTCTGGCGGGGATGACGGGCGGCGGCCCAGCAGGAAATTCGGCGTTCCGAATGGAGCCGGTGGTCGATGGCCGCACGCTGCCTGCCCATCCCTTCGATCCAGCCGCTTCGGAGATTTCCGCGAATGTTCCGCTGCTGATTGGCTCGACGCAGACCGAGGCCGGATTCTTTCCCGGCACGCCGCTCGATCCAATCGATGAAGCGGCCATGCACGCACGCGTCAAGCAATCTTTGCGCTCGGACGATGCCGGCGCCGATCGAGTGATTGCAGCCTATCGGAAAGATCAGCCGAACATCAGCAATATCGATTTGGCGCTGCAAGTCGCTTCAGACATGTTCGCGTGGAACAGTTCCCTTACAGAGGCGGAACGCAAAGCGGCTCTTGGGAAAGCGCCTGCCTTCATGTATTACTTCACTTGGAAGTCGCCCGTGCGCGACGGGAAGTTGAAAGCATTTCACACGCTGGAGATCCCCTTTATTTTTGACAACGCGGATGTCGGCGAATCCATGCCTGGATCAGGTCAGGATCGCTACGCGTTGGAAGCCAAGATGAGCGGCGCCTGGGTCGCTTTCGCGCGAAATGGGAATCCGAACCACAAAGGCCTGGCGAATTGGGCGGCTTACGACACCGGCCGTCGCGCGACGATGTTCTTCGATAATGAATGCAAGGTCGTCACCGACCCACGCCGCGAGGCGCGACTGGCGCTGACCTCCTTCCAACCCGCGTAACTCTATGCCCAGCGCCGGACTTCTGGGACGCGCATTTCTTCGGCTTTTCTGCGCTCGCCGCAGGCTCCTTCAGCCCGGGTCCTTCGTCAACAAATCCTGAGACTGCAACGAAAACACCCCAAACCGTGGATCAGCTGATCCAACAGCCGTTTTGAATTTTGGCGAATAACGGCGGCGGCATCCAATCACGGTATAACCAAGCGTCCAGCCGATGGTTTCGGTCCTCTCCTTTTCATGTGCGCCCGTCGAACATCAAAATTTGTAGCAATAAATCAGCCCCATGGATTCGCGATTCCCGAATAGGATGACATTTCGGCAAATAATGGGAGGCGATGAACCCACCGGGCTGTTCGCGGCATCCAATCGTTCATGAGCGAAGCGGTGCAAGTACGCCTCGAGCCGACGGAGCTGTCTGTAGCGGCGCGAAACTATTCGACGCTCTTGTGGATGAATTGCGCTGCGTCATTGAATTTGACGGAATCGGCATCGCGCAATACGATGAAACGACGAATACCATCGAGTGGCATGTCTCGATTCACTGCGATGAACCAAGTCTGGCCCCGCCGAAGGATTGCGCAAAAAAAGAAACCATGACCTGCTGGGTGTTTCAGAACCAGCGGCCGCTCGTGATTCCGTTTGTGGATCGGGAAACTCGGTTTCCAGACACGATGGCGCTTTTGAAAAAACACAAAATACAGTCGGTCTGTATGCTTCCGCTGACCACGGTGCATCGCCGCATCGGGAGCATGTTTATTGCCAGTGAACGTCCTGATGCTTATTCCGAGGACGAAATCCGCTTTCTTGGCCTGGTTGCGGACCAAATGGCCCTGGCAATTGACGATGCCCTGAACTTCGATGCTTCACGAATCGCGCAAGAACAGTTGAAACTACTTCTGGATCTAACCAACAGCGTTGTATCCACCTTGGACCTGCGCGAACTATTGCGAAGTGTTTCCGGAAATCTTCGCCGGGTAATGAGCTGCGATCTTGCTGGCGTTGGGCTGCCGGACGCGGAAAGCAGCAGGCACTTGCGCGTTTACGCGCTGGACTTTCCCGACAGCAGAGGTTTTATCAGGGAAGAAGTCCGCATCCCCATCGAAGGAACTCCTCCGGGGATCGCTTTCAAGACTGGCGAGCCCATTGTTGGAACGATTCGTGACCTGTGCCACATGATTCCGGACTCTCCGCC
>WNGH01004417.1_pt1 | contig 13445 bp, 11 predicted proteins | sample 5400631 | NCBI WGS metagenome assembly WNGH01 (sample SAMN13153373, study PRJNA577476) | soil metagenome | isolation source: 115 cm soil or saprolite under Garry oak tree replicate 1 | place: USA:California | collected 2016-06-15
CACCGAGCACAGCCAGGGCAATTTCCGCTTCTCCGCGACCGCGCTGGTGCCGGAAGCGACTCCCTTCTATCCTGGCTCGTATCACACCGGCTTCGGCCACAAGTTCGCCATCGGCCTGCAATCGGCGAACGTCGTCGCAGCGGCCTTTCACAACGCCCCCGATCTCGCCACGGCAAAACGCACCCTCACGGACACTCTGAGCCTGCAGTGCGCGGACATCGAACGTCTGGCCAATCGCATTGATCAGGACATGGGGTGGACCTACATGGGCATTGATATGTCCCCGGCGCCGCTCAAAGATGTTTCCATCGGAGCAGCAATCGAGGAGCTGACCAAGCAGCCCGTGGGCTCCAGCGGGACTCTTACCGCTGTCGCACTGATCACCGAAGTGCTCAAGGGCGTTGCCGTGAAGCATGCCGGCTACTCCGGCCTGATGCTGCCCATTCTCGAAGACGCGCGGCTCTCGCAGCGCTGGAGCGAAGGCACGCTCACGCTCGACGCTCTGCTTGCTTACTCGGCAGTCTGCGGTACGGGGCTCGACGTCGTGCCGCTGCCGGGCGACGTCACCGAAGATCGCCTCGCCCTGATAATCGCCGACGTGGCCAGCCTCTCCGTGAAGTGGCACAAGCCGCTTTCCGCGCGCTTGCTCCCGGTGGCCGGGGAAAAACCCGGCGACCGCACCGAATTCGACGGGCCGTACCTCGTGAATGCCGTCATCCAGCCGCTTGCCTCTCCGCGAGGAAACCCCTAAGAGTCCGCAGATTGATACAACGGCTGCGAAGCACCACCGGGAATGGTTGCTGATGCGAAACACCCCATTCCAGGGCTGTACCGTTTCCGGCCGAGGTCACGTAGCATAACGACAGCCTCACACCCGGTGCCCGAGGCACCTTACCGAGAAGGAGAAACGACATGCGTTATCTACTTGCGCTCGGAGTCGTCGCGCTGCTGATGATTGCTTGGCAGCCGGTCACGGCCAGCGCTGCTCAGGGAGGGATTCCTCCCGGTTCGTACCACGATAGCTGCAAGGATATCGCATTGAACGGCGATACCCTCGACGCCACATGCCAATCCAACGCGGGTCGTTGGCACCACACTTCCCTGCATGCCTTCGAGCGGTGCTCCGGAGATATCACCAATGTTGATGCGCACCTTCATTGCCAGCAGGGAGGCTCGCCGCCGTCCGGTGACTACGCTGAGACCTGCAAGAACATCCGTATGCGCTGGAACACCCTTTATGCCAGATGCAAGAATGTGCATGGCCGGTGGGTTGACACTTCCCTCGGGTATTTCAGCCGGTGCACCAGCCCTATCACCAACGTTGACGGGCAGCTCCGGTGCGGCACCGATCGCGACAGAGATCGAGACCTCGATCGAGACAGAGACTCGCCGCCGCGCGGCTCTTATACAGAAACCTGCCGGGACATCCACGTTCGCGGAGACGTGCTCATTGCCAGGTGCGAAACGTCGGACGGGCGATTGGTAGAGGCTGTCCTCGAAGATTTCGGCCGCTGTACTGCAGAGATCGTGAACGATGACGGGGAACTGCATTGCATGAGAAGAGAGGGCTGGTTGGCGCCGCGCGGCTCTTATACAGAAACCTGCCGCGACATCCATTTGCACGGCGATGTTCTTCGAGCCAGGTGCCAGACGCGCGACGGCCGGTGGGCTTGGTCGCAACTCAACGACTGGGACAGTTGCGCTGGCGGCATCGTGAACGTTGACGGACAGCTCCGCTGCGACAGGGATAGGGACCGCGACAGATAACACGGACAGGTATAAAGACCCCGCTGCGTTCCTTCACAAAACAGGCAGGGCAGGGCAACATTTGCCCTGCCTTGCAGCGTCCCCGAGCCGTTAAAGACGATCCGAGATCCCACCGTTCCTTGGGAATGAGGTTTCCTTCCGCAGTCTGCTCGAAGCGTCACCCCGATATGAGAAACGCCCAATCTGCATTATCATAGGCGCCCGATTCCCCAGGAGCGAATATGGAAGTCAAATTGGGCTTGGAGTTTCTCCGCGTTGTCGAGGAGGCGGCCATCGCCGCCGCGCGCACCATGGGACAGGGCGATCGTCATCACGCCGACGACGTCGCCGTGGAAGCGATGCGCCGCGTGATGGACACGGTGCCGATGGACGGCACCATCGTCATCGGAGAAGGCGAACGCGACGAAGCGCCCATGCTGTTCATCGGGGAAAAAGTCGGCGCAGCCCGCGGCAAGCCCAACTCGGGTTTTCCTGCCGTGGACATTGCCGTTGATCCGCTCGAGGGAACCAACCTGTGTGCAACCGGCGCGCCCAACGCCATTGCCGTGCTGGCGGCCAGCGAACGCGGCGGCCTGCTCCACGCGCCCGATCTTTACATGGAGAAGATTATTGTCGGCCCCTCCTGCAAAGGCGCGGTGGATCTCGACGCGCCCGTCGCCGACAATCTCCGCGCGGTTGCGCGGCGCCTCGATCGCGACGTCGAGGATCTGGTGGTGATCGTTCTCGACCGGCCGCGCCACGAGAAAATCATCGCCGATATTCGCGCCATCGGCGCGCGCATCCGCCTGATTGGCGATGGTGACCTTTCTGCGGGAATTTCTGCGGCGGTCATCGGCACAGGCGTTCATGCCGTGATGGGCACAGGCGGCGCGCCCGAAGGCGTGCTGACGGCTGCGGCGCTGCGCTGCCTGAACGGGCAGATCCTGGCGCGGCTGGTCGTCTCGAAACCGGAGCACGAGCAGCGGCTGGCGCAGATGGGCATTAAGGACCCCAAGCGCGTCTACGATACCGAAGACCTTGCCCCGGGAAAGAACATCATCTTCGCCTGCACCGGCGTGACCGAGGGCAACCTGCTGCGCGGCGTGCGATTCTTCGGCGAAGGAATCCGCACCCATTCGCTGATCCTGACGCTCGATTCGCGGCACGTGCGGTTCATTGACTCGGTGCACCTGGAAAAGCGCCCCGACGTAAAAGTGCGTTTTGCCTGAAAAAAGAACGGTCGAACGGCGTCCACCGCCCGGAGGTGGCTTCCGGCGCGGATGCACTGGCCGAGCGTTTCCCAACAGACCCTATTCGTGCGGTTTTGTGAGCGCGAGGAAGAGGCGGTCGTCAATCGTCACCGACGGCGTAAACACGTTGGCTGCGGGCGAAGGAATGGTCACGCGCCGGCCGTCGCCGCTGATGGCCGGAAGCACGCCGCCGGTTCCCGCGTCGTTTCCATTGTGGAGAGAGATGCGCACGGTGCGCGGCGTGCATGCGGCAGCGCCCAGGCAGGTATCGCGGACGAAGACTTGTTCAAAGGACGAACTCTTGCTCCCCGGAGTTTTTTGCGGTGTGCGTTCCAGCGTGACGGAAACAAACGCCACAAAGCGCCCAGACGCGCTGATCGACGGAGATCGGTTGTCGTTGCCTCCCAGAGCGCCGTCGGAATCCACGGATACAAGCGACGTTGACGGCTGGCAATCTCCGGAAGCGCCGAGGCAGGTGTCGCGCAGGAAAACCTGCGTGCCGCGTGTGCCCCCGGCAATCAGGTTTGTCGCGGCGGATTGAAATGCGATGAGCCGCCCGTCGGCGCTGATGGAAGGAGCGCCGCTGGAATCATCCGGGTCGGCGTCGCCGGGCGCAAGGGAGACGCGCGTGGTCGCCGGGACGCACGCCGCAGGGGCCTCCTGGCAGGTGTCGCGGACAAAAACATCCTGCCGCCCGGAATCCCCTTTGGAGACAAAGGCGACGTAGCGTCCATTGGCGCTGATGGACGCGGCCGCGAAATCTCCGCCGGTGCTGGCGGCGGGCGTGCTAGTGATCGTAAACGTGACTCCGCTCGGGCTCGGTCCGCCGCCGGGCGATGGGTTGACGACGGTAATCGTTGCGGTGCCGGGAGACGCGATGAAAGCGGAGGGGACTGTAGCCGTCAGCTGTGTTGCGCTGACGAATGTCGTGACGAGGTTGTTTTTGTTCCAAACCACCACCGAGCCGACCGGATTACCGGCACTCTGCACGAAGTTCGTGCCGTTCACGGTCAACTGAAAATCCGCGCCGCCTGCCACCTGGCTGGGGGGGCTCAGAGACGTGACCGTTGGCACAGGGAACGATGAGGGATTGATGAAGAACGGCAGGGTGTTGGAAAGGCCGTTGTTGCCCTGGCCGGATTGCTTGGTGACCGTTTGGATCTGGACGGTTGCGGGATTGGCAATGTCCGAGGCGCTGATAGCTGCCGTCACCTGAGTGGCGCTTACCAGAGTCGTCGTGCGAGCGCTCCCGTTCCACATCACCATGGTGGTCTTATCGAATGCCAAACTGTTGAACGCGGCGTTGACCGTAAGCGTGAAAGCCGGCCCGCCCGCAGAGATGTCTTGAGGGGCGAGAAACGTGAGCGTGGATCCGGTGGGGGTCTGAATCGTATAGTTGTAATCATTGCAGCCCGCGACAAACAGGAACGCCGTGACAGCCACAATCCAGCCGCGACGCATCATCCAGCCATACTCCTTCTTGCCCTGAGGACTCGGCGAACAGGCCCGGAGCGACCATGGCAGAGCCATTCAGCCCCCTTCAGGTATTCGCACCGCCAGCGAGGAAGTCGGGAAGAAAGCGCTCCGGTCCGCCCCTATCTTAACCCAAAGCAGCAAATCTGTGTTACATGGCCTTCGGGAGCCGCAAAGGGCCGCGCCCTTATCCGTGTAATTCGTCTCATCGCCTGGCGCGCGGAGTTGGATGCACGGAGGGTCCGGAACGTTTGCTTCGAAAGCGCAAGCGAGCCGCAAGCGCGCTTAAGGAGCGGTGCTTGCGGGCGAGTGTATGCCGAGTGCAGCGAGGGCAGCGGCGGCGAGCTGGCCGATGCGCCTCTGGCAATCCGGGTCGCGGAGCGCGATTTCGGCGGCTTGACCGTAGCTGGCCGCGGCTTTCTCCTTGCGTCTGAGCTTGGCATTGATGTCCCCGAGAAGCAGGTGGAAGATGGGATTCTGCGGGTACTCCGCGACCAGCGGCTCGGAAACCTGCGCGGCTCGTTCGTAATCGCGGTCATAGTTGCGCAGGTTTTTCGCCAGATAGAAACGGGCTTCCACGCGAGTCAGCTCGCCTTCTTTCATGGCGCGTTCGAGCTGCCTCATCCCCACGCGCTTATCGCCGCCGGGAATCCCCATGAAAAATCGCAGGACCCTGGCCATGGCGGAAAGCGTATCCACGTAATAATTGTAGAGGCCGAGGCCGGCATAGGAGTCCGCGAGGTTAGGGTCAAGAGCTATGGAGCGAAGGAAATGCTCGCGGGCTTTCACTCCGGCGCGGGCCGTGGTGCGGCGTTCGTCGCGCAGGGCCAACAGCCGCGCTCGGAATGCATAGCCCATCCCCGCGTAAAAGTGCATCTCGGCGGTTTCCTCTTCCTTCAATCGCGCCTCGGATAGGGCGATAACCTTGTCCGCCAGATCGAAAAAGGGCGCATCTTTCCGGAGTTTTTCGCGATGCCAAGCGTCTACCATGCCCCACTTATACTCGGCGCTTTCGCAAAGAATTTGCCACCAGCGCGCGTCGTCTTCGAGCAAATACCCGAGAGGATGGTCCGGCTGCCGATTCTGCAAGCTGCGGAAGCGTTCGATGGCCGCGCCGGGATCTCCGCCATAGAGAAGCTGCAGGCCCTCGGTGGCCTCGCGCGGCGGATTCAGGATCTGCGCGCGCGCGGCTGTAGCAGTGAAAGTCAGAGCGAGGAGACACGAGACAACACCGGGACGCACCCACGACAAAGGGCGGTTCATGCGCGGGAGTCATCCGCGGCGGCGGCCACACCGGCGCGGGGTTTGCGCGCGGCGCCGGGCAACCAGCCCAGCGATGCGGCGCCAAATACGTAGAGCAAAAAGCATTCGACCGCAAACGGCAGGAAGCCGAGATAGCCGGGCGCCGGCATTTCAAAGATTTTCCATTGCTGAAGGATTGGAAAAATGTAATGCCATTTCGCGGCGGACCAGAAATTCCAGAATTCCCAGAGCCAGCCGCACACCCATCCGGAGACCAGAAGCGAGCCAAAGCGTTCCACGCGCCCGTGCGCCAGGTCGCCCAGCAGCGACGGCGCGCCGCGTCTTTTCAGGAGCGGGTCCAGGAGCAGGATGAATCCCACCCATACGAAGCCAAACAAATAAGACCCGATGGAGCGGGGCAACGCCAGCGGAATCACGAGCAGCGCTGCGCCGGAAACGATCATTCCGCGTTCGGCTGCCGGAGAAAACTGCACCGGCCGGCGCGGGCGCGAGAACCAGCCGAAAGACTCCACCAGCTCCGCGGTGAGAAGAATTCCGGGCGTAATCGTGGCGAAAGACCACGCATATCCGAGCCAGCGCGCCACAGGGTTCGCCGGCAATCCCACATACGTCCAGTTGACCAGGCGAAGATTGTAGGCTTCAAAAATGAGCCACAGGGGAATCGAAAGCAGCGCCATGCGGCCGAGTTCGCGCGGGGCGCCCCGCAGGAACGAGCGGCCGCGCATGGCGAAGAGCGCGGCGTCGGCGATGAGGATGTAGGCGGTCCAGGCAATCGGCGTGAAGTACGTGGCCACCGGCTCGACGCCGCGGAACATCAGCCATTCCGCACACAGGAGCGCCGCAAGGCCCATCCATCCGTACGCCGGGAAAGGGCGCGTTCGCCGCGACAGCAATTCCGCCGTCAAAACGGTGATGGTGGCGGCGGTGACGATGACTCCCAGCTTGACCATGGGCACCGTCGTTTGACGGCGCCTCCATGTTAGCGCACCCCGCGGCGTTTTGGGGCTTGCGGCGCATCTGTTATCCTCAGCGCTTCGCCTGGCTCGGCACATGGCAGGGAATTCCCAACCCGTGACGCTCGAACGCGGCCTCGGCCTGAAAGAGGCCGTGGCCTTGAACATGATTGACATGGTGGGCATCGGGCCGTTCATCGTTGTGCCGCTGGTGATCAAGGCCATGGGCGGGCCGCAGAGCCTGCTGGCGTGGGCCGCGGGAGCAGTGCTGGCCTTGCTTGATGGCTTTGTCTGGTCGGAGCTGGGCGCGGCAATGCCGCAGGCTGGCGGCAGTTACGTCTTTTTGCGCGAATCCTACGGGCCGGGGCGCTGGGGGCGGCTGATGTCGTTTCTGCTGATTTGGCAGACGCTGATTCAGGCCCCGCTGGTGATTGCATCGGGAGCCATCGGCTTTTCGCAATACGTCACCTACCTGGTGCCGCTCGGGCGCTTCGGTCAAAAGGGGGTTTCCGGCGCGCTCGTGGTGCTGCTGGTGGTGCTTCTCTACCGGCAGATCACCGCGATCGGGAAAATCTCCCTGCTGCTTTGCGTGGGAGTCATCGGCACGTTCCTCTGGCTCATCTGGGGCGGCGCCACGCACTTTGATCCAAAGCTGGCCTTCACTTACCCTCCAGGAGCGTGGCATCTCTCGCCGGTGTTTTTCGCCGGGCTGGGTTCGGCGATGGTCAGCACGATTTATAGCTACTGGGGTTACTACAACATCTGCCAGATCGGCGGAGAGATTCGCTCGCCGGAGCGCAACATTCCGCGCGGGATTTTCATCTCCATCGGCGGCATCGCCGTGCTGTATCTGCTGATGCAGACGAGCATTCTCGGCGTGCTGCCGTGGCAACAGGCGCAGGATTCGCCGTTCATCGTGAGCGCGTTTGTCGAGCGCATCTACGGTTCAGGCGCCGCGGATGTGGCCACGGTGATGATTCTCTGGATCGCCTTCGCATCGGTCTTTTCCGCGCTGCTGGGATATTCCCGCGTGGTGTATTCGGCGGCATTGGACGGAAATTTCTTCGCTCCGTTCGCGAAACTCCATCCTAAGAAGCATTTTCCGCACCTCTCGCTCATTTTTCTGGGAACACTCGCATTCGTCTTCAGTTTGCTGTTCAAGCTCGGCACGGTGATCGCCGCAATTCTGGCGATGCGGCTGATCGTGCAATTTATCGGCCAGGCGGTGGGCTTGCTGCTGCTGCGGCGGCGCTGGCCGAGCGAGCGCTGGCCGTTTAAGATGTGGTTGTACCCGCTTCCTGCTTTGCTGGCGATTGCAGGCTGGGCGTGGCTTTTTTCCCGGACCGGTCAAGCGGTCTGGTGGGGGTTGCTGGTGATTATTCTCGGAGCTGGTGTGTTCCTGATTCGTGCGCGTCTTCAGAGCGAGTGGCCATTTCGCGGGTCTTTCGCAGGGGCGAAATGATGGGACAGTCCCTTAGGTTGCCGTCGTTCCTCCTCACCTATGCAATCGTAAGTTTTCTCGCGCCGCCGGCGGCGGCGCAGTTTCCCCCTGCGCCGGGAACCGGGCCGGGCCTGGCCGAAACGGTTGAAGCGATTGACAGCGCGCGCGTGACCACGCGGATTCTCTACGTCACCGCGCACCCGGATGACGAATCGGCCAGCCTGCTGACGTATCTTGCGAGAGGGCTCCATGCCGATGTCACACTTCTTACTCTGACGCGTGGTGAAGGTGGGCAAAACGCGCTCGGGCCGGAGCAAGCACCACAATTCGGACTCATCCGCACCTCGGAGCTGCTTGCCGCGACGCGCGGTTACGGAGTCCATCTGCGGTTCACGAGCGCGCCGGATTTCGGATTTTCGAAGACGGCCGAAGAAACGCTGCGCATCTGGGGCGACCAGGTGCTGAAAGACATGGTGCGCGAGATTCGCACGCTGCGCCCCCAGGTGGTTATCAATGGTTGGGGAGGAGTTCGCGGGGGCCACGGCAATCATCAAGCATCGGCAATCCTGACGTCCAGGGCGGTCGAAGCGGCCGCTGACGCGAACCAGTTTCCGGAGCTTGCGAATGAACTTCTCTCCCGGTGGCGCGTGACACTTCTGCTCGAGCCTGACCGCAGCGGCGCCAATCCCTCGAGCGGCAGCGAACTGACCTGGGCTGTCCCGGTGGATGATGTTTCTCCGCTATGGGGAATGAGTTATCGGGAGATGGGGCTGGCGGCGTTTGCAAACCACCGTTCCCAGGGCATTACCGGATTCCTAAATTCGCCCTTTCTGAGGCAGCAAGTGCGGATCAAGGCGGCAAATGGGCAGCCATTCGATGGAGCGCTGCTCGCCAAGCCGATTACAACCGCTTTGGAGAGCGAAGGAAAGGGAGAAGGGGAGCGGGCGGATCATGACTTGGTGGAAGCGCGCGAGGCTGCTTTGCGGCTGGATTGGGCGCGGGCAGTGAAAGCCCTGGCGGGGGCCGGGCGGGAAATCGAACCCTTGCTATCCGGGCATCCGCGGCGGTCCGTTGCACCCTCGGAGTTGACCGACCTCTCCGGCGTGAGAGAGAAAATTAATCAGGCGCTCGCGTCGGCGGCGGCATTGCGCGTCGAGACACAGGCAGATCGCAGCGAAGTGGTTCCGGGAGAAACATTCACGGTGCGTGCGGAAGCCCGCGCCCGCGCAGGCATTCCTCTGCAATTGGGAAAACTGGAGCTCGTTGCGCCGCAAGGCTGGACGGTCTCTCAACAGGCATCTGAGGAAACCCGAGGCGTGCGTTTCGAGGTATCCGTACCGCGAGATGCAAGACAGACCAACAGCGCAGCAGACAGCCTTCTGCCGTTTCCGAAGCCCTTGTTGGATGTGAAGCTCCACGTCATGGCAGACGACTACAGCTTCGATGTGTGGACCCCGGTGCTGAGTACAAAGCTGACGACCACGCGGGCCGATACTCTTCCCGTGCGACTGGTTCCGGCGTATACCATTGCCGTTGAGCCGAAGCAATTTGTCGTTGCCGAGCAGAAGCCGCCGAAGCAGCTCGAAATCCACCTGCGCGTGCATTCCTATGCGACGAAGCCTGCAAGAGTGACGGTCGCGCTGGACGCCCCGGGAGATTGGCAGAGCACGCCGCCGATGGAGCTCGATTTCGCGGGGTCGGACGACCAGCTTCTTCGTTTCACGGTGACGCTCCCACCGAAGCTCAAGCCAGGGAGCTACACGATTGGCGCCTACGCGAAGCGCGGCGGCGAAAAATTCGCCACGTCGCTCGAGCCGCTGCCCTCGCTGCCGACCGAACTCTGGAGCGAGCCTGCCGAATGCAAGGTGGAGGCGTTTGACGTAATCGTGCCGGAGAATCTCCGCGTCGGCTACATCACGGCGGAAAACGAGCCCATTCCCGAAGCGCTCGGGCGGCTGGGAATCAACGTCGAGCTGCTGGATGCTGCGGCGCTGGCGTTCGGCGATCTCTCGAAATTCGACGCCATTGTGGCCGGCGTCCGCGCGTATGAATTGCGGCCGGACCTGGTGCGCGCGAACCAGCGGCTGCTGGATTATGCAGCCGCGGGCGGCACTCTGGTTGTTCAGTACAACCGCGATTTCGCCTGGAACAACCGCAACGTCGCGCCCTATCCGGCGAAGATCGGCTCTCCCACACCGCGCATCACCGATGAGAATTCCCCGGTGCGCTTCCTCCTGCCGGACCACCCGCTGCTGAATTTTCCGAACAAGATTACCGAGGAAGATTTCAAGGGCTGGGTGCAGGAGCGCGGGCTGTATTTCTGGAGCGAGTTTGACCCGCGCTATCAGGCTGTGCTCGGCATGCGCGATCCGGGTGAAAAGGAATTGAATGGCGGGCTGGTGTACGTGCGCTTCGGCAAGGGCGTTTACATCTACACCGGCATTGCCTTCTTCCGCCAGTTGCCCGAAGGCGTCCCCGGGGCCTATCGGCTGTTCGTGAATCTGCTGAGTCAGTCCCGCGCAAAACCCTAAGTTCAATAATCATGGCAGCAGGTCGCACAACTCCGGCCGCTTTTATCGAGCCGGCGATGGTGCGCATCCCGGAGGGCTGGTTCCGGATGGGGTGCGCCGACGGACGCGATGATGAAAGACCCGTCCACAGAGTTTGGGTGGATGCGTTCGAATTGGCCGCCTGCCAGACCACCAATGCCGAGTACGAGTTGTTTCTTGCCGCAACGCGCCGTCCGGAGCCGCTGCATTGGCGCGATGCGCTCTTCTGTCATCCGCAACAGCCCGTAGTCGCGGTGTCCTGGTTCGACGCGGTGGCTTACTGCGAATGGCTCAGCCGCCTAGCGCGAAGGAATTATCGTCTCCCCACCGAGGCCGAATGGGAGCATGCCGCGCGGGGCGGCTCGGAAGGCGCGCTGTATCCCTGGGGCGACGCGCCCCCCGAGCAGGTTCCCGATTACGGCCAGCGTTGGAAATACGGGCCGGAGCGCGTCGCTCTGTACACGCCCAGCGCCTTCGGCCTCTACAACTTGGGAGACAACGTGCACGAGTGGTGCGCCGATTGGTACGATGCGGGTTACTACACGCATTCGCCGGAGCGGAATCCGCCGGGGGCTGCACAAGGCAGCCGGCGCGCTTCGCGTGGCGGGTCGTGGCGCCACCACATCAAGGTCACGCGAATCGCGGCGCGGTCCAGTATTCCTCCGGAATTCAAGTACGCCGATTACGGCTTTCGCATCGCCTGTTCCATCTAGGCAATCCACAGCCGTTGGCGTTCCCTCCGAGCTGCTGCAGGATTCGTGTTATCCTGCGCTGGGGGCGCAGCGATGAGTGCCGCAGGCGCGCCGCCTGGGGGAACCTGATGAAGCATCCCGCTTTCTCCATTCGGCCGGGAAATGCTCTGCGAAATTCATTGGTCCGGGCGCTGCTTTTTTCGATGGTTGCCGTTCTGTTCTTCGCCGGCGTGACGCCCGCGCAAAAGCAAAAAAAGAAAAAGGGTCAGGATGACCAGAAGAATTCGTCGGGCATACTTCCCCCGCTCCCGGACGACCGCGCCATTGACATGACCATCTCGGAGATGCTCGGCGCGTGGCAGATCGGCGACATCGAGCGGCTGCACAAATATTATTCCGATGATGTCGTGGTGGTGAGCGGGGCGTGGGAGCCGCCTGTGGTGGGCTGGAACAACTATGTCCAGGCTTACCAGAAGCAGCGCGAGCGGACCCAGAACGTCCGGCTGGATCGCGTCAACACGGTCGTCAAAGTGGACGGCAACGTCGGCTGGGCGAGTTATCAGTGGGAGTTCGGAGCCACGGTGGACAATTCACCGATGGTGGTTCGCGGACAAACAACACTCATCCTGGAAAAACGAAAAGACCAGTGGGTCATCGTGCACAACCACACGTCGCTGGTCCAGCAGACCACAGGAACGCAACCGGCTGCACCCTCGCCGCCTGCGGCACAGAAGCGTCCGGGGGCGCAGTAAACAACCCCTGCCGCGCACACACCGCCGCTGCTCGTCGTGAGCATCCAGCCAGCTAGGCCTAAAAGTTCTTCAAACCCTCGTAAATCCACATCCCGGCGATCACCAAGAGGAGAACCCCGGATGCGATTCCAGTGGTCGTGATGGGCTTGGAGAGGGCGAGGATCTTCCCGATCACTTCGCGCTGCTCCTTGGCCATGTGCTCTTCCGCCTTGCCCAGGAAGAGCTGGTCATCTTCCCGGTCCGACAGAATGTTGCGGTAGATCATCAGCAGAATGAGCACCGCCGTGACAACGGCCCAGGCGATGAGAAGGTAAAGCAGTGGACCTCGGCTTAGAGATTCCATGGCTCCCTCCACGTACGGGTTCGCTTTGTCGCTTCGAATGTCGGGTCTGAGGACTCCCGAATGGCGGGATTATAGCACCAGGAGGCAGGGGCTAAGTCAAGGTTTTACGGCAGAGGGCGGCGGGAAACGGATGCCCCAGAAATCATCCCGCGGATTGACGGCCTCCACGCCCGCGTCCCATTTTCCCTCGGTCCGGAACTCGGCGACATACGCCACGCGAAACTCTTCCGTTTGGCTCGAAAAAATGTTGGTGGCTTTAAGCGTGGTGCCCTTTTTCGGCTTGACGGGAACGCGCAGCAGAGCGCCGAATCGGCTGACCATGACCGTCTCCGCCTTCACGTCAAACGGTTTTCCATCGGCGCCCGTTCCGCGGACCTGTGTCGGCACGCGGAGGAGCACCCTTTCGCCGCGGCGGTGCTCCCGCTGTTGCTGCTCGAGGCTCATGGCAGTCCTTGTGGCATTGCGCTCGGATTGTCCCCCTACTGTAGAGTTGCAGCCCGACGCGAGTCAACGACACGTTGCGCGGGACTTCGCCAATCCGGCATTGCCCGGGCGCATTCGCGGCGCGCGCAACTGCGGGGCCGCTCGTTGACAAAGCCGGATGCGGCGGGCACAATCAAAATGCCTCGTTTTGCCCCGCTTGTGCCCGAGTGGCGGAATTGGCAGACGCGCCAGCTTCAGGAGCTGGTTCTCGCAAGGGAGTGGAGGTTCGAGTCCTCTCTCGGGCACCATAGATCCCCAATGAGTTGCTCGTGATGGAGAGGCGCTTTGCCTGGCGCAGCTTCAGCCCGCCAAATTCACTAAGGCAGCCTTTCAATGCGAACAAGCACGCCGAGCGGGCGGTCTGGCGGGCGCGCCGTGATGCATTGGTGCGCCCACCAGGAGGAAGCACGTCCGAATCAGATTGTTAAAAATCGTAGGTTAAGCCGACGGAAGCCCCCTTGTGTGTCAAGCCGGTGAAGGAGTTTCCGGCAGCGTCCTGG
>WNGH01005208.1_pt1 | contig 13443 bp, 13 predicted proteins | sample 5400631 | NCBI WGS metagenome assembly WNGH01 (sample SAMN13153373, study PRJNA577476) | soil metagenome | isolation source: 115 cm soil or saprolite under Garry oak tree replicate 1 | place: USA:California | collected 2016-06-15
TGTCCGGCGCGCGATCCTCGCCGGCGACCTGCTGCTGGGCCACGACGAGTACGCGATGCGCTGGATCTCGTCCTATCGCGCGGAGCAAGCGGCCCAGGCCACGCGATGATCGCCCGCAAGCTCGAGGTCACCTACCTTCCGTTCGACCGCACCACGCGCGTGCCGCCGGGCACGACCGTGTTCAGCGCGGCGCACTGGATCGGCCTGCCCATCGACTCGACGTGCGGCGGCCGCGGCACGTGCGGCAAGTGCAAGGTGCGCGTCGTCCGCGGTCTCCCCGACGCCGAGACGGCCGATCACAGGCAGCTGCGCCCGCAGGAGATAGCCGACGGCTGGCGGCTCTCATGCCAGGCGCGCATCTACGAGGACATGACGTGCGAGGTGCCGCAGCTGCTCCGCGTGCCGAAGGCCGCGACCATGGGCCTCGGCCGGCTCGTCATCCTCGACCCGAACGTCCGCAAGGTCTATTTCGAGCTGGCCGAGCCTTCGCTCGAGGATCAACGGAGCGACAGCGCGCGCCTGCGTGACGCGCTGACCGAGGAAGGACACGACATGATCGCCGGCGTGCCGGTGCTGCGCACGCTGCCGCAGGTCTTCCGCGAGGCGGGGTTCAAGGTCACCGCCGTGCTGGCGGGCGAGCACCTCGTCGCGGTCGAGCCCGGCGACACGACCGCCGAGTGCTACGGCGTCGCCTTCGACGTGGGGACCACGACGCTCGTCGGCACCCTGATGAACCTCCGCACCGGGATGGCCGCGTCGGTGCTCTCGACGCTGAACGGGCAGGCCCCGTTCGGCGCCGACGTCATCTCGCGCATCAGCCACGGCATGAACGGACCGGAGGCGATCACCGAGCTGCAGGAGGCAGTCGTCGCGACCATGAACGAGATCCTCGACGCCCTGTATCGCGAAACGGGCGTCTTGCCTGCGCGCACCTACGAGGCGGTCGTCGTGGGCAACGTGACCATGCTTCACCTGCTCCTCGGCGTCGATCCGACCCCGCTCTCGATGTCGCCGTTCACGCCCGCGTTCATGGACCAGCTGAGCGTCGAGGCGCGCGAGGTCGGACTGCGCATCCACCCGCACGGCTACATCCAGACGCTGCCTGCGCTAGGCGCCTACGTCGGCGCCGACATCGTCGCCGGCGTCCTCGCGACCGGGGTCGTGCGCGAGGACCGTATGCGCGTCTTCGTCGACGTCGGCACCAACGGGGAGTGCAGATCGGAGACCGGGGGGTGGAGCTGCAGGTCATCGGCGGCGACGTGCCGGCGGAGGGGATCTGCGGCTCCGGTCTGGTCGACGCGGTCGCGCAGCTTCTGCTCGCCGGCCTCCTCGACCATTCGGGCCGCCTGCGCACCCCCGCGGATGTACCCGACCACCCGTTGCACGACCGGTTGATCGAGATCGACGGCGTGCGCGCCTTCCTGCTCGCCGACGGCGTGTATCTGACCCAGCGCGACATCCGCGAGCTGCAGTTCGCCAAGGGCTCGATCGCGACCGGGATCAAGGTGCTGATGGACATCCTCGGCGTCCGCGCCGAAGACCTCGACGAGGTGCTGCTCGGCGGCTCGTTCGGCTCCTACCTCAACCCGGAGAGCGCCAAGATCATCGGCCTGGTGCCGCCGGTCGACGTCGCGAAGATCATCGCGGTCGGCAATTCCGCCGGCGAGGGGGCGAAGATCGCGCTCCTCTCCTACCGCGAGCGCCAGGTCGCGTTCGAGCTGCCCTCCCGCATCGAGTACATCGAGCTCTCGGGTCGGAGCGATTTCAACGATTCGTTCATCTCCGTCCTCGGGTTTCCGCAGCTGGCGGAGGTGAGGTGAGCACCACAGCCCTCGTCATCTGCGGCGCGCTCGGCCGCGAGGTCAAGGACATCGTCGACCGGCGCGGCTGGGACGTCGACATCTACGGCGTCTCGGCCTTGCTTCATCTCTACCCGTCGCGCATCGTCGACGAGCTGCGCGAGCGGCTGCACGCGCTGCGCCCGCGCTACGACAACCTCGTCGTCGTCTACGGCGACTGCGGGACGACGGGCAAGCTCGAGCCTCTGCTCGAGGAGGTCGGCGCGCATCGACTGCGCGGACCTCACTGCTACGAGATGTTCGCGGGCGAGGAGCGATTTCAACGCATCGCCGAGCAGAGGCCGGGAACGTTCTTCCTCACCGACTGGCTCGTGCGCAACTTCGACCGCGCGGTGGTCAAGGGCATGGGCCTTGACCGCCACCCCGAGCTGAAGCCCATGCTCTTCGGCAACTACGAGGCGGTTCTGTATCTTCGCCAGGTGCCGAATCCGCGCCTCGCAGAGAAGGCGGAGGCTATCGCCCGCTACCTCGGGCTGCCGCTCGAGATCGATGACGTGGGCCTCGGCGAGCTCGAGGACCGCCTGGCCGAGCTGGTCATGTCGGGAAGACCCCAAAAAGTCTCCGACTTTTTGAGGGCCCCTGGATGATGGCGAGATACCAGGTCATGTACTGGAAGCACATCCCGTCGCAGGTCAAGGCGTGGGACGGCGACGCCGAGACCAGGCGCATGCTCCCCGACTACTTCCAGGCGGCGATCGACGCCTACGCGATGAAGGACGGGTCGACCGAGATGGACGCGTACCTCGACGGGTGGCAGTGGGGGCCGGTCGAAGAGCGCGACGGCGCCCCGCTCGAGGTTGTCGACGCGCTGGTGGACGAGCTGACCGCGGCGAACCCGCGTGCCAGGCTGCTCGACCCGACATGAACGACGCGATCCTCGACGACCTGATGAACAGCCAGCAGATCGTGATCGCGATGCTGCGCATCTCCGCGGAGGACCCCTCGGCGCGGGTGGGGGCGTGGGACCTGCGCGACATCGCGGCCCACCTCGCGGCGACCGAGCGCGACTGCTACGTGCCGCGAATCCGCGCGATCGCGGCGGGCGAGAACCCGACGTTCGGGCTCTTCACGAACGACGACACCGATTTCGGGGGGATCCACCTCGAGGACGCGCTGGACGAGTGGGCCGCGACCCGGACGATGCTGATCGGCTACGTGAGGACGCTGGACGAGGACCAGCGGACGCGGCTCAACGGCCATCACGAGAATCACGGGCGCGTGACCGTCGACCGGTATCTCGAGATCGCGTTGAAACACGATCGCGACCACCTGTCAGGTCTAGAGCGCCTAGCCGGCGAACTGACGCGCTAGCGTCCCGCATGATCTGCAGGGCCTCAGGTAGGCGAGCGTCGCCGAGGCTGACACCGAGGTTGACCTTGACCATCATGGCGCCGGCCGAGATCGCGGCGTGGGCCAGGATCGCGGCGGTCGTGCAGTCGGGGCGCAGTTTTGAATTGCCGTGCCGCCCGACATCATGGGCCAGGCTGACCACATCGAAGGCGACCCGTTCGATCTCCAGCGGCACGTCGACCGTCCGCGACCACTCCTCGGAGAAGGCCCGTTTGGCGCGCCGGGCTTCGACGTACTCGAGATAGGCGTGCGCGTCGCGCTCTATCAGCTCTTCAGCGCGTAAGCGGAGGTCGTGCGCTCGCTGCCGCGCGCGGTCGGCTCCGTCCCATTTCTCGACAGAGAGCAGCGCGGCCTTCTCCAACAAGGCCGCGCCGAGCGCCACCGTCGCGGCCGCCGCCGATCCCCCCGCCGGCGCCGGCTCCCGCGACGCTAGCGCCTCCAGGAGCCCGGGAAGCCTCCCCTCACGCTTCACCGATCTCTACTTTGCGCTTCGCCACGAATTCGCGCAGGTGCTCGTCCACGCCAGGGTCGATACCCGGGTCCGGGTACTCGGCCAGCAGCGCCTTCCAGCGCTCGGCCGCCACCACGTCCGCGGTCCTCGAGCCGAACCGCTGCCAGCGATCGAAGTTCTCCGTCGACGACACCCAGGGGCGGTAGAAACCGGTGCGGTAGTGGCGCATCGTGTGCTCGGCGCCGAGGAAGTGACCGCCGGGGCCAACCTCGCGCAGCGCGTCCATCGCGAGGCCCTCTTCGTCGACGGGCATCCCGTGAGAGAGCATCCACTCGAACATCCGGAGCTGCTCGACGTCGATCACGAACTTCTCGTACGACGCGAGAAGCGCGCTCTCGAGCCAGCCCGCGGCGTGGAGGACGAAGTTGACGCGGCCGAGGATGGTCGGCCACATGCACATCATCGACTCGTACGCGGCCTGCGCGTCCGGAGCCTTCGAGGACGTGAGCGCGCCGCCGCCGCGGAAGGGCAGGTTGTAGTGGCGCGCCATCTGCGCGCTGGCGAGGATGCCCATCGCCGACTCGGGCGTACCGAAGGCCGGCGATCCCGACTGCATGTCGGTGTTGGTGAGGAACGAGCCATACACGCTGGGCGTTCCTGGCCGGATCAGCTGCACCAGCGCGATGCCGGCCAGCGCCTCGGCGGTCTGCTGCGCGACCGTCCCGGCAAGGCCCATGGGCGACATCGCGCCGGCCATGAGGAAGGGCGTCACGATGACCGGCTGGCCCGCATCCGAGTACTCGAGCAGCGCGCCCAGCATGCGGTCGTCGTAGCGCAGCGGGCTGTTGACGTTGATCAGGCTGATGACCGCCGGGGTCTTCTCGATGCTCTCGCGCCCGCCGCAGGCGATGGCCGCCATCTCGATGGTGTCGCGCGCGTTCTCGGACGAGATCACGCTGCCCATGAACGGCTTGTCGGTCCAGCGGATGTGCGAGTAGACCATGTCGAGGTGCCGCGTCTCCAGCGGCAGATCCTCGGGCTCGACGGTCGTCCCGCCGGCGCAGTGGATCTGCTCCACAGCCTGGGACATCTTGTCGAAGTTGGTGAAGTCCTCGATCACGGCCCCACGGCGACCCCGCTCGAGGTCGGTGACGAAGGGGGGTCCGTATACCGGCGCGGTGACCACGTTGTCGCCGCCCAGGACGACCGAGCGCTTGGGGTTGCGAGCCTGGAGCTCGAAGGTCGCCGGCGTCCTGGCGACCTGCTCGAGGACGAACTCGCGCTCGAAGCGGACGCGGTTCTCCTCGACACGCATCCCGGCCTTCTGGAAGATCTCTCGAGCCCGCTCGTGGAGGAAGTCGACCCCGATCTCCTCGAGGATGGTCATCGCCTGCTGGTGGATGATCTCGACCGCCTCGGGGCTGAGCTGGTCGTACGGTTTGAGGGGGTTCTTCCACACTGGACTGAACTCAAGTTTGATCTAGCGAGGTATGTGGTAACGTACGCAGTGCCCATTGGGGTGCTAGGTCCTCGCCGAAGGACCCCACTTAACCTGACTTGATCCTCATCGCACGTCTCGCCCGCACCACTGACAAGGCTCGCCCGGCATGAGCACGCCCATGCTCGGCGACGTCCTGCCGCTCTGGAACCCTGAGATCCCGGGGGAGGAGATCCAGGCCGGCCGCCTGGGCATCCGCGTCCGCCCCGGCACGCCCGCGGCGGCGAAGGTGACCGCCCTGGAAGCCCATGGCGGCGCCGAGCTTCTCCGCCAGGTGCTCCAGGAGCAGAAGCTGATCGACGGCACCTACACCGTCGTCAAGCCCGAAAAGCCGCTCGAGTTCATCGGCCAGGTCAGCACGACGCTGCTGACCGGCAAGCTCGGCAGGACGCCCATGGGCCTGGCCCTGGAGATCACCGACTGGCAGGAGCTCGAGGGCCCGTACGAGATGGAGAAGAACCGCATGCGGCTCCGCTTCCAGGAGCTTCACGTGGTCAAGGAGTGGGACGGCGACCTCGAAGGCTTCACGGCGATCGTCCTGCGCGAGCAGGCGAAGTCCGACCCGATCCTCGACTCGACCATGCGCTTCATCGAGCACCTCCGCGACTACCGGGAGAAGCTCGCCGAGGCGGCGGTCCGGCGCTACGAGGCGACCGAGCAGTGGATCGAGTGCCCGAAGTGCGAGACCGAGGTCCCGACCTCGAACGGGATCCACTGTCCCAACTGCGGCGAGGACATGCGGGGCGGCGAGTACGTCCGCGCCATCCTTCACCTGGTCGACGACGCAGACGGCCGCATCTACCGCGGCATCGACTCCCTGACCGTCCGCTCGGCCGGCTTCCCCGAGTACCGCGGCATGGCCCTCGATCGCATTCAAGGCTCGAACCTCTGGGTCAGCTTCCGGCGCTACGACCCGCTGCCCGATGAGGGCATCGTCCTGCCGACGGCGAGCGTCGAGATGTTCGAAGCGCAGCGGTCGTGCATCCGCCAGCTCCAGATCGGCAGCCCGCGCACCGGCGCCCTCGCCGCCGAGCTGGCCGACACCGGATGGCTCGGCAGCCCTCCCCGCGTGCCGCTGGATGGCAAACGGGCACACCACCTCCCCGACCCCAACGAGGAGCAGGCCGAGGCGGTGGCCCGCGTCATGGGCTTGCGGCCGGGCCAGCTCTACCTGATCCAGGGGCCGCCTGGAACGGGCAAAACGACCGCCATCGTGGAGTCGATCCGCCGCATCCTGGGCCGCAACCCGAGCGCGTCGATCCTCCTTTCGTCGCACTCCAACGATGCGGTCGACACAGGCCAGGAACGGCTGCTCGGTTTCTCGCACGTCCGCCAGGCGCGCATCGCCGAGCCGGGCAAGGTGCCGCGCCGGCTGCGCCCCACGCTGGTCGAAGGTGACGACCTCGAAAGCTTCAACCTCGTTGCCGGCACGGTGAACCGACTGACGATCGACTCCCGGCTGCGGTTCAAAGTCTTCGACTGGCTGATCCTCGACGAGGCCAACAAGGTCCGCGCGAACGAGGCGCTCGCCGTGATGCCTCTGGCCAAGCGGTGGGTGATGATCGGCGACCTCAACCAGCTGCCGCCGGTGATGGAGGAGGCCGCGTCGACGTTCCAGATCGCCAAGCCCCTCGACGAGCTCGTGCGCGACGACAGCTTCTACGGCTGGATCTGGGACAAGGTCCCGGCCAGCTCGCGGATCATGCTGCCTCGCCAGTACCGGATGCGCGAGCCCATCGGCCGCGTCGTCTCCGACCTCTTCTACGAGGGCAAGCTGATCCACGAGGCACCGCACCCGCGCATGCCGCTGCCGTGGCCCTTTGACCGCGAGCTGGTCTGGGTCGACACCGGTGCGCAGGACGAGTATCGCGACGCGCAGCGCTCCGTCGCCAACGAGTTCGAGGTCGCGCTGTGCAAGGACATCACCTCGATCATCCGGCGCCGCGTGCGCAAGGCCAAGCTCGCCGTGATCGCGATGTACAACTCGCAGGTCAACCGGCTGCAGGGTGCATTGAAAGGCATCGTGCCTCCCGAGGACATCGAGTCGGTGGATGCCTTCGAGGGCCGCGAGTCGGACGGCGTGATCCTTTCTCTCGTCCGTTCCAACGATCGCGCCGCGATCGGGTTCTTGAACGACCCCAACCGCGTCAACGTCGCCATCTCCCGCGCCAAGAAGCTGCTCGTCATCGTCGGCGACTCCAAGACGGTCATCGGCGGCGCGCCCGAGCTCTTCGGGCCGCTGTTCGAGCACTGCAAGGAGGAGGGCCTGGTGGCGGGTGTCGGCGCCGTCGTCACGGCCTGCCAGCGCGTCGGCATACGCTCCCAGGTCCAGCGGCTTTCGAGACCGCACCGGGGCGACCGCCGGGCCAGGCGCCGCCGCCGCGGCCAGCGGGGCCCGGCCGACGCCACGGGCGACGGTGAGCTGGAGGCGACCGCGAACGGCTCGGAGCCGATTTCGGCCCCGGCCGAGGCAGAGGCAAGCTCGAACGGGATGGCCGAGCCGGCGCCGGTCGAATCCCCTACGAAGGCTGAATAACCGGTTCCGCTCGTTAAGCTCTTCGCTTCATGAGCGACCAGTGCGTGTTCTGCGAGATCGTCCACGGCACCGCGCCGGCAAGCCTCGTGTACCAGGACGACACGGTCGTCGTGTTCATGGACATCCAGCCGATCACGCAGGGCCACATGCTCGTGGTGCCCCGCGAGCACGCGGTGCTCATGACCGACATCAACGAAACGGCGGCCATGCGGACGTTTCGCGTCGCGCGGCGGCTCGCCGCGGTGGCCCGCCACACGCTGGGCGCGAGCGGGATCAACATCATCGTGATGGACGGCGAGGACGCGTACCAGGACGTGCCCCATTTCCACGTCCACGTCATTCCGCGCTATCCGCGCGACGGATTCGGACTGACGTTCCCGAGCACCTACGAGAAGGCCCCGGCGCGCGCGCAGCTCGACGCGATCGCGACGGCCCTTCGCGCCGCGGCAACGCCCGCTACGGCGTAACCGTCACCTTCAGGGAATAGAGGGCCACATACATCGGGCACGCGGCGCCCGGTGGGCATTTCGGTGACGCGGTGGCGGTGACGTCGGCATTGCCCGCCTTCAAGGCCTGAAACGCCGCCAGGGTGACGCCGATCGGCGCCGTGGCCCTGGTGTCGACCGCCGGCGTCAGGACCGACTCGTCGCTCGATTTCGGGTGGGTCCAGTTGGTCATGCCGTTGGGCGCGTGGAGGATCACCTCGAGCCTCTGTCCGGCGTGCAGCGTCGCCGTGTGATCCTGGTCGGTCACTTCGACCTGCGAAGGGGTCGGCGTCGGATTGGATCCGATGCCCACGTAGTGGCCGCAACCGGCCAGTAGCAGGCCGATCGCAGCCGCGAACACAAATCTCCGCACTTCAGTAGCCGAAACGCGCCTCGCGGCGTTCGGGTAACACGTGCAGATAGCATTGGCCGCCGCGGGCAGGCCCGGTAAGGTTGGGCCCTCTGAATGCATGCCTAGGTTCATCGCGGCGTTGTCGGCAGCCGTTGTGCTCGCGGCCTGCAGCAGCGCGACCCCCGCAGCCTCCGCCCAGCACTCGCCGTCGCCGGTCACAGGCGCGCTGACCAACGGCCTCATCGCCTACATCGCCGACGGGAGCGGAGGCGTGGGGGTGCTCGATCCCTCGACCGGCAAGTTCAAGCTCGTGGCGCCATTCACGCGCGGACTGTTCCGGGTACTGGGCCCGGTCTGGGGACCGGCGCCGGGCGTCGACCATCCCGTCATCTACTTCACCCTTCACGACGACCGCACCCCCGAGCGCCGGAACATCGCGGGCGTGGTGCCGTGGGACTGGATCTTCCGCGTCGACCCCTTCGCCGGGACGATAGAACCGGTGGCGGCTTCGCAGGACTCGCAGAGCGAGGGGCCGATCGGCCTCGTCGCCAACTCGCACTACCTCGCGATGAGCTACGGCTGCTGCACCTCGTACGAGGCGGACGCGCTCGACCTCACCAAGGCGGGCGCGCCGGTGAAAGCGCTCACCCGTCCGCCCGCCGAGCCCGCGCTTTTCACCGAGGGAATCGCGCCAGGTGACTCCGGCCTCATCGCCGTGCGCGGAGCCGGCACCGGCGCCTGGTACTGGTTGAACGCGGACGCCGGTGTGCTCAATCCGTTCCCGATCAAGCCCGGACCGGACGACGGCCCGATCGCGATCAGCCCGGATGGAACCATGGCCGCCGTCGCGCTGCCGAGCCAGGGCGCGCTGCTCGAGCCGATCAACAGCGGCCTTCCCATCGCCTCGTCGACGCCGAGCGGGGCGGGCCGGACACCGAGCCCGGTGACCTCGAAGTCCACCTCGCCGAAGCCCACCCCCATCGCGCCCAGGCACGTGAACTCACGAATCCTCCATCCCGACGCGCTCTCTTTCAGCCCTGACGGCAGCGAGCTTGCGATGGCGGTGAACCTGGAGATCGAGCTGTACAAGACAGCTGCGGCCGACGGACCGCCGGCGAAGCACTACCTCGCCAACATCACCGGCCTTTCGTGGTCCGCGGCGATGCCGAACGAGACGTTCGCCGACGTGAAGACGAGCCCCGGACCTCAGCCCACCGTGGACGCCCTGCTGGCGGCGACGAAGCTGCCGGCCGCGGCTGACACGCCCGCCAAGCGCCCGATCACGCAGGTGTACATGTGGCAGTTCGACTCCTCGAAGGTGTCCCCGATCTCGTCGATCACCGACCCGACCCAGGACGTGCTGAGCATGTACCCGCCGATGGCCGCAGGCGTCGTTTACCACCACTGGGCGCCGAGCGACACGTGGGGCGCTCCTTGGTGGGTGCTATCGCTATCGGGTTGTGATCGCGGGCAGCATCGCGCCGGTCGCGGCCACGATCGGCCTGACGGGCAGTGATCTGTGCTCGGCCAGACCGACGCCGTCGGTCAAAGCCTCACCGACCTAGCGTCACACTCTAAGTGTGGATTTCCTGGCGCTTCACGCCGGCCTGAACCCGGACAAGCCGGCGATCATCCTGGGCGGCACGTCGATCGACTTCGCGACGCTGAACCGTCGCGCCAACCAGGCGGCCAACGCGTTCGAGCAGCTCGGCGTGAAGAGTGACGACCGCGCGACGCTGATGTCGTTCAACTCGCTCGAGTACTTCGAGATCACCAACGGGCTGCGCAAGCTCGGCGCCATCTTCGTTCCGCTCAACTACCGGCTGCGCGGAAGCGAGGCCTCGTACGTCGTCAACGACTCCGGCGCGGTCATGGTCGCGGCGGACCACGATCATGTCCAGGTCATCGAGGACGCGCGCCCCGCGATCGCGCGCAACGTGCACATGCTCGCTGTCGACGGCAATGCTCCCGGCGGATGGCTCAGCTATCCAGAGCTCAGAGACGCCGCATCCGACGGGCGCGCGCCTCGGGACGACGGCGAGATGGGCGCCACGATGGTCTACACGTCCGGGACGACCGGGGCCCCGAAGGGCGCGTGGCGGCCGCACGGCATCGCCGTCGAGAACATCCTCGAGGTCATCTCGCTCTTCGAGCTTACCCAGGCGGACGTGCATCTCCTGTGCGGGCCCGTCTACCACAGCGGTCCGGGCATCTTCGCCGTGCTGCACCAGGTGCTCGGCGCGACGATCGTGCTCCAGCGCCGCTTCGAGCCGGACGAGGCGCTCGACCTCATCGAACGCCATCGCGTGACGACGACGTTCATGGCCCCGACGCTCCTGCAGAAGCTGGTCGAGGCCCAGGAGAAGAATCCTCGCGACGTCACCTCGCTGCGGGCGGTGATCCTGAGCGCCGCGCCGTGTCCCTACTTGCTGAAGGAGCGCGCGCACGCGGCGCTCGGGCAGGTCCTGTGGGAGACGTACGCCGCGACCGAGACCGGGTTCAACACCGTGCTTCGACCACAGGACCAGCTGCGCAAGCCAGGCTCGTGCGGCACCGCCGTGCCCGGCCAGGACATCCGCCTGCAGCGCGACGACGGCACCGAGGCCGACGTCGGCGAGCCGGGCGAGTTCACGGTGCGCAGCGCGTGGGTGGCCGAGTACTTCAACAAGCCCGACGTCACGAGCAACAGCCTCCACGACGGCTACTTCTCCGTCGGCGACGTCGCGTATCGCGACGGCGAGGGCTACTACTACATCTGCGACCGGCGGGTCGACATGATCATCTCGGGCGGCATGAACGTCTACCCCGCCGAGATCGAGTCGGTGCTGCTCGCCCATCCCGCGGTCGTGGACGCGGCGGTGATCGGAGTGCCCGACGACGAGTGGGGCGAGTCGGTGAAGGCAGTCGTGCAACCTCGTGCGGGGATCGACGTGAGCGCGGTCGAGCTGATCGCGTTCTGCGCCGAGCGCCTGGCGAGCTACAAGAAGCCGCGGTCGGTGGACTTCGTCGACGAGCTGCCGCGTGACGCGGCGGGCAAGCTGCTGAAGCGCAAGCTGCGCGAACCGTACTGGGTGGGCGCCGGCCGCGCGATTTGAGGCGCTTTTCCGATCAAGCTCGAGCGAAGACTTCTTCAGCTGGTCACTTGAGCAGAGGCAGGACGAACTCCAGCGAGCGGCTGATGCGGCCCAGCGGCCGGTCGGCGTTGCTGCCCAGCCGCGTCTCCTGCTCCAGCACGTACCAGCCCCTGTAGCCCGCCGCGCGCAGCGCCTCCGTCGCCCTGGCCACCTCGGCGCCGCCCTCGCCGGCAGGCCTGTAGAGGTTGCGCGCCACCGCCTCGTTGTAGCCGAGGGAGCGGTCGCGCACCTGGCGGGCGAGGTCCAGGTCGACGTCGTTGAGGTGCACGTGCTGGATCCGCCCGGCCGTGAGCTCGATCACCTCGACAGGGTCCGCTCCGGCCAGCACGAGGTGCGCAAGGTCGAGGCAGACGCCTGCCTCGGAGCCGACGAGCAGACGCTCGATCTCTTTGGGGCCCTGGATGATGCTGCCGAAGCGCGGCTGGACCGCCAGCTTCAGGCGGTGGCGCGCGCACACGTGCTGCACCGAGCCGACCAGGTGGAGCAGATGCGCCCACTCGGCGTTCGTGAGCATCGCCGCGTCCTTCGCCGAGGCGGGGTTGCGCTCGGGGATCGCGGCGAGCACGAGCGTCTCCGCGCCGACCGCCGCGAGCCAGTGCGCGTGGCCGTCGATGTGCGCCAGCTCCGGACCGCGGATGTCGTGGTGGTGGAGGATGGCGTGGACCTGGCCCGCGACGACCTGGAGGCGGTTCCGGCGCAGCAATGCGTGGGCGCGGTCGCTGCGGTCGGGCAGGAATCCAGGCGGGCCCGCGGTGATCGCGCCTTCGCCAACCGCGGCCGCCTCGGAGAGAACGCGCTCGGCGTCGAGCTGGTGGCCCCAGTCCCGGTCCTCGCTGACGCCCCAGCACGTGGGCGACAGAGCGAGCCGGTGAACGGGGCGGGCGCGCCGCCCGCCGATCCCTCCGAGCGCTCCCCTGGCGATCAACGCGGGAAGATTAACCTTCTAGTCAACGGATGCCCGACATGACTTTCCGCCTCAAGCTGCGCCCCTCGACGCTTGACGACGCGGAGATGGTGGCCGGGCTGCAGGCACTGCGCGACCCCGATGACCTCAGCGACCCGGTCCTCCTCCGCTACTGGTGGCAGATGGCGGACGAGCTGCACAAGACGTCGCGCCAGATCGCGACCCAGGATGGCGAGGCCGTCGCGTTCGTCGCCGCGCAGCACGAGCTGTGGGACCCGGACAGCAAGCGCTTCGGCGTCGTCCGTGCGCTGCTGCGCAAGGACCTGTGGGACGACGCGCAGTACGTCGAGCTCGTCGGGGTCGGCGAGCGTTGGCTGGAAGGCGATGGCGCGGCGACGTCGGTCGTCCGCATCCGCGCTGACTTCGACAGCGACGTCAGGGCGCTCGAGCGCATCGGCTATCGCGAGGACCGGCGCATGCGCACCTCCGAGCTCGACCTCGTCGCCAAGCGCGAGGAGATCCTGCGCACATGGAACGAATGCCGCGCGGAGATGCGCCGGCAGGGCATAGAGATGCATCCGTTGAGCGAAGACACCGACCCCGGCCGCCTGCAGAAGCTCTACGAGCTGATCATCGAGTCGGAGCAGGACATCCCCCGCAGCGTCCCGTGGCGAGTCCTTTCCTTCCCCGAGTGGAAGCGCTTCTGGCTCGACAATCCGGGCATCCAGGAGAGCCGCTTCTGGATCGCGCGCGACGGCGACGAGATCGTGGGCACGTCCGTGCTCGACTGCCCGCTGACCAAGGGCATCCCATGGACCGCGTACACCGGGACGCGACGCAGCGTCCGCGGCCGCGGCATCGCGCGAGCGCTCAA
>WNGH01004421.1_pt1 | contig 13439 bp, 13 predicted proteins | sample 5400631 | NCBI WGS metagenome assembly WNGH01 (sample SAMN13153373, study PRJNA577476) | soil metagenome | isolation source: 115 cm soil or saprolite under Garry oak tree replicate 1 | place: USA:California | collected 2016-06-15
GCGCAGCCGTTCCTTTCCGGCGCCATCAGCAAGACCATCAATATGCCCGAGGAATCCACGGTCGAAGACATCATGCAGGCGTATATTGAGTCGTGGAAACTGGGGCTGAAGGCCGTGGCCATCTACCGCGACAACAGCAAACGCTCCCAGCCGCTTTCCGCGGCCGGCGCGAAAAAAGAAGAATCCAAAGAAACTGTCCCCGCGGCGGTCCCCTCTGCCGAACAGCAAGAGCTTTTCCCGCGCCAGCGGCGTGAAAGGCTCCCCGACGAACGGCGCTCCATTACCCACAAATTCTCGCTCAGCGGCCACGATGGCTACATCACCGTCGGCATGTACGACGACGACCGCCCGGGCGAGGTGTTCATCAAGATGGCCCGGGAGGGTTCGACGCTTTCCGGCGTGATGGACGGACTGGCGCTCACGATCTCGATCGGCTTGCAGTATGGCGTCCCGCTCCGGGCGCTGGTGGACAAGCTCATCAACACGCGCTTCGAGCCTTCCGGCATCACCATGAACCCGGAGATCCGCTTCGCCAGCTCCGTGCTCGACTACATCGCGCGCTGGCTCGGCGGGAAATTCATCTCCTCCGACTACCTGAAGCTGAACGGCTCGCCTTCCGGCGAAATGATGGCGCCGCCAACGATGTTCCTCGGCTCCGTAGTCCACGAGGCGGCCCAGCCCTCGCGCTCCATGGAATCGGCTTCGGCTGCCAAATTGCGCGATTTGCACGAAGGCGCGCCAACCTGCTCGGAGTGCGGCATGTTGATGACGCCGAACGGCGGCTGCTACAAATGCGAGAACTGCGGCAGCACTTCGGGGTGCAGCTAAGGGGAGGCGCCTCTCATGGAAACGAGCGAACAAAGGTTCCGGCGCGTCCTGGACTCAGCGAGGACGTGTGTTCTCCGTGGCCAGGGCCCTCAGGCTATCGCACACCTGGAGAGCATCCGATTAGAGATCGATGACTGGGCAGGAACGTCTTTGTGGGCGGAGTACGAGTTGGTCTATGCCGGCGCGCTGGCGGGAATGCGAGACCGGGGTGCGGAGTCAGCTTTTGATGAGTGTTTCCAGCGAATTTCCAGTCTTTCTGAACCTGATCCGACTCTCCAGATGCGTGCACACGGAGATTTTGGCAAGTGCCTCGCGGAGCAGCAGTCGTTCACGAGGGCGCGGGAGCAGTACCGACTGGCTGAGAAAATCGCAGAAAGCTTGGAACAGTCGGAGGAGTATTTAGCTCATTTCCAGATGTGCCTTATTGCAATCGAGCTTCAAGAGCGTCGGGACCCACAGTTACGCGCATTACAGAACCTCAGGCACGCGGCGCTCATTGATGGCAGCACCGATACGGGTCAACGTGAGGCGTGGTTCCACTACATTGACGAATTTCAACAGGACTCCGGACAAATGCTCGCCGCACGGAAAGGGAACGAAGCGTCTGTCGACTACTTTCGGGGTGTGTTGAGTCTGATCAGGCGGAGAAGAAGTGAAGTCGTCCAGTAATCGTTACGTGAACCGGATTGGTTCCTTAGTCGGGGAGAAAGACCTGCATCGTGGCCTCCAGGTCTTTGTCGACCTCCACCGAGTAGCAGGGGAGTCTCTAGATGCACTGGCGCGCAAATTGGGCGTCAGCAGGATTATCGAGCAGAAATTACCTTTTGAGGGAGGACTGCTCCAACTTCCGGACGGCGAGTTGGTCATCAAGCTCAACTCGGAAAGCTCGTTTGTGCGGAAACGATTCACGCTGGCGCACGAAATTGCTCACCTGCTGCTAAATACTGTACCGGCTCGCAGGAGCACGGGTCGAACTGATGAAGCACTAGAACGCACATGCGATTTGATTGCTGCTGAGCTATTGATGCCGACTGCAGAGGCGTGTGACTTCGTCCGCGGACTAGGACTACCCTCCCCCGAAAAACTCAGGGCCATTGCATCGAAATATACCGTCTCCATGCAAACTGCCGCCATAAGAGCGCGCGAGGACTTTAGACTTTGGAAATGCTCTGTTGGCATGTGGGAGCGGTCCCCAGAGACGAAAACGATTTGGTTCGTGGGAAGCCGCCGGTGGGATGCTGTCGAGCCTGACTCATGTTGTCTCGATCTCGCGCTTGCTTCGAGCAGTTCTGTCCGGACGAACGATTTATGGCGACGAGCTGGGTTCACGGACCCGGTTTGGCTTAACCTGCTCCGTATTGAAAATGGTCGCGTGCTTGGCTTAGTCGATTTCGTGAACTGAGCGTGACCGGGATTCTCGGCGAGCCGACTCACGCGAGGCTCTGAAGAGCTCGGAGGAGGTTCCGAGAGGACATGAGCGCTACGCCCGCCCGAGGCGCACTCCCGCCGGATGCCCTCGCGGCCATGAAGAAAGAGAACGGCTTCCTGCACATTCTCCGCCACGGGACCGGGGCGGACTCCATTTACATCGTGACCTATCACCGGCTGGAAGGCAGCGGCGGCTCGACCGCGCCTCAGGCTGTCGAGGGCGCGCGAGGGCTGATCGAATTGCTCGAACACATTGGCACTGACTTCCACCTCGCTTCGGTGCGCGGCGCTCTGGAGGACATCCTGCGCTTCGGCTCCGCGACTATCCCGGATGTTTGGCTGTCTGCGCACGACCTTGTCGAGAAAGGCCTCGAGCCGGCCGCCCTATAACCCGCAGGCGAAATCCTGGGTTTTTTTGCAAAATGAAAGGGGGCCTGAGAAGGCCCCCTTTGGCTCAGCAGTACCCCAAAGCCGCTATCCCGTCGAGGAGGAATAGGGCCACCCCGGGAAATCCATGCCTGCCTGCAAAGGTTAGAGCAAGTGGTATGCCAGTGCTGCGGAAGGCCCAGTCCGCGCTCTCGAGCGTTGAAAGAACTGTACTTAGCGAACGCCGACAGCCGCGATGGCATCGGCAATGGCCTGTGAGAATACGGTTTCTCACAGAAAGCGAGCGCCAGCTATCCAATCTTTGGGAGAGGTCAGGCCTCAGTCAACGGCGATTCAACGCAAAAATGACATCAATCGTCGTGTCCACTTCTACCGGATTACCATTGATCATCGTTGGCCGGTACACCCACTGCTTGACGGCAGCAATCGCAGCTTCCGCCAGTATGCATTGCCCCTGAATCACCTGGAGATCTTGCACCGACCCATCCTTGGCAATAATTGCGTGCAACACTATTTTTCCCTGGAGGTATTCACGGCGAGCTCTTTCGGGATAACTGGGGGGCACTTGTTTGATGATCTGCGCCTTAGTCACTGCGGCGCCCATTATGATGCGCTGCCTGTTTTCAGTCCCGGATGAATTTGGGCCACCCGGCGACACAACTGGGCGGTGACTGGAGAACGATGTGGGCGGTTTAAGAGCTCCGAAGAAGCGGAACGCCCCATTCACGTAGGCGAACGCCCAAATCCGCTTGAAGGAATTGCCGTAGGAAAGGCGAATCTCGTACAGAGGCGCCGGTTGCTCGCGGGCAGCCAGCACCGGATAAATCAGTTCGTCGGCCTTGTCGTCGCAGGTTCGGTCGTAGCGTTCCACGATTACACCCGTGAACTTCGTGTTGTAGGCGTCCCGGAAACTGGCGGCGAGGTCGCGGGGAAGTGTTGAGAGGGTTTTTTCGTAGTCGCTTGTCAAACGGCCCGCACGGGCTTGCCCGAAAACTGTTTCATACCACGCGTTGGGGTCGGGCAGAACCAAGCTCTGCGCAAGGGCATCCACCCGAGCGGCGTCACCGTCTTTCTCCGCCTTGAAGATTTCCTTGACGAGTTTTTCCAGCCCCGCAGGTTTGTCGGGATAGTTCGGTTGAGTTGCAGCTTGCGCGGACGACGGAGCCGGCGCCGCCTGTGCCTGTGAGTTCTTCTCCTGGCAAGAGGAATTTCCCGCGATGAAAATGCAAAATACGAAACTGCAGAGCCCCCGCATGAGAATGAAAATACCTCCGACTAATTCAGAGTGAAAATGATGTCAATCGTGGTGTCCACCTCAACAGGCTCGCCATTAAGAAGTGTTGGTCGGTACTTCCACTGGCGAACGGCGTCAATGGCTGCCTGGATGAGAAGAGGATGTCCGGAGATAGCTTCCACTTGGCTGACGGACCCGTCCTTGCCGATGATGACATGAAGTTTGACGATGCCCTGAATCCCCGCGTCTCGCGCCTTGTGAGGATATTTTGGCTGGACTCTCTTGATTATATTTGCTGCGGCGAACTGTCCGCCTTGACGGACGCGTTTCACGGGCGGCTTCGGGGGCGGCTCCGTTTTTTCTTGAGCGTCCACAAAACCAGGGCTCAGGGCCGCAGCGGCCAGAAGCGCAACAAAATGTCTTCGCATGGGAAGCTCCTTTAGAAAGGAACAGGTTTTGAATTCAATCTCAAAGGAAATAGCGCAAGCCTGCCGAAAAGGCAAGTGAATCGAGCGGAACTCAGCCGGTCCTATGCTTCAAGAGATGGCCGCAGATGCAGGCGAACACGGCACGAGGCCAGGCGCGCGAGCCAAAAAACAGGATGGCGGCCCACAGGAGCGGTGTCGGGCCGTACTGCAGGAAGAAGCGCATGATGCCCAGGATCGTCTCGTTCCATCCGCCCGCTCCTGTGTAATTTAACAACTGAGATATGAAGAGGTGTATACTTCCCGCTAACTTGGCGTCGTCAAAATCACTCCGAGGCCGCTGATGCCGTTCATTGCGCGACTCGCATACTGGGAAGGCGTGATCCTGCTCGGCGGTTTCTTCGGGATCGTGCTCTGGAAGCTCTTCGCCGGGCGCATCGGCTTGAGCGGTTTGCTCCACGGGGACGAAGCGGATGGGGCCACGCTCACCACGTCGGTCAGTCCCGGGCGGGCGCAGCTCTTACTGGTTACGTTGGCTTCGGCCCTCTATTTTCTGGTTCAGGTCATACGGAACCGCAGCGCTCTTCCGAGCGTTCCCCCGGCTCTTCTGTTGGCATTCGGAGCGAGCAATGCGGCTTATCTTGGCGGCAAGGCGTACTCCCTGTTGTACAGCAGCGGGTCAAACAATCTCAGAAGGAGGAGAGAATGAAATACATCGGATGGATCAGCCTGGTGATCGCGGTGATTGTGGCAACGATCATCTACTTACTGCCGGGAACGGACCATGAGACAAAACTCAAGCTCGCCTTCTCCTACAGCGTTCTGATTCTGTTGTTCTTCTACGGGATCATCGTGTTGCTTCTGATGGCGGCGGGCAAGATTGACCTCACTCATCTGCTGAGCGAACACGGCGGAGGCGCCAGCATGTCGCGCTTCCAGTTGCTCATCTTCACCTTGGTCATCGGGCTCAGTTTCTTCCTTCTGGCCACGGAAGGGAAGGGAGCTTTTCCGGAGGTTCCCGCGGGCGTGCTAGCCCTGTTGGGCATTAGCGCCACCACCTATGGAGTTAGCAAGGGGATTCAGGCCGGCGCGTCCGAAATGCCCTCGAAGGGAAAGTAAGGAATGATGCAAGTGAAAACACCAGGAGGCCGACATGCCTAATCCAACTCCGCGTTCCAGTCACATCATCGCCCGGCGGGTCGCTCCCTTCGCACCCGTGGCCATCGCCGCGCTGATGAGCAGCGCGCTCCTGGGTCCTACCGGGGGCGCACCGGGGGCGAAAGTGCCGCCGGGGGGACCTATTCCGGTCGCCTGCGAAGAAGTGCAGGATTTTGAAGATTGCCACTCCCGCTATCCTGCGGGCTGCACCCAGGGGCCAGGCAAACCCAACTACGACGCGTACCTGAATGTGCTGAAAAACCAATTAATCGCGCCAGCCTCGGTGAACCCCGTAAAATTCCTGACGTCCAAGGCCGACTACGAGCAATTGGACAAGCAGATCCCGGCGCAACTGGGAAGCAAGAACCACCTCACCTTCAAGGATGCGCTGATCCAGGCCGGGGAAACGCAGCCCACCGGTTTGATCGGCTATCTCTTTTATGTCAAAGCCGAACGCGCGGAAAGCAGCAATTGCCAGTTGCCGCAGGACCCGCCGGGATTCGCAGATGTGGACTATCACATCGGCATCGGATTCGATCAGAACCTCGCCGCGCAATTGGCAGCCAAGAAGAAAGTTTCTGCGCACTCGCTTTCCAGCAATGCCGCGATCGTGGAAATGACCCCGCACTTTCGCGCCAACTTCGAAAATGGAAAGTGGACCGTAGGCGAGCTGACCAACGTCCTCGGGAGGAAAGTCAAAGTAGTCGGCCAGTTGATGGTGGACAACGAGCATAATCTCAGCTCGCAGAATTGCGCCATGGCAAAGTCCGCCGGCGACCTAGCTTCGTGCTGGCGCATATCCGTCTGGGAATTGCATCCGGTCATCAGCTTCCAGGTTTGCAAGACGGATGGCTGCACCCAGAATTCCACCGATTGGGTGGAGCTCGATCAGTTTGGGCACTGATGCTTGGGCCGGAGCGGGAATCCAACTCGCAAAATGTCTTACGATTTTGTTCCGCCCTTAGGATAACAGCCTACAACGCGCAAGAAGGAGGTGAGTTCGGAGAGATGTGCGAGGGCCTCGCGGCCCGGAGACGCGTCCGGACGGCCGAGAAAGTCGGCGTAGAAGCGGTATTCCCACGGACGGCCGCGCCAGGGACGCGATTCGATTTTGGTCAGGCTGATGTCGCGCAGGGCAAATACGGCGAGGCAGCGGAACAGCGAGCCCGGCACGTTGTGCGTGGCGAAGACGATGAAGGTCTTGTTTGCGTTCGGGGGCGTGTGCGGCGAGCGCCGCACGAGAAGAAAGCGCGTGAAATTGCCGCGGTCGTCCTCGATGTTCCGGGCCAGGATGCGCGCCCCGTAGGCCCGCGCGGCGGCGCGTCCGGCGATGCCCGCGGCGTCGCGACGTCGTTGCTCGATAATCTGTTTCACGCTTCCCGCCGTGTCGTAGGCCGCCACGGGCTGCACGTCCTTGTGCCGCGCGAAGAACTTGCGGCATTGCGCCAGCGCAACCGGGTGCGAGTGCACCTCTCTTACATCACGCAAGCCAACGCCGCGAGGCGCGATCAGCATGTGCTCGATCCGCAGGGTGTATTCCGCTTCGACCCAGAAGCGGTGCTCGAGAAGCAGGTCGTAATTTTCGTACACCGAACCGGCCAGCGTGTTTTCGATGGGCAAAACGGCGCGGTCGGCTTTCCCGCGGCGCAGCGCTTCGAAGACCGCGCCAAACGTCGGGCAGCAGACGGTGGTGGCGCGTCTGCCCAGCAAGCGCCACGCCGCTTCTTCGCTGAACGAGCCGCGCTCGCCCTGGATGGCCACTCGCAAAGCCTTCATCGCGAGCATCCCGCCGCAACCGCCGCGGCCGATTCCATGTGTTTGCCTTCGGCGGCCAGGTAGGGCGCAAGCGACCGCATCACCTGGCCGAATTGCTCGAGCGTCAGCGACTGGGCGCCGTCCGAGAGCGCCTGCTCCGGAGCATGATGCACCTCGACGATCAGCCCGTCCGCGCCGGCGGCCACTGCCGCGCGGGACAGCGGCGGCACAAGCGATCTCCTTCCGCTCGCCTGGCTCGGATCCACCACCAGCGGCAGGTGCGTCATCTCGCGCAGCCGCGCGACCCCGCCGAGGTCCAGCATGTTGCGCGTCTGCGTCTCGAAAGTGCGGACCCCGCGTTCGCACAGAATCACGTCGGGATTCCCTTCCGCTAGGATGTATTCCGCGGCGAGGAGCAACTCTTCGAGCGTGGACGACATCCCGCGCTTGAGCAGCACCGGCTTGCGCACCGCGCCCACGCGCCGCAGCAGGAAGTAGTTCTGCATATTCCGCGTGCCGATCTGCAGGATGTCCGCCGCCTCGCAGACGGCATCCAGGTGCTCCGGTGTCATCACCTCGGTGACAATCTTTAATCCCGTTTCCTCCCGCGCCAGCGCCAGCAGCCGCAGCCCTTCTTCTCCGAGGCCCTGAAACGTGTACGGCGACGTGCGCGGCTTGAAGGCCCCCCCGCGCAGCACGCGCGCCCCGGCTTGCTTCACCGCATGCGCGATGCGCAGGATCTGCTCCTCCGATTCTACGGCGCACGGCCCGGCCATCATCACGAAGTGACCGCCCCCGATGGCGACATCTTCGCCCAACCGGATCACCGATGGGTCGCGGCGCAGCGTGCGGCTGACGAGCTTGTAGGGCTCGGTAATCGGCACTACGCTCTCCACGCCAGGCAAGCCTTCAAGCATCGGTTTGAAGCAAGCGGCGTCCGCCGCGCCCACGGCGCCGATGGTGACCGGTGCGTCCGCCTGTATCCAGGTCGGCGTCAAACCAAACCCGCGAATGCGCTCGCAGACCGCTTCCATCTGTGCTCGTTCCGCTTCTTGCGTCATTTTGATCAGCATGGTTTTGTGCCCCCGTGGAAAATAAAAAAGCCCACTCCGGTTGGGAGTGGGCCGAGAATTTCTGGTTTTGGATTCTCTCTAGCTGCCCACCCCCGCACCGCTCCCATAAAAATACGTAAAGGCCGTAAATCGCCAGCTCGTGTGGCAAAGGAAGGTCGTCTTCGGCTTAGAGGTCATAAAGCGTGGGTATTGTACCGTGCCCCGCTACAATGTCCAGCACAAAATTGTCAGTACAAAAGGTTGCCACCGAAGTCTGGGATACCGCCTCCCTTCACCGTGGTAACCCAGCTCTGCAGCTTGTCTCCGCCCATTTTCCAGAACTTAAGGCACGATTGTAGGTAAGTGAGGACGGCGTCGCGCTCACCCTTTTCGAGCAACTCCTTCGCCAAGGTCATATTCGGACCGAAGGAATTGAGTTGCGGCGATCCGGGTGTCTCTCCGGCTGCCAGCAGATGTTCCTTGGCACTAGAAATGTCGCCGCGTTGCAGCGCAATACGTCCGAGAAGTATGTGGCCTTTGTGTACAGCGTTGCCGTAGTTCCAATTCTTCTTATCTTGGGCGGACTGCAGGAGTTCAGAGGCGTATTGCTCAGCCTTCGTCAGGTCTCCGGCCTCGAACGCGTCGGCAGCGATGTCACCTAACGCGTAGAACCGCTCCTCGTGACTGGCTTTCTCCAGGCCGCGTTCTCGGATCGACAATGCCTTCAGTGCCAAAGTCCTCTTTTCTTCGGGTGATTTGGCATGCAACCGCTCGAGCATGTACGATTGGGCTAACATGGACGATGCCCGCGCATCGCTCGGATCGAGGATCAATGCCTTCTCCAGCAGTTCCCGCCCGACCTTGCTGTCCCACAAAGAGACGAAAGCCGCCGCATTACAGAGAACCCGAAGATTCTCCGGGTGCGTTTCGACCTGTTGCAACCACAACTGTTTGCCGTGTTGGTATCCCTCGGTACTTCCGGAGAGACCGACCGGTTGTATGCCCGCCTCCGGGGAGCCCGCGAGTTCAGAGTCGGGATGATGTTCGATCAGCCAAAAGATATGCTGTTCGCGTCTCTCTTCGAGGCCGGGCGCTCTCGACATAAGGTTAGCCCTGAAGTAGTAGGTGATCAGCTTCTCCCGGGCAGCGCGATTGTCGGGGTTTGCCTTGAGCCCTTCTTCCAGAGCCTTGGCATCCTCAGCAGTGATCTCCTGCGGCAGCCGAGGCGCAGCAGTCTGTTCTTGCACCCGAGCACGCGAGTCCGGGGCATGCCAACCGCAGGCAACAAATACCAAGACGAGGCTGGCTTTTGCGCACGACTTCCTCATTGTCCATACTCCTTCCGTAGGTCTTATCACGCAGAGTATAACTCAGTTCATATTTATCACCAGGAGAACCGTGCACCGTCAAGAAGCTGTAATCCGTGATTCAGTTGAACGCGGGCACGCGCTAACTCGAAACCGATGGCGCACTTACCAGGGATTGGCTCACCGGCGTTGCCCTTGCTGGGGCGAGAAGCGGCTTGCTAGAATGCTGGCTTCGCCGCGTTCCCCGGACATTGCAGGGCAACTGTGCGCCGCGAGAAATTCCCCAAGGAGAGTTCATGGCAAGCTTCCCCGGAGTGGACTTCATCGAATTCGACTCGCTGCTGAACGGCGAAGAAAAGCTCGTCCGCCAGACTGCGCGGCAGTTTGTGGACAACGAAGTCCTGCCCATCATCGCCAAGCACAACCGTGAAGCAACTTTTCCGATGCACCTGATTCCGCAGATTGCCGAGCTGGGGTTCTTCGGAGCAAGCCTTAAAGGTTACGGCTGCGCGGGGATGCCCAGCGTGGCGTACGGATTGGTGATTCAGGAGCTGGAGCGCGGAGACTCCGGGCTGCGCAGCCTCGTCTCGGTGCAAAGCTCGCTGGTGATGTATCCCATCTATGCGTATGGCAGCGAAGAGCAGAAACAGAAATGGCTGCCGCGCTTGCAGTCGGGCAAGGCCATCGGCTGCTTTGGGCTTACCGAGCCGCAGTTCGGCTCGAACCCCAGCGGGATGCTCACGCGCGCGGTGAAGCGCGGGAACAAGTACATCCTCAACGGCGAAAAAATGTGGATCACCAGCGGCTCGATCGCCGACGTGGCGGTGATTTGGGCGAAATGTGAAGACGACAAGATCCGCGGCTTCCTGGTGGAAAAAGGCGCGAAAGGGTTCAAGGCATGGGACGTCCACGGAAAATTGTCGCTGCGCGCGTCGGTCACTTCCGGGCTTTCCATGGCCGATTGCGAAATCCCCGAAGAGAATCTGCTGCCGAATGTGGCGGGGCTGAAGGGGCCGCTGGGCTGCCTGAACCAGGCGCGCTACGGCATCGGCTGGGGCGCCATCGGCGCGGCCATGGCCTGCTACCACGAGGCGCTGCACTACGCGAAACAGCGGAAACAGTTTGCCAACAAGCCGATTGCTTCGCATCAGCTTGTGCAGGATAAGTTGGTGTGGATGATCACGGAAATCAGCAAGGCGCAACTGCTGGCGTTGCACGCCGGCAAGCTGAAGGACGCCGGGAAACTGGACCCCACGCACGTCTCGATGCTGAAGATGAACAACGTGTGGATGGCGCTGGAAACAGCCCGCAAGGCCCGGGAAGTCCTGGGGGCCAACGGCATCGTGGACGATTACTGCGTCATGCGCCACATGAACAACCTGGAATCGGTGTACACCTACGAAGGCACGCACGACATCCATCGTCTGGTGATCGGTGAGAAGATCACCGGCATTTCGGCCTTCTACTGAACTAATTGGGCCTGTTTCTAGGGCAAAAGCTGTACCCTGGACATGTAAGCAGGTCGGGGCTCGTCTCGTGCTGGGAGGTAAGGGATGAGGATGCACACAATCGCAACGGCACTCGCGCTGACAGTCTGCACGGCCGCCATCGGATACGAGGCCGAGACACCCGTAGTGAAGGCGGCCGCCCCGGCGCCGCCGCAAGCGACGGTCTCGAGCCGCGACGCGCTCATCGCGCGCGCGAAATCGCTTGAGCTCAATACTCCATACGTGCCACCTCCGGGCGATCCGCTCGAACATCACACGTCAGGCTTCGCCAAGATCATGTGCTCAGCGGTGTTCATTACCGGCCTTGATCCCGACTTCGCTGCCGAGAACGTCGGATACTTCACCAGTCCTTACGCCGAGCGTGCAAAGGTGGGAAAACCGGTGATCGATCGCGTCAACAAGGCCGTGCACATCACGCTCCCGAACGGGGTTACGCGCACGGCTAAGTACTTGGGTGACCAGGGGTGCGTGACGCTCCCCGTAGGTAAGAACTCTGTGAATTTCGCGCCGATCAAACTCAAGAGCCGTCTGCCCGACCCCTCCAAACAGCTATGGCCCATGGGTGATGCTCTGCCCAAGGACCCACCGCCGTCGGAGATCGATGCGCCCAAGGTGAAGCAGGCAGTGGACGCTGCCTTCGAGCCGGCCGCAGGTATGACTGCCGCCTTCGTGGTGTCGTGGAGAGGACGCCTCATTGCTGAGCGGTACGGCGAGGGCATCACCCCGCACACGCCACTCGAAAGCTGGTCGATGGGCAAGAGCGTGACGGCCACGCTGATGGGGATCCTCGTCAAGCAAGGCGTCTACGGCCTCTGGCAGCCGGCGCCCATTCCCGAGTGGCAGGATGCTGGCGATCCGCGCCGCAAGATCCGGATTGCCGACATCCTGCATATGTCGAGCGGGCTGCGCATCAAGGCACCCCAGGATCCAGACTACGACCCATCAGGAACATATCCTGACCACCTGTATCTCTACACGGGTAGCGTTGACTCCTTCCACTATGCTGCCACCCGCCCGCTACAGTGGCCGCCCAACACGGTGGGCCGTTATCACAACACCGACCCCGTATTGATCAACTATCTCATTCGACTTGCCGTCCAGAAGCGGGGGGAGGAGTACTTCTCCTTCCCGCAGCGCGCCCTGTTCGACAAGATCGGCATCCGAACGATGGTTCTGGAAACGGACCCTTTTGGAAACTTTCTGACGCAAGGGTACGAGCTCGCGTCTGCGCGGGACTGGGCCCGGCTTGGAAATCTCTATCTTCAGGATGGAGTCTGGAACGGTGAGCGGATTCTGCCCCAGGGGTACGTCAAATTCGTCAGTACGCTTGCGCCTGCTTGGGAAGCTGACAAGCGCCCCATTTATGGCGGCTTCTTTTGGATCAATGGCGACGGCAGGTTTCCCGTACCCAAGGAGGCATTCTACATGGCGGGGGCGGGCGGCCAGACCACTCTGATCATCCCGTCTCACGACCTCGTTGTGGTACGCCTAGGACACTACAAGGGCAGCGAGCCGGGAGACAAGAGCTTCAAGCGGGCTCTCGCGCTTCTTATGGAGGTGGTGCCGCGGCGGAAGTGAGACGAATCGTGTCTGTAAGCTCCGACACATCGCGACAGGTATTAGAGCTGATGCTGCTCTATCCTGCGGTTACTGATTGAAACCGCAGGGGGATGGATTCTTGCTAGGAGGGCTGGCCATGCGTTTTCCCTCTTCATCGTTTCTCCGGGCCTTCTGTATCTCTGCGCTTGTATTGCTCGTCTCCGCAGCCTCTCCCGCGCAGAAGGCCCCCGCTCCGGAAAAGCCAAAAATCCGGACCATCACGGCATTCCTCACCCTCGAACGCGCCGGCTACAAGGCGCAGATCGCCGACACGTTGAAAATGCTCAAGTATGCCCGGACGGTCTATGAGTCCCGGGGCTACGAAGTCCAGACCATCCGCATCTCCACGCAGCCTTTTCCGGAATACACCGGGAACATGAAGCAGGAAGAGGCCGTCGCGTTCTTTCGTGAATTGGACGCGCTCGCGGAGAAGGAAAATTTCATCGTGTCCATCGGCCCGGCGATGCTCAAAGATGACGACGACCCGGGACAGACTGTGCGCCTCGGCGAAATCCTGAGCAAGGCGAAGTTTCTCAACGGCAGCGTGGTTGTTGCCGGGGAAGACGGTGTCCATTGGAAAGCGGTTGGGGCGGCTGCGCGCCTGATGAAGTTCCTGGAAGACAGCACCGAGCACAGCCAGGGCAATTTCCGCTTCTCCGCGACCGCGCTGGTGCCGGAAGCGACTCCCTTCTATCCTGGCTCGTATCACACCGGCTTCGGCCACAAGTTCGCCATCGGCCTGCAATCGGCGAACGTCG
>WNGH01013261.1_pt1 | contig 13431 bp, 13 predicted proteins | sample 5400631 | NCBI WGS metagenome assembly WNGH01 (sample SAMN13153373, study PRJNA577476) | soil metagenome | isolation source: 115 cm soil or saprolite under Garry oak tree replicate 1 | place: USA:California | collected 2016-06-15
CGTTCCCGAATGATCGCGCCGTGAACAAGGCGTTGCGCGGGCTGATGCGAGACGGTATCTCCGCTACTCGCTCGGCGAGGCGTCGCAAGAGGTCCGCGGGTTAGCTCGCCGCTGATCACCGCGGGCGCTCCACCAGCGCCCCGCGCTGGATGGCGAAGATCCGGTCGGCCACGCCCACCACCTCGCGGCTGTGGGTCACCATCAGCACGGTCCGGCCGGCCTCACGTGCGAGCGTGTCGAGCAGGTCGAGCACGCCCGCCGCCGTCTCCGCGTCGAGGTTGCCGGTCGGCTCGTCGGCCAAGATCAGCGCGGGGTCGTGGATCAGCGCCCGCGCGATGGCGACGCGCTGCTGCTCGCCGCCCGACAGCCGCTCGGGATAGCTGTCACCGCGCCCGCCGAGGCCGACGCGCTCGAGGAGCTCGCGGGCGCGCGCGGTCCCCTTCGCGTCCGCGCGATTGTTGAGGTCGAGCGGCAACATCAGATTCTCCTCGACGGTGAGCAGCGGGATGAGGTTGTAGAACTGGAAGACGAAGCCGATGTGGCGGCGGCGGAAGCGCGTGCGCGCCTGCTCGTCGAGCGCCGTGAGATCCGTGCCGTCGACGACCACGGTTCCCGCCGAAGGCCGGTCGATGCCCGCGATCACGTTGAGCAGCGTCGACTTGCCGGAGCCGCTGCGCCCGACGAGCACGACGATCTCGCCGCGCGCGATCGTCACCGACACGTCGCGCAGCACGACGCGCTCGGCCTCGCCTTCGCGATACGACTTGCCGATCTTCCGGAGCTCCACGGCGGGCGGCAACGGTCACGACCTGATCGCGTCGATCAGTCCGTAATCGAGCGCCTCTCGCGCCTCGAGATGGCGGGCCCGGCGCATGTCGTCGGCGACGTCCTCGACCGGCCGGCCGGTGGCCTTCGCCAGCCGCGCCTGGAATCTCCAGAGCGTGTGCCGGTGCTGCTCGCTCTGGGCGGCGATCTGATCGGGAGTGCCGGAGAGCTGCGTCGCCGGAGCCGAGAGCCGAAACGTGGTGTGCGGAGACGCGGAGCGATGATCGGCGGCGGCCGCGACGCCGATGGCGGGACCGCCCACCTGCCCCTGGCAATGGACGCGCACCGTCGCGCGAGCTGAGTCGATGACGTCGATGAGCACGAAGGCCGCCTCGAGCGTGCCGTCGCCGCTGCCCAGAACGACGTCGATCGGCTCGTCACCAGCGGCATCCAGGGTCATGATCTGCGCCGCGGCCTGGCCGGCGAGCGCGTCGTCGAGTCGGCCCGTCACGAAGACGATGCGGCGCTCGAAGAGCTTCTCCTGCAGCCAGCCCGGCGTGGGCGTCATCGCGTGTCGCGTTCCGCCCCGCTGGTCTCGTCCGTCTCCCCCGTCGCCACGGTCTCAGGAGAATCCCGCCACTCCACCGGCCGCAGCCGCCTCCGATCCACCGTCAGATTGAACACGTCGAACCGGTTGTAGTACCCGACGACGTCATGGAACTGCTTCGGCTCCACGCACGCGCGCGTGTCGATGCTGGCGTAGAGCAACCCCTCGCGGTCGGACAGCACGTCGCCTACCGGCTCGCCCGTGGGGCCGATCACCATCGATACCGCGCGGGGGCTCTCGTCGAGCACACGCATCGCGTCCTTGCCCAGCGTGGCCAGCTCCTCGCGCAGCCGAGGCCAGATCGTAGTTGCCGCCGCCCTTGGGATCGCGCGTGGGCCACACGGGTGGATAGGTCGAGACGTGGACCTGCTCGCCCTGCGCCATCAGGGCGAAGCGCGCGAGCGGGTTGGTGTTCTCGCCGCAGATGAGCATGCCGATGCGGCCCAGGGGCGTCTGGCACACGCGCAGGCCTGCGCCGTCGCCGTTGGCCCAGGTGAGCTTCTCCCAGAACGTGGGCACGAGCTTCCTGTGATGGTTCAGGATCGCGCCGTCCTCGCCGATGAGGACGTTGCTGTTCCAGAGGCAGCCGACGCTGTCGGCCGTGCCCTCGTTGAAGCCGAGCGACACGATCACGCCGTGGCGGCGCGCGGCGCCGGCGATGCGCTCCAGCTCGGGGCCGGGGCAGCGAAGCGCGCTTGCGGCCAGGCGCTTGAACCACTCGTGGTTGTGGATCGGCGCCGCGACGGCGGACCAGAGCGGGAACGCGGGGATATACGTCTCGGGGAACGCGATCAGCGCGGCGCCGTTGCGCGCGGCCTCCTCGATGAGGCTGCACGCCTTCGCCACCGTCTTCGGCGCGTCCAGGAAGACGGGCGCCACGTGGGCGGCCGCCACCTTATATGGCGTCATCACGATCCTCCCAGGTAGCGCGTCACGGTCATGTGTATCCTCTCATGCACATTGACACGAAAACCGCTGGCTGCGTAGAGTCAGACCATGGCCCCGCGACCGCGGAAAGGCAAGATCGCCGAACCGACAGGCTTCAGCTCACTCTCGAAGACAGAGCAGATCCGCTATCTGCTGACGCTCTGGGACCGCATCTCCAAGAGACCGGGTGAGATTCCGGTGCCGGAATCTCACCTCGATCTTGCCAAGGAGCGGCTCGCCGCCTATCGGCGAGATCCACACCGGGCGCGGCCCGCTCACGACGTACTCGATCGCCTGGCGAATCCCGATCGGTGACCGAGTATCGGCTGGTTGCCGAGCCGCGCGCCGATCTCGACGCCGCGGCGGCGTACCACTGGTATGAGAGCGAGCGCGCCGGGCTGGGTCTGGAGTTCCTCGACGAACTGCGCGCAACGTACGACCGCATTACCGCTGGTCCTCTCAACTATCAGGATCTCGAGGGCGGAATTCGCCGCGCACTCCTTCGCCGCTTTCCCTACGCCGTGTACTTCGCTGCCGAAGGCGATGTCGTCGTGATTCTCGCCGTCCTGCACGTGAGTCGCGACCCGGCAGAGTGGCAGCGAAGAGGCTGAACTTCCGGATCACGCGCCCGCCTTCTTCCACGTGGTCTTGATCCAGTTCACTGTCGCCGAAGGGTCGTTGTGGCCCTTGCCGGGCTTGGGCCAGTTGGGTGGCGCGGTCATCTGGCCGACGGGGATGGTCATGATGCGCTCGGGATCCCACACGGCGAACGGATAGTCGGGGAGATTCTTGCTGAAGCCGACCTTGACGTCCTTGTACGCGCGGTGATCTTCCTTGCGAATCGTCACGAGGCCGGCGGGCCCCTCGATGCTGAGCCCCTCGAGCTGCTTGATGACCGCGTCGTCCTCGGGCCAGCCGCCGCCGGCCTGCTTGTTGGCTTTCTCGACGGCGGTCTTGAAGAGATAGAGCCCCGTGTACGCGGCCTCGGCGGCGTAGGACGGGTACTCGTTCCAGCGCTTCTGGTACGCCTCGACGAAGCGCTTGTTGGCGGTGGAGGCGCCGGCGGGCGAGTAGGTGAAATGATAGTTGGAGTGCACGCCGGCGAGCGCGCCCTCGGGATGGTCCTTGCCGATGGCCTGCGGCACGACGCCGAAGTTGATGTTGCCGGCCAGGCGCGCGCGCCGGAACAGCCCGTGGCCCAGCGCCTGCTTGTAGAACGACACGTACATGCCACCCCACATGGAGGTCACGACGATGTCGGGCCTGGCCGCGACCGTCTTCGTGATGTGCGAGGTGAAATCCGCGGTGTTGGGGAACGGCGCCCACACCTCCGACACGATCTCGGAGCCTGGCAGGAGCTTTTCCCGCGCGGCGTCGAAGTGCAGCTGGAACCAGCGGCCGAACGCGTAATCCGGGTTGATCACGGCGATGCGCTTGACGTCGGGCCACGCCTTTGCGATGGCGAGCGCGGTCGTCACGCCGTCGGCGGACAGGATGTTGGTCATGCCGAACAGGTAGTGCGGGTTGGGCACCTCGACCTCGAACAGCTTGTCGATGCAGCCCTCGGTCATGATCGTCAGCAGCTTCAGCTCCTCGACGACGGGGCCGACGGCGAGCTGGTTGTGCGCGGCGATGACGCCCGAGAAGTAGTCGATCTTCTCGGAGAGCTTCATGCGCTTGACTTCCTTCACCGTCGCCTCGGGCCCGGCCGCCTCGTCGGCCGTGATCGTCTCGATCTTCCGCTTGCCGAGCAGGCCGCCCGCCGCGTTGATCTCCTCGGCGGCCAGCGTGTGGCCCTTGAGCGAGGGCAGGCCGAGGATCGCGCCGGGCCCCGACTGGATCGTGATGTGGCCGAACTTCACCGGCGTCTCGGGGATGCGGCCCTTGGGCGTGTCCTGCGCGGCGGCGTCGCCGACAACCGCGAGATCGCCGAGTGCCGCGCCGCCGAGCGCGACGCCGAGCCCGGCCAGGAAATCACGCCGATCCAGATCGTTGGCCATGAGGCCCTCCTGTCACGGCGACGCTGATTGTATGGATGCGATTGCGGCCGGCGGCCGGCTGCATACGGCCCTGCGAGTCTGTCGCGCGGGCATGCAGCTCGTACCGGCCCGGCGCGGGGACGTCCCACGTATATGTGAACGCCTGCCACTGGTGATCGGCGCCGCGTGGCGCCACGCGCGCCGGCTGCCACGTCTTGCCGCCGTCGGCGCTGACCTCCACCGCGCTCACCGGCCAGGCGCTCCACGCCCAGCCCTCGATCGTGTGCCGGCCGCGCTCCAGCACGGCACCCTCGGCCGGCGCCACGATCACCGCGTGCACGTCCAGCTCGCGCACCGGGCGCATGTCGCCCTCGACGCGCCGGTTGTAGAGCTTCGTGGTGAACAGGCTCTCGGGGCGCTCGGCCGCGAGCGTGATGCGCGAGAGCCACTTCACGGCGTTGGTGCCGAAGTAGCCCGGCACGAACACGCGCGCGGGGAAGCCGTGCTCCGCGCTGAGCGGCTCGCCGTTCATCGCCCACGCCACCAGCACGTCGGGCTCCAGCGCGCGCGCCAGCGGCAGGTCTTTCACGTAGCGCTCGCTGTGCACGTTGGCGAAGGAACCGGAGTCGAGGCCCTCAGGACAAACGAGGCGCGCCTCGGGCCTCACGCCGGCGCGCTCGAGCAGGTGCGACAGGCGCACGCCGCGCCAGACGACGTTGCCGACCCGGCGCGTGGCGACTTCGGGCTCCACGGGGTTGCCGAAGCACTCGAGGACCGCGGTGACGTCGGTCGCCGGCAACGACGTCAGCGCCTCGTAATCGAGCTCGAAGGGCCGCTGGACCAGGCCGTCCACCGTGAGGCGCCACGGCTTGACGTCCACGCGCGCGATGCCCATGTGAGCGATGACGTAGACGTCATCGCTCGGCGTGACGGGCGACGCCAGCCGATCGACCGGCACGAGGCGACGAAACGTCGCGCTCGGATCCATGACGACCTTCGGCTTGTCCGCCATCGTGGGCGGATTATGAGCCGGCGAGCCGGGGAGTCAAGAAGACTCCCCGTTGTCGACTACGCCCGCGGGTCGTGCACCGCCTGGTAGCGCGCGTTGCGCAGCACGCGACCGGGATAGCTCCCCGTGTGCGTCCCCTTCTCCAGCAGGACTTCGCCGTTCACCACGGTGTAGTGGATGCCCTCCGCGAGCTCGCGCATCCGCCAGCCGTTGCTCGGAAAGTCGTGCACGACGTCTTCCGGCATCGGCCGCACGGTGTCGGGATCGAAGACGACGAGGTCGGCGACCATTCCCGGTTGCAACAGTCCGCGGTCGTAGATCCCGAAGGCCGCGGCCGAATCGAAGGTGAGCCGGCGGACGGCCTGCTCGAGCGACATGATCTTCTTCTCCCTCACCCAGTAGCCCAGCAGCCGGGTGGGGTTGCTCACGTTCGAGTGGAACTGCACGTGGGCGCCGCCGTCCGAAAGCCCGACGACCGCGTGGGGACTGCCCAGGATCTGCGCGACCGCCTCGGTGTCCATGTTGATCTCGCCGAGACTGAACACGGTGTTCAGGTCCTCCTCGACCGCCAGATCGAGGAACGCGTCGAGCGGGTGCTTGCCTCGTTCCTGCGCGATCGCCGCGATGCTCCGTCCCTTGAGCGCGCGGTTCTCCGCCAGCCGCGGCTCGTCGACGATCATCAGGTCCCAGCGCTTCGAGAACGTCGAGTCCGGGCCCAGCGGCGCCTCGACCTCGGCGCGCAGTCGCGCGCGCATCGCCGGGTCGCGATAGGCCTGCATCTTCTCCGTATCGGAGCCCTGCAAGATGGGCAGCCAGGTGGGCATGCTGCGGAACACCTGACAGTTCTTCATGGTGAACCGGTTCACGACGCTCCCGGGGTTGCAGAGCGGGATCGCGCGGATTCCCTTCCGCGCCGTCTCCTCGACGTGGGCCAGGTGCGTCCGCCACCGTCCGGGCTGCCGCGCCTGCTCGAGGAGGGTGTTGTACATGACCGGGCGACCGCACGCCTGCGCGAGCCGGCTCAGGAGCCGGTCCTTCAGCTCGGGATTCGTGCCTCCACCGCACTGGATCACGCCGGTCCCGACGTCGCGGAGCACGTCGGCCAGCGCGAAGAGCTCCGACTCCGGCGCGCACGCGGCGGGAATCCGCTTGCCCACGATGTCGAAGTGATTCATGTTGCGCGTGATCGAGAGCCCGAGCGCTCCGGCCTCCAGCGCCTCTCTCACCACCCGCCGCATGACCTCGAGCTCGGCGTCCGTGGCCGGGCGCTCCGAGCAGTCCTCGCCCATCGCGTACAGGCGGACCGCCGAGTGTCCCACGAACGTGCCGACGTTGACGGCCAGCCGCTGCCCGATGGTGCTCATGTATTCGGGGAAGGTCTCCCAGGTCCACGGGACGCCGGCCTGGAGGACGTCCATCGGGATCGCTTCGACATAGGACAGCATCCCGGCGAGCTTCTCGCGGTCGGGCGCCTTGACGGGGGCGAGCGCTAGGGAGCAGTTGCCGATGACGACGCTCGTCGCCCCGTGGTGACAGGAGAACGTGCACAGCGGGTCCCAGAGGACCTGGGCGTCGTAGTGGCAGTGATTGTCCACGAACCCCGGCGCCACCACGCGTCCATCGGCCTCGATGACCCGCCGCGCCGGGCCGTCCAGGCGGCCGAGCTCCACGATCCGACCCCGCGCCACGCCGACGTCGCCGTGGAAGGCCGGGCGACCGGAGCCATCGATGATGCGACCGTTCTTGATCAGCAGGTCGTAGGTCATGTCCTTGCTCCTCTAGCTCGCGGAGGTCAGCAGCGGTGAATCGACTCGGGCATAGCTGACGGTCAGGATCTCCCAGAGGTGACCGTCGGCGTCCTTCCAGTAGAGATTCTTCCCACCGAGGCGCGTGTTGATCCGAAAGTCGTCCTCGCCGTGGGGACGACTCCGGTACGTGATCCCCGCAGCCTGGATCCGCTGCAGGATCGCCTCGAAGTCGGCGTCGGCGACGTGGAAGCAAATGTGATGGCTCTCGAACTGCTCCCGCTGGGCGAAGTCGAGGGTCAGGTTCTCGTTGACGTACACGGGCGCGAAGTCGCCGCGTGACTCCTCCCAGGGCACGTCGAGCAGGCCGGCCAGGAGCTTCGCCGCCTCGACTCGATCGTGGGAGGGGACGATGATGTGGTCGAGCCGAATGGCCATCGCGCACCTCCAAGCCGTAGGCGGTAGTAGTTGTACACGAGAATCCGGCGTAGACAAGCGTATCGAACAGTGGGCATTGACGAGCGTGCAGCGGACGCGCGTACTACGAACGGCATGGCGGTCGACGTCGAGCTGACCAGGCGACGATTCACGCTGGACGAGTACTCCGCGGATGAGCTCGACGTGGTCTCCTCTATTGGCGCGGCTCAGCCACCTGCTGATCGAGCGCCTCCACGGCCGCATCATCCTGTGGCCGCAGAACCCACTCGTTATCGTGCCGGACTCCGAGCCGGAGCCGGACATCGTCCTGCTCGGCTATCGCGACGACTTCTACCGCCACGCGCTGCCCGGGCCGGACGACGTCGCGCTGCTCATCGAGGTCGCGAACACGTCACTTCGTTATGACCGCCACGTGAAGGGGCCGCTCTACGCCGAGGCCGGCGTGCGGGACTACTGGATCGTCGATCTCGAAGGCGAGGCGGTCGAAGTCTCTCGGCAGCCCCAGGCCGGTCGGTTCCACCACAACGTGCGCGTCGCCCGCGGCGACGCGCTGTCGCCACTCGCGTTCCGGGACACACCGCTCGCCGTCGCCGACATTCTCGGCTGACGTCTCGGCGCGCAAAGGCCCCCTCTGACCCGCTCCATCTAGCCGTCTTCCGCGATAGCCAGCTTCGGGGCCCGAAGCGGCCGGAAGGCGGACGCCTCGAGCGCGAGCCCGACGCTGAGGAGCAGACGATCGCTGCCCATCGGGCCATCCAGCTCCATGCCCACCGGCAAGCCCGACCGCGTCCGTCCCGCCGGCAGCGCGAGGCCCGGGATGCCGGCGACCGCGTCCGCATCGGTGTTGCGAATGTACGTGGTGAAGGTGTCCACCTGGCGCCCGTTCAGCTCGACGGTCTGGTCCTGGCCGATCGGTCTCGCCGGCAGCACGGTGGTCGGGAACACCATCGCGGCCACGCCGTTGTCGGCGAAGTAGCTCGCGTAGAGCGCCTGCAGCTCCGGGCGCACCACGTTGAGCGCGTGCTCGTACACGGCCTGGGGGATCGCTCCGCCACGGGCCGCGGCGATCGCCCCGGCGACGTCCGGGCTGGCGATCTGCCGCTGAATGTCATCGAACGTGATCCCGTTGCCCTCGGCGGCGAGGTACGCCGGGATGTCGAGGTTGGCCTCGAACAGCGCGATCGGGAAGCCCGCCTGCTGATCGAGCGTCACGACTCCGGGAACGTCGACCTCGACGAGCACCACGCCCAGCGCCCGCAAACGGTGCAGCGCGTCTTCCATCACGGCCGCCACCTCGGGATCGAGATCTTGCCAGAACGGATTCCGGGGGACGCCGAGTCGCAGCCCACGGAGCCTCGCCGGGCGTGCGGGCGTCGTCAGCGTCTCGACGGCATCGAGAAGCGCCACGTCCGCCACGGTTCGGCCCATCGGCCCGGGCGTGTCGCGTGTGTGGCTGATCGGGACGATCCCCGCGATCGAGTAACGGCCCTTGGTCGGTCGCAGGCCAACCACGCCGCAGAGCGCCGCCGGGATGCGGACCGATCCCCCCGTGTCCGTGCCCAGGCCGGCGGGGCACACTCGGGCGGCGATCCCCGCCCCGGTCCCGCCGCTGCTGCCGCCCGGAATCAGCGTCGAGTCGTACGGATTTCGCACCGCGCCGAAGTGGTAGTTGTGGCTCGTGATCCCGAACGCCAGCTCGTGCATGTTGGCCTTGGCGAACAGCAGCGCTCCCGCCCCGAACCGGTTCGCGAGCAGACCCGGCGTCCCGGCGGTCGTGGGCAGCGTCTTCGTGTCGATGTTGTCCTTGACCAGCAGCGGGAGGCCAGCCAGCGGGCCGAGCCTCCGTCCGCGTCGCCGTGACACGTCGACCAGCCTCGCGGCCTCGAGCACGGCCTCGGGATCGATGCTGATGATCGTGTCCAGGAAGCTCAGCCGCTCAGCCTGAGCCAGCAGAGCGCGCGCGTAGGTCTCGGCTGACAGCGAGCCCTCGGAGATGTGCCGCACCGCCTCGGTCGCGGTCAGGTGCAGCAGGCCCGCGTGCTCCGTCGGCTCACCGATCCTGGGCGCGGCCGCGGCGAGTGCGGTGAGACCGGCCAGCTTCAGGAATCGTCTGCGGTCCAGCATGGGCGCCGCGATTCTATACGGCGCCGGTGTGCCTCGCAATCGGCGGCCGGCTAGAGCGCTTGACACCGGAGTCACACTGGCAACCGGTGGAGCAAGGACGCCGCGCTTCTTCGGTGCGAGCGCCGCCCAGGCGAATGGGCGGCCTCGCTGGGTCGAACACTGCTGTTCACCCGCATCGAAGAGGTGTCCCATGACACACCGCGCGCTCCTCCTCCGTGTGTCCCTGGCGCTCGTCGCCGCGCTCGCGCTGGCCCCGCTGTCGGCTCACGCCGCCGGCGTGCCGTGCGCCGCGCTCACGAGCGTTGCGATCGCGGACACGACCATCACCTCCGCCACGATCGTCGCGGCTCTGGGCACCGCACCCGAGCACTGTCTCGTCATCGGCCACGTCGACACGGAGATCAACTTCGAGCTGCGGCTGCCGACGACGACGTGGAACGGCAAGTTCTACCACGCCGGCGGCGGCGGCTTCGTCGGCAGCATTCCGAGCTCGCCCGGCGCCCTCGCCCGCGGGTATGCCGTCATCGGCACCGACACCGGTCACGTCGGCGACGGCCCGTTCGCGCCGGCCCTCGACGGCTCGTGGGCACTGAACAACCTCGTGCGCCAGGTCAACTTCGGTCACCGCGCGGTGCACGTCGTGACGGTGGCCGGCAAGAAAATCCTTCACGCCTTCTACGGCCAGACCGAACGGCTGGCCTACTTCGAAGGCTGCTCCAACGGCGGGCGCCAGGCCATGCAGGAAGCCGAACGGTACCCGACCGACTTCGATGGCATCATCGCCGGCGCTCCCGCCCTCGACTGGGTGGGCACGATGACCGGCTTCGTCTGGAACGAGCAAGCGGTCAACGCGGCGTCGCTCCCCGTCGCCAAGGTCGCGCTCCTCGCCGGTGCGGTGCTCGCCGAGTGCGACGCCAAAGACGGTCTGATGGACGGCCTCATCAGCGATCCGCGTCGCTGCCGGTTCGATCCGACGAAGCTGCAGTGCCCGGCCGGCGACGCGCCGACCTGCCTCACGGCGGGGCAGGTGGAGGCGGCCAGGCGCATCTATCACGGCGCTACGAGCTCCTCGGGCCGGCAGCTCTACTTCGGGTGGCCGCAGGGGCACGAGGACGGCGCCGCGACCGGCTGGCCGTTCTGGATCACCGGCAACGGCGCGATCCCGCCGCTGCAGTTCCTCTTCGCTGACGGCTATCTGAGGTACTTCGTGTTCGATCCGGGCTTCAACTTGCTGACGTCCGACCTCGAGAGCGATGTCAGGGCCATGCGGCCGACGGGCAAATTCCTGAACGCGACGAACGCCGACCTCTCCGACTTCCGCGCCGCCGGCGGAAAGCTGATCATGTGGCACGGCTGGGCCGACGCCGCGCTCACCGCGTTCCGATCCATCGCCTACCTCCAGGAGGCCGCCGAGAAGACGAAGCGCGGGCACCGCCTCGGCGAGTTCTTCCGCCTGTTCCTCGCGCCGGGCATGCATCACTGCGGCGGCGGCCCCGGCCCCAATACCCTGGACGCGCTCAGCGCGCTCGAGAGCTGGGTCGAGCACGGGATCGCGCCCGAGCAGATCGTCGCCACCCACCGCACCGGGACCGTGGTCGACCGCACCCGCCCGCTCTGCGCGTACCCCAAGGAGGCGACCTACAAGGGACCCGGCAGCATGGACGATGCGTCGAGCTTCGTCTGCCGCGTCCCGCGCGATCTGTTCGATCGCCACGACCGCTTCGACGACGACGAGGACGACGACTAGTCCAACCCTTCTCGCCGCTCGGCCGCGAGGCGGGCGCCTCGCGGCCGGGCGGCTTCGCCTGCTAGATCGCGCTCGCGGCGATGTTGACCGTCAGGGCGAGGAGCGCGGCGTTGAAGACGAAGGACACGACGCCGTGGGCGGCGACGGTGCGGCGAATCTGCTTGTTGGTGACGCCGACGTCGGACACCTGCGAGGTCATCCCGATGACGAAAGAGAAATAGACGAAGTCCCAGTAGTCGGGCTCCGTCTCGCCGCCCGGGAAGGCCATGCCGCCGCCGATGGTCTCGTCGTAGAACTCGTGGGCGTAGTGCAGCGCGAAGATCGCGTGGATGAATGCCCAGGACAACAAGATCGTGAGGGCGGCGAGCACGATGTGGGCCGGCCGGCGGCCGGTACCGGTGCCGAGCTCGGCGAAGATGGCGCCGAGGCTCGCCAGCGCTGCCACCACCGTCAGCACCAGGATGGCCAGCTGCCCCTCGTCCTCCATCGCGGCGCGGTCGCGGATACGGTCGACGTCCGACCGTGACATCAGGTGGGCGGCGAGCGCCAGATAGAGCGCCACGAAGATGTCCCAGGCGACCAGCAGCCGGGTCGCCAGCCGCCAATCGGTGAGGAGGGCCAGGGCCGCGCTGACGAGGACGCCGATGGCGAGCGACGTGAACAGCCGCGGCCGGGTCCGGACGATGCGCACCAGCAGGGGTGTCTTCATCGGCCAGCATCTTAGCCGCGTCGTCGCCGATCCACCCCATTGTCATACCACTCGATTTCGTCTACCTTGCCCTTCCCGGTGATCTCGCGCGCTGTATCCTTCAGTCCACGTTGCGATAAACAGGAAGGCGCGACTCCGCAAACGCAGCGGCAAGAGTCGAACCGCAGCGAGGCGGCGAGCAACAGGCCGAAGCTGACCGATCCCTGAGCGATACTCGCAGCGTAACGCGTTTCTCAACGTCCCCTACGTTTCGGCGCTCGGGCATTCAGGCACCTCGTCGTTGCTGGCACCGACTTCGTGACTCGGGAGGTGGCTTAGCCCATTTCTCGAAGTCCCGGGGCTCTCGTGCTACCGTCTCGCGCATGACGGGGAGCAGCGTCGGCATCGACGTCGGCGGGACGTTCACCGACTTCGTCGTGCGCGCGCCGTCGGGCCGGCTGTCGAGCGGCAAGGTCCCGACGACGCCGGCCAATCCCGCCCTCGGCGTCATGCAGGGCCTGACGACCCTGGTCGGGAGCGCGCCGCTGGCATCCATCGCCCACGGCACCACCATCGTGACGAACGCCATCATCGAGGGCCGCGGCGCCGTCGTCGGCCTGATCAGCACGCGCGGCTTCCGCGACGTGCTGGAGATCGCGCGCGTGAGCCGCCTGCACCTCTACGATCTGAAGGCCGCGCCGAAGCCGCCGGCGCTCGTCCCGCGGCGGCTGCGCCTGGAAGTCAGCGAGCGCGTCGGCCCCGATGGTGCGATCGAGCGGGCGCTCACGCTCGATGAGATCCCGGAGCTCGTGGCGACGCTGACCCGCGAGGGCGTGGAGAGCGTGGCCGTCTGCCTGCTGCACAGCTACGCCAACCCCGAGCACGAGCGCACGCTGCGCGCGCACCTCGAACGCCACTTCCCCCACGTGTGCGTGTCGAGCGACATTAACGCCGAGTTCCGCGAGTACGAGCGCTCCTGCACGACCGTCCTCAACGCCGCCGTGATGCCGCTGGCCTCGCGCTACATCGAGCAGCTGGACCAGCGCCTCGGCCTGCAGGCCGCAGGCGCCACGCTACACCTGCTGCACTCGGCCGGCGGCATGATGTCGGTCGAGACTGCGCGGGCGCGGCCGCTGGCGCTGGCGTCCTCGGGGCCCGCGGCCGGCGTCGCCGCCGCCGCACATGTCGCGAAGACCCTCGGCATCCCGCGCGCGCTCGCCTTCGACATGGGCGGCACCACCACCGACGTCTGCCTCATCGCCGACGGCATCGCCGAGACCTCGGCGCAGCGCCGCCTCGGAGGCTATCCTGTGCGGCTGCCGATGGCGGCGGTGGAGTCGATCGGCGCCGGCGGCGGCTCCATCGCCTATGTCGACCCGGCGGGAGCGCTGCGCGTCGGGCC
>WNGH01004431.1_pt1 | contig 13421 bp, 15 predicted proteins | sample 5400631 | NCBI WGS metagenome assembly WNGH01 (sample SAMN13153373, study PRJNA577476) | soil metagenome | isolation source: 115 cm soil or saprolite under Garry oak tree replicate 1 | place: USA:California | collected 2016-06-15
AGATTGGCCCTCGCCTTCAGCAAGCCTTTGACGACGTTCTCAATTGGGCGCCACTCCACAATAGTCCCTTGATGCGATCGTACAATTTCTATACGCTGATCCTGGCCGCGTCGCACACGGGCCAGCCAATTTCGGTACTCAAACCGCTTTTCCCCCTCGATCATTCGTCCCGTGGTGACACCGGCGTTGTTCTCAGCAATCTGACAGCGCTGGCTGAAGCTCTCGAACAGCCATCGGAGAGATTCTGGGAGTTCGTGGAGGCCACAGAGAAAGCTACCAACCGCATCCAACAGCGTCAGACGAGATTCAGGTGGTTGTGTCGAGCGTTACAGCCTCAGCTCCTTGAATGACACCCAGGCGCAGACTGGCGGCACTTCGCCAGGCTGCAAGTCGACGTCTCCGGGCCCTGCGCGAGGTAGTCGATGGAATCCTCCATGGGGATCCCATTCGGTCTACCGAGATTCGCGTCTCCTATGCAACTTTAGAGGCTTTGAACACGTGGCGAAACTTTGTCCGTGCCTACTACCTTTCTTATGCGGTGGACGCCAAGAGCGAAAACGGCGCGACGCTTACTTTCGAGCACCCATTGACAATGCCGCAGGCGCTGGCCATAGCAGTCCATTCAGGGCGCCCAACCGCAGTACGAAGGGCCGATGGGACGTGGGACAGGCGCGACGAACCAGCGTGGCATGACCCGAATACACTACTCACGCTTTGCAGAAACTTGGGCGCCTCGAACCTCCCACATGTTGAAGCTGCTCTATCTAGTCAGAGTCGTGTGTTCTCTGATCTCCCGGTCTTTAGAAACTACTTCGCACATCGAAATCAACAAACTAAACGGGCGGCTGTCGCGCTGGCCCCCCTTAATTCGGTACCAGCAAGTCCTCGCCCAACTGGAGTGCTGTTGGCGATCCCTGCGCAACGCTATCAATCGCTGCTCCTGGAATGGCTTGACGATCTGGCTCTAACCATCGAGTACCTATGTTTCTGACTACCAATGATGTGCGGAGCCAGCGTCAGAATCTGGTGCGAGCGGTTAGTCAAGGATGAACGGGTGTTTAGGTGAGGGCCAGCGAACTATGGCAGTCTGCCGAGTTCCGTTCTAGGATCTCGTCGGTGACCTGATATGAGCTGGATTCGGGACTTTTCAGGACAAGAGGGCCACGTGGCGCCCACCAGGAGCATCGAGGATGCTCCTGAGCCGATGCGTCAGGAGTTGATCGATTTGGTTTTTGCACTGGCGGAGCAAAATCCCAGAGGTATCACCGAGGAACGGATGCACCGCATCATTTCTCAAAGCCTCGGTGTTCTACCCTCGGGCCAACCCTATGGTGGCTACAGGCGCGCCGCCGGGCGGGAGATGGGCCGGGCGGAGTGGACGAGGGTTTACGATTTGGTCTGTCGGCTGTGGCCTGAGTTCAAGCACGCCGACCTCACGGGGCCCTTTCGCGAAGGCGTGAATCGAATATTTGCGGCCTATGGGGTAGCGTGGGATCTTGGAGAGGATGGCCACGTGCAGCGTGTGTTACCGCCAGCAGCATTAGCCCAAGTACATGCCGCCCTTGCCGAGTTGAGGGATGTTCGCTACGCGCCGGCCCTCGAACTGTTCAACGCAGCAAAAGACGCATACGACGATCGGCCGCGGCGGGACAGGGATTCTTGTGCCAACATCTTCGATGCTATGGAGTCTGTAGCAAAGGCGAAGTATCAGTTTCCTAACGCCACGTTTGGGCAGGCTGTAGCGCGTCTACGGAGCCAAGGAGGAATGAACGATCAAATCCTCGGTGTTCTTGAATCAATCAATACATTGAGGAATAAGAACTTTGGTCACGGCATGGCGGACCCCTTCAATTTGACCCCGGCGGCAGTGGACTTCACTTATTTGACATGCATCGGCGGAATTCTTCTGTTAGCTCGAACTCCCTAGAAGCGAGGAATCGTGCGCGACGGTCCGGGGCAGCTCTCTTAAACGTGAGTCGAACGGCAGAGCCATGAACATCTATCAAGCCCTGAACACCACCATCTTTGGCGGGACGGTGTTGGCCTTGGCGGCCGGTCTCTTGAAGATTGCTATTCCAGTGCACGAGCGACCTCTCACACTGTGGCTCTTCATCGCCTTCTTCGGCCTTCTGCGTTGCAAGATCTTCCTCGACGATCACAAGTATTTTGGCGCGACCGAGACCAGGAACCCTCACTTCAAAGTGGGATTCCTTGTTGGCGTGGCTTCTTGGTTTTTTTGGGTTCTCGGGGGATATTCTGTATCCGCACTCAATGAAGCATACTTCCTGGTCGGTGTGGCGATCAGCATTTCAACACTCTGGATCATTGTGGTCGCTCTGAGACGAGGCGCGTACCGAGAACAGTATTTTTGGATAGCCTCGAACGCGGCGTTTGTCGTGTTGCTTTGGGCGGTCTATCGCCGGGATAAGCCGGAAGGCGACTTGTGGACATGGGTTTCTCTCGGGGTAGCGATATCCTGGGTGGTCGTTGATATCGTCGCGAGTAAGAGCATCCCTGATCTGGAGAGATAGGGATCTGCCTCGGGTCGCTGATAGTGAAAGGATTGGAGGTTCTGCGGCGCCGAGTACCTCGACACCTTCGGTGTCCATCGCATGGAGGAGCAGCACGTAGGGCAGCCGCGAGTTGGGGAAAGGGGGGAGGGGATTTAGGGGAGGGGGAATTGGGGTAAGGCCATTGTGAACGGTGCTACGAATCACCTACGGCCATGCTCATTCGCGCCTTGCCTCCGGTATCGTTGCGCGGATGGTGGCCTTCAACTGCTTCATCGCTGCTTCGACGTCGCGCTCCGTCCAGAGGACATGAAGATGGTGGTTCGTATCAAAATGGCTGTCTTCGTGAAAGCGCGACGCCTCACATGTGAAGATGACCGGCTTCCCCAGGCCTTCGGCGTACCCTGCTTCCCAATACGCGCCGGCGTTCTTATTTGTCAGGTCGACGATTAGGAAACGTGAGGATTGAATCTCGACGCGTAGTTGATCATCGAGCAAGCCGGCTCGCGGGTCGTCATCGAGCCGCCGCAGGACAAATCCGGTTTCTGCGACCGCTGGGCGGAAATGGTCCTTCACGAGTCGATCAAGCGTGCGGTCTCCGTACTGCATGGCCATGAACGCCTTATGACCAGTCGGTGTGCCACGCCGCAGCTGTTCGAATCGCTCCCATCCTGCAAACGAAAGAGTAATCGAGTTGAGATCACCATCAAGCAGTCCCGACCTGAGCAAGCCGGCCACGACAAAGGTAAAGCCCTCCGCCGACTGCGCTCCAATGGTCTCTCGGAGAGAGGGAGACATAGGAGTGAGGGGTAGACGCTCACCTGGCCCTGCCAGATGGTCTCCGAGCCACCTGACAAGATTGTCAGCTTGTTCCTGAGGTGCTGGAAGATAGTCAGTCGCGATGAGACTTTTGCAGTCCGAGTCGTCGAAGACAATAGTGTCTGGGCCCGCTCGTGGCATTCTACGAATTGCGTAGCTCAAGACGGCCTTCTTGCGGGCCGTTGTGAGCAATTCAGGAAGCGTCGCCTCGACCGAACGGGTGAGGCCAAAAATGCCGCAGCGAGGGCAGTCGAAGTACAGTTTGATCAAGTGATTCGCCGGTGGACGATTGAGTCGCTCTGCGCAAACGGGGCAACGGTCAGGCTTCTGGGAACTCACTATGACGGAAGTCTAGTTGACCGGGATAGTGTGAGCCAGCTTCTCCTATCTTCCGCGTAATCTCCGCGGTGCATTTGCTACCACTCTGCTACCACTCCCTCCGACATCAAGCAGGTGTAGGAGCACCATCCCTTAGTCGGGATCCCTTTCGTCATGCTGTGTTGTGTCTTCTTGGGTGTCCAGTGTTTCGGCCTGGTTGCTACTTTTAATCAGGGGGTCCCGGGTTCGATCCCCGGACGGCTCACCAAGTTCCTCAGGTACTCCCGCGTCGAGACAATCTTGATGTTGCCAGTTGGTGCTCATCACGGTGCTACTCGCCTCGGCCGCGTTCACGCGATCTGTTGTCGACTGACGGGTCGCTAGGCGCTCGCTTCGCTCCATTCGTGGATTGCTGGAAGCTGGTGCTTCGCAGCGCCATTTTCCGGAAACCTGCGGCTTGACTGCTCGCTCTCTTCTGGTGCGGCGAGCGTAAACCGCGTAATCTTGGCGCGCCGATGATCAAGCGCCGTGATCTGCTCATCGTGTCGATCGATCGCCAGGACATCTACGATCTGCTCAAGGAGAACCTCGGCGCCCGCTTCGAGGTGATCTTCGACCGTCGCCGCGGCGAGCGCCGCTCGCAGCCGAGCAAGACGAGAAAGAACCGCCGCCGTCGCGAACGGCGCTCCACTGACGAGAGCTATCTCCTGAAAACCGTCGGTGTGATCCGCGTTCCGTATAGAGGCGCGTGGTCGCACGCCTAGCGCCTCACCAGCGCCCAGCCAAACGCCTGAAGATCCCCCCTGATGTCACGTTGGCGTCGGTCCCTGCGGCGCTGCTCCACAACAACACTCTTCCGACGCTCGCGCCGCTCCGCGGTGCGACGATCGAAGATCACGTCCACGCTCTCGCCACTGAAGACATGCTTGAGGTACTGGTGGCGCGCCGGCTCTGTGCGCGAGACGACGAGGAGCAGCAAGACCCAATTCCCTCCGCGCGACTTACGAACATGATGCCGGCGTGTGACTGCGCCGAGATCGACGATCGCCGCCTTAACCCCGAGCCACGCACCACAAAAGAGTGACCTTTGCACTTAGAGTGTGGCCCTCTACCTTCTTTCCGGAAATACGGGAAACCATGGAGGCGGGCTCAGGAAAAGACCTGATGAAACCGGAGTCATTCAATCACTTGATCCGCCCGCAGCAGCAGCGACTGCGGGATCGTAATGCCGAGCGCTTTCGCGGTCTTGAGGTTGATGACCAGCTCGACCTTGGTGGGCTGCTCCACGGGAAGGTCGCCGGGTTTGGCGCCCTTGAGAATCTTGTCAACGTAGGTGGCGGCGCGCCGGTTCGCATCCGCAAAGCTCGGCCCGTAGGCCATGAGACCTCCCGCATCCACGTACGGCCTCACGTGGAACATCGCCGGCAGCCGGTTCTTTTCCGCCAGGCCCGCGATCCGTCTACGTTCGCTGGCGAACATGGTGTCCGGCAGGATGAACAGTGCGTCGGCGTGTGCCCTTCTCATGGCAGCGAAGGCAGCCTCGAGCTCCTGAGGAACTCTCACCTCGTGGGCTTCCAGCCGCATCCCGAGCGATCGGGCCGCAGACTGCGTCTCCGCCAACTGCTCTCTTGACGAAGCATTGGCGGGATTCACGAGGACGGCCACATGGGACACCTTGGGCAAAGCCTCCCTCAGCAGTTGCAGCCGCTTGCCGGTCAGTTCCGCGGAAATCATGGTCAGCCCGGTAAGATTTCGACCCGGCCGGGCGAGGCTGGCGACGAGCCCTGTCTGAACGGGATCGGCGAACGTCACGAAGACGACCGGGACCGTCTGGACTGAATCCCTCGCAACCTGCGCCGCCGGGGATCCTGGCGCAAAAATTACGTCGACCTTGAGACGGACAAGCTCGGCTGCGAGGCGGGGAAGTTCCTCGTAGCTCTTCGCATGCCGCCGCTCGATCACGATGTTCTGCCCTTCGACATAGCCGAGGTCCCGGAGCCCCTGCCCGAATGCTTCGGGAGAGCCCGCCGATGAGCTCGATAAGATGCCTATCCGAGGAATTTTCGCCGGCTGCTGTGGCTCGGCGGCGAGCGGCGCCGCCAGTGTCCCAAGCGTCAGCCCACAAAGGAAGGTGCGCCGGTTCATACCTCGCGGTGCCGGAAGATCCAGTCCTGGCGATAGAGATACCCGGCGCCGATTGTCGGCGGGAGCGTTGCCGTGTACACGCGCACCCCGGCGACGCCGTACGCCTTCGTGATGCGGCTCACTCGCCGCAGCGGAACCAGTCGAACGCCTCGACGCTGACGCGGTAGGCCACCGCGCGGTCGGGCACGCGGACGTCGAAGTACAGGCGGTCGCCCGAGGCCAGCGGACCGACGAGCGTGGTGCGCGTCGTGCCGACGACGGCACCGTCCGCCGCCAGTCGGTCCACGCGCATGTGGAGGTTGGTCGTCGTCTTGAGGCTCTCGTTCTTCACGTATCCGGTCACGCGCGGCTGTCGTCCGGCCGGCTCCTCGGCCTGCCACTGGATGTCCCATGCGGCGGCGGGGGCCGCTACGCCGAGGATCGCCGCGAGAACGAGCGCGCACATCGGTCGACGCAGCCTCATTTCTTCTCTCCACTTCCCGTCGCCTGGAGCGTGACCGTGTCACCTACGACGACGAAGACGACCTCGCCGTTCGACGCCTTGTAGGTCCACTGCTCGACCGGGCCGAGCTTGGAGATATCGTCGGGCTTGCCGAGCGTCCGCTCGAGGTCGGCGCGGGTCTTCGCCTCGCGGGCCTTGCCGACGATGTCCTCCTTCGAGCGGCTGCAGCCGGCGAGGAGGAGCAGGGCGAGCGTCGCGACGAGGAGGCGCCGGACCATCGCGGCCATTCTACCGCCCCTCGGGTATACTGCGCTCAGCGACCCCGTCGTCTAGCCTGGCCAAGGACGCGACCCTTTCAAGGTCGAGATCGCGGGTTCGAATCCCGCCGGGGTCACCACTCAACTACTTCTGCACCCTGATCTGCCCGACGGCGATCGCGGTCATCCGCAGGTTGCCGACAAAGCTCGCTGCGATGGTGCCCTCCGCCGACTTCGACGCGTGCGAGCAGAACAGTTGCGCCTCGCCCGACTCGGTGAAGACGTGTGCCAGTTGCAGCGTCATCGGCATGTCGGCCTCCCCCAGGATGAATCCGACGGGCGACGGGATAAGGCCACGGGCCAGAGTGTCGTCGCTATCGCCGCCGGCGACGAGACCGCAGTGCACGTGAAGCGCCGTCGGCGTCCCGTCGCCCGCGTCGCTCGCAGTCGCGTCGAGCTTCGCCGTCACCACGTAGCTACCGGGAGGGAGCGTGAGGTGTGAGACCAGGACGAAGTGCCCAAAGCCGACCGACTGGAAGTCTGGTCGCGCTGTCGTGAACACGTCGCCGACCGCGGGGCTGAGGAGCGAGCCGACGGTCGCGTTCCAGCTGACCGCGGTGTCGCCACCGCACAGGCTCGAATCCCCCACGACGCGCAGCTGCGAGTTGCCCTGGTGAATGCAGGCGGTGATGGGCTGCACGCCCGGATTCACGTCCGCGGTCCCCATCGTCGCGGGGATCTCCGCGCCCGTCACAACGGTGACCGTGCCGAGTAGGATTGCCGCCACGAGGGTCCGTCGCAGAGTCTTGAGTCTAAGCATGTCCGCCTCCTTGCTCGCTCGCTCGTCCCCGAGTGACGCGAGCTTAGCGCACAGGCGGCGCGGCGGACCAAAAAGGTTGACGAGGTCGCCGCCCATAATTCCTCGGAGCCATGGGACAATCAAGGTCCAATCGGCGAACGTCAGGGTCACCAATCCCATCGCCTGGGAGATGAGCCACCATGGAATTCGGCGCGGCGATCTTCTTCACGGACTATTCGATGGGCCCCATCGAGCTGGGGCAGGCGTTGGAGGCGCGCGGGTTCGGCTCGCTCTGGGCGCCGGAGCACTCGCACATCCCGCTGTCCCGACGATCGCCGTTTCCGCAGGGAGGCGACCTACCGAAGAAGTACTACGACGTGATGGATCCCTTCGTCACGCTGTCGGCGGCCGCGGCGGCGACGACCCGGCTCAAGGTCGCGACCGGCATCTGCCTCGTCGTCCAGCGCGACCCGATCCAGACGGCGAAGCAGGTTGCGAGCCTGGATCAGATCTCGGGCGGGCGGTTTCTCTTCGGCATCGGCGCCGGCTGGAACGCCGAAGAGATGGCCGACCACGGTACTCCGTTCAAGTCGCGGTTCAAGGTGATGCGCGAGCGCGTCGAGGCGATGAAGACGATCTGGACCAGGTCCAAGCCCGAGTACAAGGGTGACTTCGTCGAGTTCGCACCGATGATGACCTGGCCGAAGCCGGTGCAGAAGCCGCACCCGCCGGTGATCGTGGGCGGCGCCTTCCCGTACGGCGCGCGCCGGGCGCTCGCCTACGGCGACGGCTGGGTGCCGCACGCGCGCCGGCCGGAGTACGGCGACGTGCTCGGCCTCTTGCCCGAGTTCCGCAAGATGGCCGTCGAGGCCGGGCGCGCGGACCTGCCGATCACGGTCTTCGGCGTGGCGGAGGATCTCGACCTCATCGCGCGCTATCGCGACGCAGGCGTCGCCCGCCTCGTCTTCAACCTGAACCCGGCGAAGGCCGACGAGGTGCTGCCGGTCCTCGACCGTTGCGCGACGCTGATGCGACAGGCGGCCTGACGGATAGGCTAGTATTCCGGTCGTGAGCACGACGCGTCCCTTCACGGGCAAGGAGTTTCTCGAGAGCCTGCGCGACGGGCGCGAGATCTGGATCTACGGGCAGCGCGTCCCCGACGTCACCTCGCACCCGGCCTTCCGCAACCCCGCCCGCATGCTGGCCCGTCTCTACGACGCGCTGCACGATCCCTCCCAGCGCGACGCGCTCACGTGCCCGACCGACACCGGCTCCGGCGGCTACACGCATCGCTACTTCAGGGCGCCGGCGAACGCCGACGACCTCGTCGCCTCGCGCGACGCGATCGCGGCCTGGGCGCGGCTCACCTACGGCTGGATGGGCCGCTCGCCGGACTACAAGGCCGCCTTCCTCGCGACCCTCGGCGCCAACGCCGACTTCTACGCGCCGTACCAGGACAACGCCCGGCGCTGGTACCGCGCCGCGCAAGAGCGCGTGCTCTTCATGAACCACGCGCTCGTGCAGCCGCCGGTCGACCGTCACCGGCCGCCGGACGAGGTGAGGGACGTCTACGTACACGTGGAGAAGGAGACCGACGCCGGCCTGATCGTGAGCGGCGCCAAGGTCGTGGCCACGGGCTCCGCGCTCACCCACGCCAATTTCATCGCGCACCCCGCCACCACGCCGACGAAGAGCAAGGAGTTCGCGCCGATCTTCATCGTGACGATGAACACGCCCGGGGTGAAGCTGATCTGTCGCCCGTCCTACGCCATGGCCGCGGAGGTGATGGGCAGCCCCTTCGACTATCCCCTCAGTAGCCGCATGGACGAGAACGACGCCATCCTCGTGCTCGACCACGCCCTGGTGCCGTGGGAGAACGTCTTCGTGTACGAGGACGTGCAGAAGTCCAACACGTTCTTCGAGCACTCGGGCTTCTTCCCGCGCGCGATGCTCCACGGCTGCGTGCGCCTGGCCGTCAAGCTCGACTTCATCACCGGTCTCTTGCTGAAGGCGGCGGAGGCTGTCGGGTCCGCCGAGAACCGCAACGTGCAGGCGTCGATCGGCGAGGTGATCGCCTGGCGCAACCTCTTCTGGAGCCTGACCGATTCGATGGCGCGGACCCCGGTCCCCTGGGTGGGCGCCACGGTGCTGCCGAACCCGGGGTACGCGCAGGCCTATCGGCTGTTCGCGACGGTCGCCTATCCGCGCGTGAAGGAGATCGCCGAGAGTATCCTCGGGAGCGCTCTCATCTATCTGAACTCGCACGCGGCCGACTTCCAGGCCCCGGAGCTCCGGCCGTACCTGGACAAGTATCTACGCGGCTCCGACGGCTCCGACGCGGTGGAGCGCACCAAGCTCATGAAGCTCCTCTGGGACGCGCTGGGCACCGAGTTCGGCGGCCGGCACGAGCTGTACGAGCGCAACTACGCGGGCGCGCCCGAGACGATCCGGTTCCTCACGTGGCAGATGGCGCAGGCGAGCGGCGACGCCCGGCGCTTCAAAGCATTCGCGGAACGGTGCATGGAGGAGTACGATCTCGACGGATGGACCGTGCCCGATCTCATCAACCCGAGGGACGTCAACCTCTTCCTGGGAAAGGCTTGAGCCATGGCCAAGGATGAAACGCCCGTGACGCCGCGCGGCATCAACCACATCGTCCTCAACGTGAAGGACATCGAGGTGTCGCACCGGTTCTGGACCGAGATCATCGGCTTCCGGTGCGTGGCCGCGCTCAAGTCCACGCCGGACCGGGTGCGGCCGAAGATGCGCTTCTACAGCGGCCTCGATCAGAAGGGTGACGTGACCCATCACGACCTGGCGCTCTGCGAGGTGAAGCAGGCCGACGGCAACGGCGGCTCCCGCGAGACGTGGAGCCTGATGCGGCGCGAGGTCGGGCTCAACCACGTGGCGATCGCCTGGCCGGACCGGGAGTCCTGGCTCAAGCAGCTCGCGTTCCTGAAGGAAAAGGGCGTCGTCTTCCACCGGCGCGTGAACCACGGGATGACCCACAGCGTCTACATCTCCGATCCCGACGGCCACGGCATCGAGGTGCTGTACGAGCTGCCGCGGGAAGTGTGGGCCGAGGACATCGACGCCGCGCAGAACTACGCGGAGCAGCTGCCGACCGAGGGGGAGGAGTCGCTCGTCGACAAGACCGACAACCCGGTCTTCGGCAAAGCTATCCGTTAAGGGTATCGAGGGGCGCCACGGCTATGCCGGGGCGCCTCCGAGCGCTGGGGGGTATGGGGGTATGGGGGGCCATTTCGTGGCCCCCCACCTTTTTTATCGAGCGCGGCGATCTGCGCCGTGGTCCGCGGCTCGGTCTCGAACGTGGCGATGCGGTCCGCGATGCCCCCGTTGTAGATCGCCGCGATGGCGGCCGCGTCTTCGGAGCGCGCGGGTCGCGCGCCGAGATCATTCATCGCGCGAGACGCCGGACCTCCGGGAGCACCGTGCGCCCGAGCAGCTCGATGCCGGCGAGGATGTCGTCCTGCCTCATGCCCGGCCAGGCGACGCGCATCGTGGCGTGCGTGACTCCGGCGCGATGCTGGCGGAGCAAAGCTTCGGTGACCTGCGAGGGTGACCCGACGGCGAACCGGTCTCGCGCGAGCCGCCGCAGCTGCTCCTCCGGCTTGGCGCCCGGGTCGAGCTCGATGCCGGGGAGCCCCCACGAGAAGTACGCTGCGTACTTCTGCAGCAGGAACGGAGCCGCGCGGCGGAGCGCCGTCTCCTCGTCGGGCGCGCACGCGACCTCGATGATCCGACAGACGTGCGGGCTCGGCGGGAGTCCCGCCGCGGCTCGGGCCGCGGCGTACGCCGCCATCTGCGCGGCGAACTCATCCACCGTCGGAATCGGCACCACGAGCCAGCCGTCGGCGATGCGCGCCGCGCGCGCGATGCCCGCGGCCACCTGCGAGCCGACGAGGATCGGCGGTCGCGGCTCCTGGAGCGGCCGGGGCCGGATGCTCACGTCGTCGAGCTGCCAGTGGCGCCCGTGGTGCGTGACCCGGTCTTCGGTCCAGAGTCGCCGGATGATCTCGACGCCTTCGGTGAGCCGGCTGACGCGCTCGCGCATCGGCACGCCGAAGATCGCGAATTCTTCGGGCCGGTAGCCGAGCCCGACACCGAGCATGAAGCGCCCGCCCGTGATCACGTCGAGGAACGCGGTGACCTCGGCCAGCTCGACCGGATTGTGCAGCGGTAACAAGATCAGATTCGTGCCGACGGAGAGCCCCTCGGCCTCGGGCGCGACTCGCTGGAGCATCGGCAGGAGCGGGAAGTAGTGGAAGCCCGGCGTGACGTGATGCTCGCCACCCCAGATGGAGTCGAAGCCGAGCGCCTTGATCAGCCGCACCTGCTCCACGGTCTCGGCGAAGCGACGGGCGGGGTCGTCGCCGGCCGGGTGCTGCGCGTTGAGATAGACGCCGAGCTTCACGCCGGCAGGAGCGAGCGCATCGCGGTGAGCCGAGCCTCCGTGTGGCTTCTCCGGACGAGGATCGCGTCGTCGAAGCCGAGGTCGGCGAGCCGCCGGAGCCGCTCGGCGGCGGCCGCCGGGCCGCAGCGGAGATGAAACGGCCCGTCGTCCCCGAGCGGTGTCGTGGGCTCGTCCAGATCGACCGCGATGTTCGTCACGATCGCGCGCGATCCACCCTCGGCCCGATAACGCTGGATGCCGTCCGCGAGCGTCGCGAAGCTCGTCTTCGCCGCCGACGCGATCCAGCCGTCGAACTCCTTCGCGGCGCGCGGGATCCATCGTTTCCCGCTCCAGCTCCCGATCAGGAGCTTGGGGCCGCCGACGGTCGCGGGCCAGGGCGTGAGGTTGGCCGCGCCGACCTGCTCGCCGCTCCAGAGGCGTCGCATGACGGCGAGCGCGTCGTCGAGCTCCTGCATGCGGCGTCCGTAGTCGAGCCCCAGAGCGTCGAAGTCCGTCTTGGTGGATCCCGCGCCGACGCCCAGGAGCAGGCGATCGCCGCACACGAGGGAGGCGGTGAGGATCCGATGCGCGAGCTCGACCGGCCGGCGGAGCGGCACCTGGAGGATGCACGTCCCGACGCTCATGCGCTCGGTCGCCGACGCGGCGACCGAGACGGCGATGAGCGGGTCGGGCAGGATGAAGCCGCGGCCGATCGCGTCGAAGCACCAGAGGCTGTCGAATCCCGTCCGCTCGATCAGCCGCGCGCCGTCGATCAGCACGTCGCGGTTCAGCGGGCCCCCGTCGGGGGCGTGATGCGGCAACGTCACGCCGAGTCGCATGGCGGACATGATACAGTCTCCTCCGAGAGAAATGCGCTTCGGGACCTACTACTTCCTCCAGGCTCCGCCGTCGCTCACCCACGCCGAAGTCTTCCAGCGCGACATCGAGCAGATGTCGTGGACGGAGGAGCTCGGCTTCGACAGCATCTGGCTGACCGAGCATCACTTCATCGAGTACGGTCTCTCGGTCTCGCCGGCCGTGCTGGCGGCGGCCGTCGCGATGCGGACCCGGCGGGTGCGGATCGGCCTGGCCGCCGCGATCCTGCCCTTCCACGATCCGATCCGGCTCGCCGAGGAGCTCGCGATGGTGGACATCCTCAGCGGCGGCCGTCTCGACGTCGGCGTGGGTCGCGGTAACCGGCCCGTCGAGTTCGCCGGTTACCGGATCCCCCAGATCGAGAACCGTGAGCGGTTCGAGGAGACCCTCGCGATCATGACGCGCGCGTGGACGCAGGAGCGCTTCTCCTTCGAGGGGAGGTACTACACGATCCCCGAGGTGCGGGTGATCCCGAAGCCGATCCAGCAGCCGCATCCGCCGCTCTATGTCGTCTGCACGAGCCCGGACACGATCGAGGCGACGGCGCTCCGCGGGCTGCCGATGCTCAACTCGATCCTGCGCGGTCCGGTCGACCAGCTCGTCGGACAGCGCGACACGTACGTCAAGGCGTGCCAGAAGGCGGGCCGGACCGAGGCGGAGACCAGCGCGCTGCTCGCCCGCTGGGGCGTCTCGCGCCACATCTATGTCGCGGAGACCGATGCCGAGGCGCTCGCCGAGACGAAGGACGCGGAGATGTGGTACCAGGAGTCGCTGCGCCGCTTCCTGGTCCCGGACCGGATCGAGGACGTGCACCCGCTGCTCCAGCCCGGGTTCCGGACCA